>Ga0325400_1000064_pt1 | contig 58339 bp, 25 predicted proteins | sample PopdelMetagenome_2_FD_205662 | JGI IMG/M metagenome (GOLD analysis project Ga0325400, IMG submission 205662) | Populus deltoides microbial communities from Bellville, Georgia, United States - Xylem-PdKOR-R1 | ecosystem: Host-associated > Plants > Phyllosphere > Stem > Wood/Secondary xylem... | reverse complement strand
TATATATATATCTTATATTTTACCATAAAAAATTAAAATTCTCATACGTTGTTAGTTTCAACACGGAATGGATGGATTCAAACTAAATACAAGTTAATTTAATTTTATATAAGAAAGTTCATTCACTATGTTCTTTTACTATATATAAAAAAATAAATTAAATATAAAGCTAAAAAGTATAGAGAAAACATTATTTCTCCACGTCCATTAACACTATAGATTACCATTACAATAATCATTCATGGTGTTACTTTTTTTCTTTTACATTTTAACCCTTTTTTTTCATTTGGTGATTGATTTTTTTTTAAATTTAGTCATTATATAATATGTTTATAGGGATTTAAAATTGATAATTTGTTTTAATTTGTCTTTTATATAGTTATCGTAATATCAAAAAAATACAATAGCATCATGTTGATATCAGAAAAATATATCAGCATCGTTGTATAGTCTATTTAAAAAAAAAAACTTAGTTAAATAGAAAATGATTAAAAAAACTAGGTTATTAAATTTTGTGGAGTCAGTGATCCGGTTTGCGAGTTTAACATGATAATCCAGATTGCCCTGATTTGTGGGTTTGACGGGGTACTTTTTTTTTTTTAATTGAACACAATTATATGATTGTCTATTTTTCTTTTTATCATATAGTTAAAAAAATATTTTTTTAAAAAATACATGTTATTAAATTTTAGAAAGTTCATGGGTCTGTTGACGAGTATGGCGAGTTTAACTTCTTTTTTTAATTTTATTTTTTTATTTAATCATTCGATATTGGACTAATTGATAATTGAGTTCTATAATTTGGTTTGTTTTGCTTTCTAGAAGGTTATTATAGTCTTAAAAAAAATCTCAGTATTGGTTTGACTCTCGATCTTGCAATCGGCTATTTATGTTATCATATAGTTAAATAAACAATAGTTTAGCAAAAAAAAAAAAGTTATTAATCCATATGGAATTCATTGTCCGATTTTTAGTTTTGAAATGTTGACTCAGGTTATCCAATTCACAGGTTTAGCGAGTTTACTCATCAAATTCATAACTCAATTACACAATTTATAAAAACTATCAAGAAAAACTAATATTCATTACACTACACATTGCCGGCCACTTAGGGTCTCAACAATCCCCCAATTTCTTTATTAATTCATCATAGATTTATTAATTCTATAATGATCCCAAAAACTCAATTTCAAATAATTTATATTTTTCTTAAATTTCAATCTAGAACCCTAATTTTGCAAGAATTATAATAAAAATCAAGAAATTTTTATTTAAATTAATATAAACACATTCTAAACATCCTATCCAATTGTAATTTGAGTTTCAAACACTAATCAATTTATGTTTTCCAAGTATCCTTTTTTTTCTCTCCTTATTTATTCACTTTCTTCTCTGAACAATCTCTCTCTCCTCTATCTTTCTACAAATCCTCCCTAATCTTAGTGTTTTTTTTTGTATAATCCTTCCCTAAACCCAACTTAACCCTCAATCTCTCTTTTCCTAAGCATTTATATAAGAATTCTTTTGAAATTTTTCATGCTCTCCTCATTTTCTTTTCATGTGTTGCCGCCGGCCATGGAAGAAGTAAAAGAGAGATGGAAGTTTTTAAAATTTGAAAATTTGCCCCACAATTCCTTTAATTCATTATTTGGTTATTTTCCTAAACTTCCTCTAACATTTATAATACCCTTCTTTGTACTAACTCGATCCATTTTTTTTTTTTTAAAACAATCCCTCTAATCATTACTCATTGTTATCATAATAAAATCCTCATAATATCTTATTTATCCATTCTCAATTAAAAGAATTATGATAAATGAAAACACATACACAATTTTTTTTCATTAAAAATTAATTTCAAATCATATCTAAAACACAACGTGAATAAAAGACTAGTAAATATCTATAACGCACATAGTAAATTTTGGGTGATTCAGGAATAAATAAATTGATACGAGCAGATATGCAAAATTCAAATATATTACTTGTGAAAAGGAGTGGGATCTTGGATTAGTCTTCCTCTTGTTCTTGTCGTCCAAAGAATAATAATAAACAAAATAAAATGTTTTACAATAAAAAAAATCTCATGAGAATTATACTTTGAAAATGTTGAATGGTTTATATTACTGAGAATTATTATACAATTAAAATTATGAAATAAGTCATTATTTCGATGCATGTTAGATGAAGATTGATTATTAACTTCTCAATGATATATTTCATCTCTCTTTAAATTTACGTTTTTTTCAACACTATTTAGCTTTTATAAGAGACTAGTTTGATTTCCTTGCTATGCCGTGGGTAAAAGTTTAAATTAATTTTAAATATAATAAAATAATGTATTAATATTACAGGAACTTCTTTTAAAATCATGTTTTTTTAACTAGAAAAACGTATACATGCTCTTTTGTTTTTGTTTTTTTTTTTAATTTTGGAGTCTATTTATTTTGCGTGAAACATTTTACATACAAATATTTTTTAGATTTTTTCATGTTTCTTTCAAGAAAATATTTTTCTATATTTGTTTCTCGTAAAATATTTTACTAGAAAACTAATTAATGAATAATATTTTATAATCAACCTTCAAACTTAGTTTCAATTCATAAAATTCCGTAAAATATTTTACAAATAGTAATCTATTTACAATATAATCCATTTATTTCAACCATTAGTTCAATCTCACCGCTATCATTTTTTATTAACTAAAAAAGAATAACCACTTAAAATAACGAAATAAATTATATTTATCGAGAAGTGCAAAATCGTATCTATACAATTTGAGTTGCGTATCTTGATCAATATGATCGTTTCTTTATGGATTCCGATACGAAACTTTTGTAAATATGTTTCAGAGTATTCCTTTATCATTTCATCCAGCAGAAAGAGTTTTTATACAAATAAATTTTTGTATAAAAATTGATTTTTTTTAAAAAGTTTAAAGGAACTTAAATTATATAATTCATATTATTTTGAAAGTTTAAGTACCCAAATATATTTTTCTTGAAATCTATGGCATGTTACTCGTGTTTGCTGTCTTTTTATCATAGTTTTTTTTCTTGTAATTTTACCCTTAACTAAAAAATTTAAAGCAAGTGGTTTTTAATTGAGATTAAATACAAAAAATTAAACTTTAAGGACCAAGGTAAATTACTAAAAAATACATGGAAGGTCCAGTTTTGTGAATGTGATAACAATACTAACTACAGTGGAAATCGTTTTAGTTTTCTACTATTAGTTTTTTTGTTTTTGATACAACCGGCAACGGCATAGCTGTTGTGGTGCAGGGGACCTTGCTGGTAGAAAACAGTAAATATGGGGACAAAAAGGTAAAAAGGAGAATGAAAAGGACATAAATAAATATCCAACAGCAGCAACATGGCTTTTGCAGTTGAAACTGTCAGTCTCTTTAAAAGCCAAAAATCTCATTGGCATAAAAAAAATATACACAACACATACACAGAGAGGGATAGGGGGGGGAGAGAGAGAGAGAGAGAACGAGAGGGATGGAATCACAATCATCCAACAAAGCAACTAGGCAAGCAAAAGAGAGAAAGAGACAGAAAGATAACCCAGAAAAAGAAATGATAGTACAGTAACACAGCCCTCGCTGTTAGCTACTCCTATATTAGTAGCTCATCTTTAGTCCCACCCTCCTTCCTCTCCCCTCTCTCTCATTATATTCGGTGAGAGAGAAGAAAAAAGAATAAGGAGAGGAAAAAGAATTCATCTCTCTCATCGGGTTCTCCTTGATCTGATTCCCTTTCCTTTTGTCTTGTCTTTCATGATGGGTTTTGTATGATTTTTACTTTCATTTTTGCCATCTGGGTTTGTAAAGAAGAAGTAGAAGATCACTATGTTAATGGGTTCTTTGCTTCGTGGTACTTTCTTTTTTCTTTTTCTATCTCTGTTTTCTTTTTTTTTACATATTTTGGGATTTGAGTTTTTTTGTTTGTTTGTTGATATCATGTTTTTGTTGTGTAATGTTTGTTCTTTTGTGCGTGTCTTGGGTTTTGTATAACAGTGTTTCGTTGTGTATGAGCTGGATGGAAGTGGAGTTTTGATCTGTATTGATTGTCCTTGTATAAATCGTGCTAAAATGTTTTCAAGCTATAAACTTTACATGCCAAAGAACACTTGTTAAGATTCTACTTGGTTCATGAGTCATTAACAAAAGTTATTTCTGTTGATGATATGCAAATCCATGCCATTAAATGACAATTACTGGGCCTCTTTTTTTGGTGAGAATTGGCTTAGTTTTCAATGCACATGAGTCTCATCATCTAAAGGCTTTATTAAACTTTGATTGGATATGAAGGCATCAGAGCCATCCCTTGTGGCTTGGAAAAATGAGCTACTTTCATTTGTGGGTTGGATGTCCTTGGGAGATTTGGGGCTGGCTGCATGAACAGTAAATTTGAGAAAGCATCAGTGCCCAAATGTTAAGTCATATCTGGGTTTTTGTTGGTCAAATTTCATGCCCATGTATGCATTGGCTTCTACGAATTTGAACTTTGTTTGCTAGCGAGTAGTGATCAAGGTAGAGCGAGTCAGATCATTTATTTGCTTTGTTTGGGACATGCCTAATTGTTGGTGGTCTGTTACGTCTGGGTGTGCTGAAAACAGAATCTCGAGCCTGCAAGGATGTAAGAGGCTCTGGTGATGATTTCTGTTGTCTGGCATGCAGTTGATATGTACATCATTTCTTATTTTATGCATAAATTGCTTCTCTGGAGCTTACTTTTTATGTGAATGATGAGTGCCGCTTGGTATTTATCTTGATTTTGCAAGTGTTTTAAGAAGGGGAAGCTTATTTGATTGGTGCTGCTTAGTCTTTCATAGAATGGCCAGTTGCTTGATTGATGCCGTGCATCTCATAGTATCAATTCTTTAAAAAATGCAGGGATGGCGAATGGATGGCAACTTGGTTCTTGCTGGCGCTGCCCATCTCATAACTATCTGCTTTTGAATTTGCTGGATGGAATATAGATTTTAGAGACAAATCATCGCAAAATGCAGCTTTTTAAGGATACAACATGTGGTGTGATATGATGGACTTGTTCGATCCTGGCAAGAAGATGTTGATGCAAGGAGATTTCGATCTGAACTCTGTACAGCGACATGCAGATTCATTTAAAGGAGTTATAAAGCAGACAATTCTCAAGCAGGAGGTTATATTTAGGACTCAGGTATTAACCGCAACATTGCATCATGATAAGTTTTTAGCTAAATCCGGCATCATATGGTTCCTTTGAGTCTGGTTAAAATGTTGGGTCACTTCTATCATGTAGCTTGAACTACTTGTGTAAACTAAGCGGAGCCTAAATACGGCTTGTCTTATGGGTGAATCATGAGGTCATGGTTGATGGCATAAAGTATAGAAGTTTGCTGCAATACTCTTATCTCTATTGTTACTTATTTTTCTTCAGGTCCATGAACTCCATCAGCTATATAGGACGCAAAAAACACTGATGAAGGATCTTGGTAGTAAGTGTTGTGGTGGATACAATTCATGGGATGCAAATGTACAACCATCTCTACCACCTTTTCCGAACCCTTCAAGAATTGAACCATTGGTGAAAGAAACAGGAATTTCCTCAATTTCCAAGGTAAATGAAGCCACCAACTATAAGCTTGCTATTGAAAGTAATCCTTTGTGGAGTGAGATGAGGGTTTTTTTTTTCCTTTTTCAATCATGGTTTTTTGGCTTCTTTGGTGTTTTTGTGGCACAAGCCCCAGTCTTCTATGGCATGCCATATGAAAGTATAGCCACTAACAATTACAATAATTGTTGGCAATACATTTAGTAGAGACCTACATGTAATTCCTTTCAATGAGCTCCTTGATTGGATTGTTCCTGGCTTTTTGGTCCTTCAAAGAAATGTGTTTGTTGTATCATTAAGAACAGACTTATGATGTACCACATCTAAAGAGCTTTTCAAAAAATGACGATACACACTTTCATAATGCTAATGTAGGAGCTTGTCTTTCAGGTGGGTTCAGCACCTTTCGCAAGCAAGGAGTTGTTGCATGGGTGCCAAGATACATATTATAAACTTAAGCAGAGGCCTCTTGATCTTCAACTCTCTGCTAAGAAACTCATCAACCATGTCGAGGAAGATCGCCCAAACAGAGGAGATGCCTGGAATCATCCCTTAAAAGAACCAATAGACGTTAAACATCCTCTCTCTGCTAATTACTCTTCAGGTACAGAGGAGTTGAAGCTTTCCCTGACTACTAGAGATGACTATAAAAGAACAGAAGGTACATTGCGGACTTGGTTTGATAAGAGAACTCATCAGTACTGTTCCGTGATTGATCTGGAATCAGAAGAGAGAATATCAGATGACAGTGCAAAATGCACACCTTCTGTTGGCTGTGCTACTCCAGAAACTTATTCCCCAGGGAAGTACAAAAAAGTTTCTGCCTTCTCTAGTTTAATTTTCTTAACTAGTGCAGAGAAATATCCATCTGTCGAGATTTCAGAAAGCAGCTATTTTCAAGAGCATAGTGAATGTTGCCAAGAACAGACCTCTTCTAATGAAGGTACTGATAATCAACCACTTGAAATTAGTTATAGCATTTTGTGCATGAATTTATATTTCTCGATTTTGATCTTGTGCAATAATTATATGCTTTGCCACCATGTATTTAGCTATTTTTATTGGTCTTGCAAGCAGGAATTATGGAGTGCCATGATGATAACCTGTGTAATAATCTTTCCACCAAAATGAAACAGTCCTCTTCACATAAAGGCGCTGATTTGGACCTCAACAAAGCTCACTTTGATGACCTGTCATGTTTCTCAAATGATCCTCTAGTGGCCTGTCCTTCACCAGCTAGATCAGCTGGTGACTCTGCGGTAGTTATTAGGAGCATGCAGGAAGAAACCTGTCCAACCACATTTTGGGAGAAACAGGTCAATAGCTGCTCAAATGAAATTTCTGACATGCTTGCAGAAAATAATTTCATAAATGCTACTGAAGTAGATTTAAACAGCACAACTAGGAGTACAGATGTTTGGACCGGAAATTCTGAGCAGGATGGAATAAGTGGTACTTTACCAAACCTTACAGGCCCAGAGCCCACACCCAGCCCCCCTGTAGACATTTCTGAAGACATCGACAGGTACACTAGCGACCACAAGAATGATAATGTTGTGATGAAGGCGAAACTCGCGAATTGTCTTCTACATGATTTAAATCAAATGCCTTTAGATACTAGAGAACTGAGCTCTGAGAAGAGCCAAGTGGAAGATGCTGTCTTTTCATGTATTGATCAGTATCAGAATGATGGACATGGCAATCAATCTCCTGTTTCATGCAAGTCTGGTATTTATGATAATGATTCAAACAGTGGAAAGACAGTGCACTTTGGCAGTATGTCTGGTGATGTGAACACTGATTTGAAAACCCTCTCAGGGTCACAAGTTGCCGGTGCCTCATCAGATGAGCATGACCTAAGAACTTCTGACAGTGGTGATTTGAAAAGTGAATGCTACGACAAGAAAGAAGAATCAGCTGAAGCTGATGTTTTGATGAAAAGAGCAGCTGAATCACTTGTAGATATGTCTTTGAAGAATTTAATTTGCTATCAAGATTCTTTTGCCAAAGAAGAAGGGTCCAAGGAGATGAGAAAAGAGACGAGGGAGCAGCCACAGTATACTTGTGATTCTTTTGAATTAATGGTTATGGAACTAACGGAAAGCAATGTGGATGAAAATTCAGTGACTTCAAAGCCATATGAAGTAAATGATATGGAAACAAAAGATTTTGGTTCTAAACTGAGACGAGGAAGGAGAATGAAAGATTTCCAGAAGGAGATACTGCCTGCTCTGGCATCTCTTTCTAGACATGAAATTCATGAGGATATAAACATTATCGAGGGAGTTTTAAGATCAAGAGAATACCGCAAAATCAGAGGCAAGATGGCAACAAATGGAGAGAACTGGTCTCCACTGGTGAGAAGTAGACGGTCAAGACTCAATAATGTTGGGAGGAGAAGAAGTTCATCGAAGTTCAACTAGAAGTCATTAACAGCTTGATAACTGATCATATCCATTCTAGGTCTATAGAACATCATTGCATATATAGCAGCACACATAGTTCGATCTCATTTCCTAGCTTTAGAAACAGAACCCAGTGCTTCAAATAGATGGTTGGTCATCACATTTTATTCCAAGTCTTACTAGAGCAATATTTTTCTTCACGCACACCTATCTTCAGCACCTTCAATGCTTAATTTTTTCTTTTTTTTCCCCCCTCTTATCAGAGCAACTTTTACATGTTTGTTTTCCCTCGGTGCGGTATTATGCGAGAAAGTTGAAATTTGCTGGTGGCAAAGAAAGTTATCGAGAGAGAGTTGATATTTATTATTTATGTGCTATCCTATTCGATGGATACAAGCGGATACTAGAAGTCTCATTTTGTGCATTGCGATTATTGCCATATATATAATGATAGCTTCTGTAGTTTCATGTTTCATGCAGTGTCAACGGATTCTATGATTCTATTACCGCATGGAAACGTTTTCTCCCAGACAATTCACTCTCCGAGATGCAGGGCATGTAAGTGGGGACTGTAACAGTAGTCATCTTGGTAATCAATCGATGATTTTCTTGCTGTCTGTACCTCATCTGTTGTTGCCTATCGTGGGCATGCTACTGTATGCCAAACATCCGGCCCAACTTACTGACTGTTGACCGCTCACATCTGGTCGTGTCCCAGCTGGAATTTTGTTTTTGTTTTTACAGTGAAAGGTTATCTTAAAACAAGATGATCATGCACTCTTCAGTTCAGTTTGCTGGATTTTAAAAGTTTAAAAAGAACATGGAATGTCTGTTGTACATTGTACTAGTTTGATTATTTTTTTCCTTCTCTCAACGGTGCGGGCCGCGTTAATGATTTTCTTACTATCAAGAAAAATTATAACCAGAATTATATCTGTAATAAATAATAATAAATGTGTTAATTATAACTAAAAATTGAGTCGAAAGCTGAGACAAAAAAAATATTTATTAGAAAAAAATTGAATATTTATTTCTATTTGAAATTGATCTAAAGTTTTAATTGGTTTAAATAGATAAAATTAATTTTATTTTGTCAAATTAAATATTAACTCAACACTAAAATTTATTTTTAATATCATAAAAGCCTCGTAAAACAAAATATCAAACTTAATCCTAACATGAAAAAATAATTTGTGTCTTACTCCTGTATTGCATTTTTATTATTTTTAATATTTATTTTATCTCGTATTGCCTCTCATGTTCATAATTTCAAACACCATTTCATGGTCTACCAAGAGTGAGTTTTATAAAATTTAATTATAATTATTAAAAGAACCTAATAAAAAAAAGAAGGATGCGAAGTGGTTCACTATTCATTTGAACAACATTTCCATCCCAAATGTTTTAATGTTTTTAGTAACACAAACACACTAGTTAGTGGCCATCACTCAGCTACGAGTCATACCAAAGCAGGCTAGACATCCGTCTGGGCTTGCGCACTTGACCTGTGAATAAAAGGCTTGACCTACGCTCAAGGTCGCATTAAAATGCGTTGTCTACAATCCTAGAATTTAGCGATCAAAGTGTTGTTGGAAAATCATGGGAGTTTTTGTATGCCCAAAACCTTGTTTTCCAATTAATTTTCATCCAAAACATTTAAAAAACACACTGGAGGGGATAATTAACCCATTAATGACTTAAAAAAACTTATAAATAAGTTCTAAAACCCAAAATCAATCAAAATCCAAAAAAAAAAAAATCTCAAGTTTAGATTTACTATCTCAGTCAATATTGATGGCAAATAATAACTCAGTGAAACTCTTCTCATATAATAGAACTCTTTGACATCAAAATTAATTATTTTAGTGGTAAGAATAAATATCAATCAAAATTAAAAAAAAAATTTATTAACTATTGGAATCTGACAACTCTTTTTTTTTTTGAAACTATGATCTAAAAAATAATAAAAATAAATTTTTGTACTAGTATTGAGTTTTTAAAAACCTAAGGGACTGAAATTATATCATTTGAAAAACTGGAAAACGAAAGTGAACCTCTCATGTCAATTTTAAAACCCCATCAATTTTCAGTTTTTTTTTTTAATTTTGATCTTTATTCTTTCAATTTTGTTATTGGTTAATAAATAGGAAGCAATTATTTTTAAATTTTGCAATTTAAGGAATCTATCTAGAAGAAAAAAACTTTAAGGATATAAATAAAATAAATAAAAAATACTACTCTAGACCAGTACACAATGACATGTGAGAGAATATACAGCACAATGAACAATGTTTTTGACTTGCCTTTTAATTTCTTTTTAATATAATAAAGCTAAGAGTATAATAAAGATTGAATGAAGGGATAAGAGCGATCCACCTAGGATTAATGAAAACTTTCTTCTTTGTTTGGCATGCCATGTATTATATAGTTTACATGTAGCATATTATTATATCAACTGGATCAAAAATCATATTTTTAAATTAAAATTTGATTAGATTTCTATATACTAATTTGACTTGCATATATATATATATATATATATATATATATATATTAGACTACAAATCATTTAATGGAGGCACAAAAGCGAGCCACCTAAGATTAAATCGTCATGTAATATTTAGTTGACACGCGGCATATCATCATACCAATTAGACTAGAAACCGTATTTTTAAATTATAATTTGATTGAAAAACTATATATTAATTTGACTTGTATATATCAATTAAAGTAAAATAATATTTTTAAAAATCAATTAGAATAGAAATCATTTAACTATGAATCATGTTATTAAACAATATAAAAAAGTATAAATTGGATCAAGGGGTTTGCTTTCCTGTGGTTTCAGATTCAAGTCCTATGGTTGTTAATATTGATAGTCACTGGAGGCTTACTTGATCGTTAATTTCAAAACCCGTGAAGATTGATTAAGGTATAAATAAGTTAGTCCGAACACTCCACGTTAATAAAAAAAAATTAAATTAATTTGAGTAGTACATACATGCCCGGAATTTTCATTCAAGCCAGATGCACTTGCTCGTCCTTAAGTTAAGTGTAAAAACAATTATATAAGTATGTAAAAATAATTGATTCATGATTTATAATTTTGTTTTTAGTTTTTTTTATTGAAATTTTCTTTTACAATGATAATAAATCTTTATTTAGAAAACAATTTTCTAGTAAAAATATATGTTTTTTTTTTTTTATCAAAACATATACGTGAATAAAGAAAGAGACTTTTGATTAAAAAGATAAAAAAAATTTCATCTTTAATTCAAATCATTAGAATTTGAATAAGTATATTTGGGTAAATATGTGAATTTGTTTGAGATCAAATTTCTCTTCCATATTTAAATTCATTGAACGGTTCAACAAATAAAGATCGTTAATATATACAAAAACATCATAAATAAATACTGGAAACTCATTTGATGTAGTCTCTAATAATAATGATCATTGATAAAATAACTTAATTTACTCCCAATTTGGAAAATATTATAAAAATAGGAATCTTTACTACTAGTTTCAAAGCATGGGGTGTGGCTTTTGGCTGTCACATGCCCAGATCTCAAATTCAGTCGTTCGCCTTTGCTTCTCTTTTCAGAAAAGACGAGGGAAGTGTCTCTCTGTGTTTTTTTTATATGTAAAAAATAGATTTTGGTCATTTTTTATTAAATATATTTTCAATTCACAATTTTAATTATAATAAATTATAAATGAAAAATTATTTTTAAATTATGATTAAAAATAAAATACTTTCTATAAATCATTTCAAATGTTTAATAAAATTATATATAATAAAATTATTTTAAAATTATGATAAAAAATAAAATATTTCAAATTATTTTATTATATTTTCTCACATTTTTTCTCTTTTCATGTTATTTTCAAATAATATTAGTGTCTTTCATAGTAGCGTTAACAATTGCTTTTTGAATAATTATATGTGAATATAATATGCACAATATTTTAAATATGGTTGAAATGTATTGTTTAGTGATATTTTTTAAAAAAAATCTCAAGTTTTTTATTCTTATCAAAATTATCATTTTTTTTTATATCAAAACTTGCTTTTAAAATTATAATAAATTCTAATTTAAAAAGAAATATTTATGCTGAAATAATTATAAAAATAAAGTAACATATTAATAAGGGAAAAGGATTTTGAGAAAAAAGATATTTTTATACTTATTCCAAATCATTGAATTTTTTGGGTATTGATTTTAATTGATTTTAGTTTTTTTCAATATACAACATAGCTCGAAGAAATATATATATATATATATATATATATATATATATATATATATATATATATGTTCAAAGTATACATTAATAACAAAAGGAGAATTTATACTAACAATAAAAAAAAAATTCTACGCAATTTAAATTATTGCTTTCTTATAAAAATTCATTTTTATTGCCATAAAATTAAATAAAAGAAATTCAAAGATTACCTCACATCACGAGATCATATATCTCCATATGTATTTATTTCTCAGCTTCTCGCTTTAGTTTTTAATTATTATTAATAATTTTTTTATAATTTATTGGTTCGTATAATTTTTAATTTATTTTATTAAACAAAAACATTAACTATTCAATTATGCTAGCAAACACTTTCACAATGCATGCACATTCTTCTCTTGTGGTAGAAATTAATTTGAAATCCGACTTGCAGCATCGTTGGCTAGTTGTTAACTAAATCAGATTAGAAAAGAACACATCAAATCAATTTGGATGGATGCCTTGAGCCTCTCTCTCTGTTTTCCGGTAAACTTGAACTTGCCTCTTGATTGTATATTAGGGAGCAAAGTTTTTCTAAAGCCGTTGTCGGGGGGTAAAGTTGTTTAACCATTAGATCTTTTGACTGAGGAATTGGGAGCATCCCTATGAGCACCAACTATATTAATATCAGCAATGATAGGGTGATTCTTGATAATTAAGGCCATACCTGATCCACATTGGAGGTAAGATTACTGGTGTGTGCTCTTTCTGATATGGTTTCTTTATCGTGACAGGAAAATAAACAATGCAATAATAGGAGGAGTGAAGATGAATCCACCGAAAGCCATCCTTCGGGAACAAGCATTCTTCAATGATGAACCCAAAAAGGATATATGCTAATGGTCCAAGTTCTTGAGTGAAAGTGGCTGCAACTGCAATGTTCGGCTGGCTGGTTAGTGGACTAGATTCATGGGGAAGTGGAATAAGGCCACATGCAGCCAAAATTCTTCCCGAAATATTTGAATCTCTGTGTCTTCTTATGCACTAACTTGCCCCCACAACCCACATATATAATGGGATGATGAATATTTTTATATATATATAAATGGATATCTAATAAGTTTGACTATACAACTAGTAAAATTTCATGTTGTTTATACCAACACATTCCTGAGGTAATTCTATTGAATTTATATTGAGACCATGCCTTCATAAGTAAGATTAATCAGACATAAATATGTTGGGTTTTTTTTTTAATTAAAAAAAAACAAATATTAAAATGTAAGAATAAACATTACATGCTTGTTATTTACCAAGAAGGAGAAGAAGAAGAAGAGAGAAAGAACATCACATGTTTAATTGTTCTTTCATTTGTATTACTCTCTTGTAATCTGATGTTTCATCCTGCAAGTTGTAGATTCTTGATTACATCTCTATGAATACTGTTGCTAATAACTTACTTCAATGTCCTACTCTGATGCTACAGTCGGAGCTTGGAGTGAAGAAACATCATCTTCTATAATTGATGAGAAATATGGTTCTTTTTTATGATTTTTTAGTGAGTTTTGTTGCGTTATTGTATCAAAATTACTAAATGATACATAAAGCCTTTTTCCTTTTTTGCCCCTTTGTCTCAATTTTTCAAACTTAGTTTAGGATTATTCAGTTGTCAGTTGATTAGACGGATTCTGTAACCCAAGCTACCGTTGACTATCTTTGGATATCAGTTGCGTACATAAAATATATATATATCTTCATTACTGGGTTTTGAACATTTTGCTTACTTTAATTGCCTGCGGTTCACCTGCTATTAGAAAAATATAGCTTGTCTATAAGATTATGGTTCATCTCGCCATCCATGGTTGTTAGGCTTTCGCTGTCTAAATGCTTTGTTTGAGCCACCTTGGAGGCCTGTTATCAGGTAGATTTAGATAATAGGTTGTCAGGGTAGCCTATACTCCAGATTAAATATGAAGGAAGCTTCAGGTGTCTGTGTTTCAATGAGACCCAGACAGGATTTCAGAGTTCTTGAGGTTGCTCAAAGTAGTTTCAGACAGGCTCATCATCTGTTTAGCTGTATTTCTGATCAAAATCAGAAAAGAAGCATTCAGGAAGTAAGCCTGATTGCTCAAGATACAGTAAATGAATTCAGAAATCTAGTTAGACTCCTTGATGGATCAGAGCAGTCAGGGTGTAAGAGGATCAGGAAAGGTCCTTTGCCACATTCCCATGATATAAACCCAGTTGAATTGATGGATAGTCCCAACTGTGTGTCTAAAAGCCCTGACCACAACTTTTCTCAACCCAATAGGCAGCTATTCCCTCTTCAGAGTATTCAGTCAACTACTTCTTTGATCCATGCCAGTAGTATCGACTTGTATAGGGAAAAACAGAAGACTAAAGACAACGTAGACGTCAAAACTAATTTGATCCTGGGGTTCAACCTTTCCCTCTTACAGCCAAGCACATCCATTTCAAGTTTAGATGGAGGTGGCAGGATAATTCATCATTCAACATCAGAAATTCTTCCTTCTCAAGATGATGCCTCTATATTTTCCAAGAGCAAGAGCGGAGTGAAAAGTGAGGAGAAATGCCTAGCCTCAACCGGTGGATGTCACTGCTCAAAGCGAAGGTAAGTCCTTGTTTTGATTTGTCATGTATTCTATGTATACTAATTTGTTTCTTTCTGAATTGACTTTAAATAGTAAGGAAACTATGGGATTGTGATTTTGGGAGATACTCCTTTTCAGACTTTTACTTCATGTTATGATGATAGTTTTCATGATATCATCTTGTACTTGATTTTGTTCAAGAATCAAAATGTTTCCATCTGTTGTCGAGGAAATATTTTAATTCCATCTTCGATGTATTATCTAATAGGAAATTGAGGATCAAGAAAGTAATTAAGGTCCCTGCTTCAAGTACTAAACCAACTGACATACCTCCTGATGATCACTATTGGAGAAAATATGGACAGAAGCCAATAAAAGGATCTCCATATCCCAGGTACTTTTCCATCCTGACATTGCCTTCCGCCAATTCTCTTTCGTTGCTGGGAGAGGGAAACTTCTGAGATTATTTTTTTTCCCTGGCCCTGGTTGCAACTAACTTGATTTAGTTGTGTAGAACTTTAAATTCATTCTTTCCCTGTATTCGATTAACCCAAAATATCACAATACAAAACCAAACAGGATAGACTAGACTAGCTCGTCATTTCTCTTCATGCTTACCATCTGTGATTTATGAAGCTTGAGACAAATTATTACTGTTTTCTTCCTTTTGCCCCCAAAGCAATGTCCCAGACAAAGCCGTACTTGTATTGGCAGTCACAGGTTCACATGTTTGCGTATCTAAGATAAGAGCAAAGCTACCTGGACAAGTTATATTGCTTACTAACATCTTTCATTCTTTGGTGTCAAAGAAGCTACTACAAATGCAGCAGTACGAGGGGATGCCCTGCGAGAAAACATGTAGAAAGAAGCTTGGAGGATCCTACCATGTTAGTTGTGACTTATGAAGGGGAACATAATCACTCCAAAATCCAATCTCCCAATCCCGACATCATGCTTCATATTTAACAATAAAAGCAAACCAAAGGACACCCGTATTTTCCAAGCTGGAACTGATCGTGCACCTGCAAGCTAAGGTTCTTCCGCAGCTTCATGTTTCCTTAAAAAGAGATCATGTCACTCCTTTAAGGCTCGTTATTTTTAACTTTTAGTCTATATGCTTCTCCAGCAATGGTTTTGCAGGTCTACTTGTATATATGCACTCTCAAGATTTCCTAATAAAGGTTGATTAATTTGCTTTATGCATGACTGATTGATTCTAGTTTGGTTTTCCAATATCTTTCACTTCAAAAGAAAGACTCAACCAGGAGTTGTCTTGTGCCTTCAGAAATTTACCATGAAAATTCATCTTTTGAGCCTTATTTTGATTGTTTAGCTCCTATGTCATACCTGCACAGTGTTTGTTTTTCAGGAGCTCTCAATCTCATCAGTATTCCTCACAACACACATAGCCTGATCAAGCATCAAATGCTTGGATAGTCTCTTTTGAAAAACAAATCTTATAATGCATACTGACAGTAATTTAGAAAAGGGCCACACGAATCCTCTGGCCCAACACAATTTTTGCCACAAACAGACAAACCTTCATGCTCTTCTTGACTCGTAGATCGGGTACTTATTCAATAATCTGGCCACCATCTTTTACGTTTCAATACAGAATTTGGTTTGATTTATAATGCTCAAGGTACATGACTGCATGTCCACAATGACAAACAAGCAAAAATGAGAATGGCTAGAAAAACGACTTCTCCTCATTGTAGCTCAGGTGGGCTCCAAAAGATTTGCTAAGGCCCAACTTGTACTGTCCCCAGTAGTTGAGGCCTCTTCTGCACCATTTTCCACTTTCCATGAACCAAGAAAGTGAAAATATAACTAACGGCATGTTTATTTTTTAGAATTCATTTTTAAAAAAATTATTTTTCAAATTTTTTTATATTTATTTGCTATTAGAAAAGTTGGTCTATGGAAAACACTTTCCGGTCAACGGAAAACACTTTCCAGTCAACGGACACTTTCCGGTCAACGAAAAATACTTTCCAGTCAAAGAAAAATTTGGTTTGATTTCCAGGAAAGTGTTTTCCTTTTTAGTTGTGTTTGTTTTCCAGATTTCCGGAAACCACTTTCCAAACTTTCAGGTATTTGTTTGCCATTAGAAAAGTTTGTCAACGAAAAACACTTTCCAGTCAAAGGAAAATTTGGCTTGGTTTTTAGGAAAGTGTTTTCCTCAAAAATTTGGACGGAAAACACTTTCCGGAAGTTGTGAAAAATTTAGAAATGTCATTATTTGCTGATTATATCAATTTGATCCTCAAACTTTTGATTGCTATATATAATTTGTTTTGAATATTTATTTTTCAATTCCATCTCTTAAAATTTAATTTTTATATTAATTTTGGTCCTTATTTTTATAATTGCTATTTTCTTTTTCCTTATCATTTTTTTATTGAAATTTTTTATCTATCAAATTTGGTTCTCATTCTTTTGATTGTTACTTATTTTATTTGAAATAATTTATGAAATGTTAATTATTATTATTTTAATTTCTTCACCTTTTATTTTTTAAAAAAAATTTTAGATTTGATCTCCTATTATTTTGATTATTATTTATTTTATTTAAGATAATTTATGAAATTATATTTTTTTTTTCAATTTCATTCTGATTCAACTTTTTAATTTGTAAGATTTGTTCCTCATTATTTTAATAAACTTGAGAAAAATAAACATTAATAAGTTATTTTCCAGTTCATTTTCCATGACATAACCAAACACTGGAAAGTGTTTTCCAACTTATTTTTCATTATACTACCAAATATCAAAATATGTTTTCTCAAAATTTCTTTTTTCTAAAATTTACTTTTCAAAAAAAACTATTTTCCAACAAATAAATAGGGCTTAAGAATTTTGTATTCACCTCCATGTTAGCGCTCTCCATTTTCTGAACTCGGTTTCACATTATATTTTGTTTAGAAGAAGTGTTGCTACGCCAAATTATTTAGATTTAACAAGTTCGGGATGCCTGCGCAATATTCTAGGTTAGATTCCAAGCTAAGTTACAATGCAATAACGTTAACTAAAGACTAAATGAAAGAGTTGATATTTATTCTAAAAAGTAAAAAATATATACACGTGTTGGGTAGTTTTTTTTACTTTAATTGTGGAAAAAATGATATTTGTAAAAAAGATAATGATTTAGATTTTGAGAAAAACAATAAATTTTAGTCAAAATTCTCTTTTCTTATTAATATATTTTATTTAGAAAAATATATTTTTTAATAGTAGTTATTAAATAAAAACTAGGGGTAATTAAAATAAAAATTATATTAATTTGAGATAAGAAGTAAAAAATGCATCTCATTAATCAAAACTTCCTTTTTTATTCATTTTTTTCTTATAAAAATTATCTTTTTTTTAATAAGTATCTTTTTTTAAATTAAAATTTATCATAATATTAAAAGAAAGATTGAATATCAAAGATTATAAATTGATAATTTCAGTGTTAAATATTAAAAAAATATAAAATCCAAGAAAAATCATATAAAATATTTACAACAAAAAAAAATTAAATAGATTTTTTATTTGCATTAAATATACATGAATGAAATTTCTTTAAAAACAAACTAGGCATATTAGGTCTACATATGATTATTAAAAACATATTCGTTAATATTATCATAAAAAACTCTAATGTTATTTAAAATTTATTTCATAATCATATAATTATTAAAATATTATTTTAATAACCTTATTTAAGGAAAATGGAATTATAAAATGTAAAAAATAAAAATAGGACAATTAAAAAAAATCACACACAATTTGGCTAAAAAGACTAGCCTGCATGTTTGGCCCAAACTATCAAGCCCATGTGCTTTTGGGCCTATAAGGCCATGCCCATACACTTAGGTCTTTCTTAAAAGTAGTGGATGATGTTTCATCCACTTCTCATTGTTTTTTAAAATAGTGCAGATGACACGTCATCCATTGGGATAAATGATGTGCTATTCATTTGAAATATTTTCCAACCACCAAAGCTATCTCAATAACTGGAAAATAAAGGTTCAAGTTTTTTACCCTAAAACTCAAAATTTCAACTATTTTTGACACAAAAATATGAAAAAGCCATCATATTGACCTCTGAAACCTCATTACTAAAAAAACACATTTTAATTGGACAAAAGACTCAAGATCAAAAAAAAAAAAAAAGTCTTGATCTACTTTTTTAAGTATCATTAAAGGCGGAAATTATCTCTATTGAGTTCATATCTTAAAGATGAATCTACGGATATTAAAATTACAGTTATTGGTGACTAGAATTTTATCATCTAAGAGCTTCCTCTCTCTTTCTTTTTTTTCCAATAACTTTCTCTTTCTTCTCTAGGTATCTAGGGATTGAAACACAAGAAAAATAAACTTATGGACCAAAGCATAAAAAGTCAAAACATTAAGGACCGGGAATGGAAAAATAAAACTTAAAGGATAAAAGTAAACATGTCCAAGCCATTTGAACAAGGAACATATAAAAAAGGTCATTTTTTAAAATTTCAATTTGTCATAACTTGTTTTTTACCCCATTTTCAAATGTAGGTTTTTTAAATGAAAAATACTAAATTTTTTTTAAAAAATACATTTTTAATGACATTCGGTCAATTTCTTGTCATTTTGTAATTTCTTACTTTTTCGCTTATCGTTTTTGTATTTAAAAATTTCCTAAAAATGAAAAATAAAAGGAAAGGAAATAACAAAAAAAATATTAATGACTGAAATGATAATTAAATACAAAAAAAGGGATCAAAATAAAAATATTTTTTTAAAACCCTTCTCAAATCAATTAAAGGATAAAATGATAAATATAGAAATAAATAAAAGAGAAAAAAAGATGTGAAAGATTGGAGAATGTGAGATAATAAGAGAGAATAAAAATGAAGGAGAGTATAAATAAAGCTACCATACTAGTCAAATAGAGGAACTAAAGTCCCAATAGTAGGTAGATCATTTACTCTTCTTTATTCTAGAGTTTTGTCATCCATGAAAAAAATTTTTATGAAAAGTGAAAGGAAATGAACTAGTTTTTTTTCCCTACATATAACGCCACTAATGAAATGAAATACTTCACATAGAAATTATAGTTTTCATGGTTGGTTGATAGGCTTGATTGATTTTGAGAAAACAAGTCTTTTAAAGAACAAAGAACTTTCTGATGCTTGAGTCAATATATGTGTAAAGGATAAATATAAATGAAGAGAAAATAAAGTGAGGGTTAAGGAGTGCTTATCTTTCAATAGTTTTATCAGGATTTCATGGCCTTTGGATGGCTTTTATGGCCTCTAGCTAGCTGTGGCTAGCTTTTATGAGCTTTGGATAACTTTTCTAGCTAGAAATTGCTTTCTGATTGTGTTTATGGTGATGTTATGGTTGGTCCAAATTGCCTTTTACATAGGTGACTGTGTATATTTATACACCCAAATTAAAAATTGTTTCCCGGAGGAGAGATTATATATCATTGGTGGAAAAAATGGTTTGACTATTATGGTAGCTCTTGGTTGGTGTGTCATGTCATGGTTGTTATGTCATGCATCTTATTAGTGAAAATATAGGTAATAATCTACTAGAAAATGATAGTTGTTTTCCACGAAAATACATAGAAAAAGGTGTGTATGCATAGAAAAATCATATAAAGAGTTTGTATAGCGGTTATAAAAACCTGAAACAATACGTAGAAAAGTGTGTAAGATAGATTGGTTAGACCGGTGTAACATCATGTTCATATTGGACTTTGGCTAAAAGAATTCCAACCGATCGGGCTTGTCAGATATTTCTTTTTAGAAAAAAAAAGTTCCTTTTCTTTTTAATTTTTTTCTTGAATCATCAAATATACATATGAAAAAAATCTCACACCAATTATATATATATTGCAAAAAACAATGGACTTTTGCCATCTTAGTGAAATCATATGTATTTGACAATGTTCCAAAATCTTGAACAAAGACAGTATTCTACAAGGTGAACTAAAAAGGGAAATAACGAGCTAGGGATCAATTTCTTGGATTTCATGTTGTTAATTTATTTGTAACCATTAAATGGAACAATCTATAATACAAAGTTATAATCTAAGGACATGCCAATCATTTTTATTTTAGATTTTCATGTTCTTTATTGGAGGTTATGGGTTTCAATCCTCTTTTCGTTATGAGTGCATGGTAGCCCCAACCCTCCCGAGACGGGCCTATATGTAAAGGAGAATACATAATAGTACTAATAAAACTATATAAATCCAATTAATTGTGGTTATTATACGCCAACAGAATACTAGAGAGTCCTGAAAAAAGACGGGATTTGGCATCCAATGACAACATACCTGATCTAGTGAGACCATAATATGGATTTCCTTTGAGTATTATTATTATTATTTAACTTTGATTTCCTTGTATTAACATGGAACTACATCCAAGCTTATTTGTATATATAAAAAAAACCTAAAAGCCATCAGTGTTTCAATGTGCATCAAGACATAGGTTATTATGGATTGAAACAGTGAAAAAATTATTTTACTTTTCTCAAACAAAATCCTTTAACTAGTTATTAAGGGGAAATTAATATTTTTCATAGGACCCATGTGTCATTCTTATTTTGATCGGGGATAGATCAATTCTTTCACATTTTAGCTACACTGCTAGAAGACTTAAATACTCTTAAAAGAAAAAAAATTATGGTTTAGAGGCTCTTTGGTCATTTAATGCTTTGGTTGCATAGTGAAATGGCGACATTACCTTAAGAAGCAGAAAAATTAAAATTGACGTTCAGGGGCTTTTTTGTATTTTTTTTCATGGTTTTTGAGTTCTAATCAAGTTGAATGAGAGGAATTTAGTCTTTTAACGGGTTGGGGGCCTACACTCTTTGAACGAAACTAGCAGTCAAACACTACCATCTGCAATAGCATTGAAAGCGTCGTGTTATCCACTTCCCGGTGGTAAGACCCTTGTGCAGCGGAGCAGTGGTTGGGCTTTAATGGACTTTTTTTTTCACCCTCTTATCTCTCTCCTTGACTTAAATTTCATGCTAATCCTTTCAAAAATTAAATTTGTCCCTTTAGTTTATATTTGTATCAATTTTGATCCTCATTCTTTTTATTGTTATTTGTTTTGCTTTTGATGCCTTTTCAAGTTGATTTTTTTCCTTCAATTTAATCCCTCAACATTTTATTTCAATTAATATTTGCACCCAATTTAGTCATTTTTTATTGTTATTTTTTTATCTTTTATTCTTTTCTTGATTTATTTTTTTAGAATTTCATCCAGCATCATTTTATTTCATTTAATTTTTTTATTCAATTTGGTCATCATTCTTTTGATTGTTATTTTTTCTATCATTAATCCTTTTCTTAATTTATTTTATTTTTCAATTTAGTTCCTTATTATTTTCTTTCATTTAGTTTTTATACCATTTTTGGTCCTCATTGTTTTGATTGTTGTTTGTTTTGTTTTTTTACTTTTGGATGATTAGGGATTTTGCTTCGTGATATTTTCCTATTTACATTCTATTAGGTAATTTTCATGAATTTTGAAAATTAGCTTAATTTAACTTTGGTCTTGTTTTTAGGTTCTTTTTTTTAAAATTGATTTTTTTTAATTTCATCCTTCGACATTAGGTTATTAGGCCTTTAGTTTTGTGATTTTTTTTTTGTTTTTCTTCCCATGGAATTATCTCAATCTCAGATTCGGAATCGCGGTTTGGCTAATTTAACATGGGTTGACTAAGGTTTTTTTATTGATTTTTTTAGTTTTGTCTTTTATCATTTAGTTTGCTTGAGAGTTAACCTCTATTATTTTAACAGTTTATTCTATGTGGGGTTATCTTGGTCTCATGATCGGCCCATGAATTTAACATGTTGATTCAAGTCAAGTTTTTTTTTATCCTTTTTTAAAAATGATTTTTCTTTTAGTTCGCCCTTCAACGATTGTTTAGCTAATAATTGAGCTTTGGATGTCTTTCATTTCTCTCTCTATGAGGTTATTTTATTCTCATTTAATTTTTGTTTTATCATTAAATAAAATCATTGAGAAAGTTTTAAGAATATTTAAAGGGTTTTTTTACATAATATTGGCAAACATTTATTTTTTTCAATTAGTCATTTTTTTAGGGGGGTTTATTTTTGTTGGTTTTTTCATATTATTAAATTAATCAAAATTATTGAATCTATTTTTTTAGATCATCCTTCAACATTTATTTTACTTGTAATTGAACTTTGGATTTCTTTGGTTTTTCTCTTTTTCATGTTCTCTTTCTTATTTATTTATTTTTTGTTATAAAAAAATTATTGAGATATTTTAAGAATATTTAGAGAGTTTTTTTTATAATATTAGCAAGCATTTAGTTTTTTCAATTGGTCATTGGTGCTTTTTAGGAGGGTTTTTTTTATTATCATTGATTTTTTAAATCATATTATTAAATTAACTAAGATTTGAATAAATAATCCAAGCAGTAATTTTTTTTCTCCTTTAAAAATACCGTTGTCTTTTTTTATGCTAGGATAGAAAGGATAAATAAAATTTGCCCCCGTTAAATTTAAAAAATCTTGTTTTATTTTTTTTAAAAAAAAAGTAAACAAAAATCATTACAGCTGTAATGATAAAATAAATAAAGTTGCTGTAAATAGGAATGCCAAAAGAACTTGATATTTGTGAAGAATACAATAAGATTGCGAAGATCTTCATAATTACTCACGTACCTAACTTCTAGGACCACTTCATAAATGTGTGACATTTCCAAGTCCATGAGGCATTTTGTCAGTATGTGTGAGACAGTACATATTTTTTTCCCCCAGAAACAAACCATCAATTTCTACAGAAGATCTCCGAATATGAATTTCCCTCTTGGAGAAAGAGACGTGGGCCTGCCCAAGGCAGGAAAATTGATTGCCACACTGTCCCGTCCCATGCATTTGCCTTCCAAGAATTGTTTGTGCAGGCAACTGCTCAGTTTGACTCTTCTCCAAGAATCCAATACAGTTATTTACTACATCGGTAGCCGTTGCAGGACAATACTTTTTTGAAGTCAAAAAAACCTTACTTAATGGTAACATTTTTCAAGAGAAATTCAAAATTTGGATAATTCATTCAATTTCATTAAATAAATTTATTTAATTTAATAAAAAAATAAAGAGTGATAACAAACCAAAATCAACCACGATTCATAGTTATAAAACTTGATATGACTCGACGGGTTAACCTAGAACCCATGCGACCCGGGATCTTAGTCAAGTTTCAAATCATAAAAAACTGAGATGGCAATTAGCCTGATCAAGCTTGGGTGACCCAGTGTAACCTGGGTGGTACCAAATTTTTGTTTTTATTTTTTTAATAAGCTAAAAAAAAATATAATTAATTTATAAATACTTAGTCTCGCGTATCTTCTTTTATAGCATGTTGTTTCTTTATTTTTTGATGTAAAATAATTGTACTACACTACACATTAATTTTTTATATCCTATATTCACATGAAATTATTTCTTAACTTTTCGATGTGGGATAACTATACTATATTTTAAGCCTTACATTTCTTTTCTTTTTTATAACTTACATCCCCACATGAATTGTTTCTTAATTTTTTTGATACGAGACAACTACATTACACTTCACATTTCTTTTTTATAGCATACATCCACATAGATTGTTTCTTAACTTCTTTATATGAGATAACTATTCTACACTTTATGCCTCACATTTTTTTTTATAGCCTACATCCATATGCATTGTTTTAAAACTTTTCCACGTTAAATACTAAAACATAAAACATACTTTTGTTTCTATTTTTCCGGGCTGACCCGTGTGATCCGGTACTCGGCCTCTTGGCCGAGTTTAATAACTATAACCAGGTTAACCCGCGACCTAGTAGCATATGAGATCGAGATGATCCCATAAAAGAATAACAAAGCATAACCCCAACAAATCCAATATTGAAGAATGATATTGAAGAAAAACAATGATAAAAATGACCTGAAATAAAAAACTAAGTCAACTTATGATAACCTTTAAAACTCATAACCCGAGTCATGCGGTCGGAATTACTCCATAGAAGTCAAATCCAAAAAAAATCATGAAACCAGAATCCCGATTAATAAAATATTGAGGGATGAAATTGAAAAAAAAAAGTTTCAATAAAAAATGATATAAAACAAAACAAATAGCAATAAAAAAATAATAAATCAAATTTAACGTAAAAAATGAAATAAAATGTTGAGGGATAAATTTGAAAAACAAATTCAATTAAGAAAAGGATTAAAAAAAAACAAATAGTAATAAAAAAAAGACCAAATCTAACATATGAAAAAATTAAAGGAAGATGAAATTGAAAAAAAAATCTAATTTTATGAGTTATTTCAAATAAAATAAATAGTAATAAAAAAAGATGGGCCAAATCTAAAAGAAAAAAAAAAGGGTTACATTGGAAATTTGGAGGGTTAAGCGTGAAAATCAAGGAAGAGAGAGAAATGAAGAAAAAAATTATCGACACCAAACTAGAAGTCCATTGACCACACGCACTGCCTGGGGATGGGGGAGACACCAAGACGATTCAAATGTCTTCGCAGAAAACTAGTGTTTAGTAGTTGGGTGACACCGCACACGCCATCTTAAGAGCTTGAGCGTAGCCCATACACCTTTGCGTACAATACATGCGGCAACTACTTTTTCTTTTTAAATAGTATTTTATATTTATTTAGATACTAAATTGCCTTAATTTAACTTAATTATAATAGAAAAATCATTATGAAAAAAAAAACTTTGGATATTGAGAAAAAAAACTTTGATTTCGAGGATAATCTAGTCATTTTATAATATTTTTAAAAAGAAAAGTTCAAAGTATCCCCTAAATTCCTGTTTAATATTTTTTAGAAAAGTTAAGTTAGTGATTTATCTGTGTAAAAAAATATAAAAATATCATATTATTTTTAATAGTCATAATAGTCAGGCCAATTGTTTTTTCTTGAGAAAGACAAAATACATATTTTACTAATTTAATTCACCATATAAATAAGTCTAGGTTGTAGTGTAGTTGTAGTTGTTTTTCAAAGTGTTTTTTATGCCGAAATGCATTAAAATATTTTTTTATTATTTTTAAGATTAGCGCATCAAAACGATCCACAACATATAAAAAATTAATTTTTAACAAAAAAATTTTTTTAAATAGAAGTTAACCTGCGTTTCCAATTACTTCCTTATTGTTGCTGTAATTCCTTTGCCCTTTTAGTTTCTTTTAAAAATGATAATTTTCACCATGACCATAACTTGCCTATAGATTCGACCATATTTCATTCAACTCGTGTAAGATAACATTTCTTATTATTATTAACTTTGATGTTTCCAAAACGTTTTAACATGTATTTTCCTATAGAATGCCATCTTTTTTCTAATTTATAAATAAATAACAAATATACTAAAAGGTATAGGTGATTCTTTCTTGTATTTTTTTTATTCACTACTATAATGATATATAGTGATAGTGGTAGTGACGATCATGGTGGTGGTAATAACCTTAATTAGTGTTGTTATATATTTATTGTGATTAATTTTTAATGTTTTTTTTATTTTATTTCAATATCTAAATATTATTTTTTTTACAAAAAAAAAAAAATAGTCCGTGATGAAGTGTAGACACCAAGGCTTAGTAATAACTAATAATGGTGGTCTCTAATTTACACGAGTTTGGAAAAATATATTGAAAATATCTAATAATTCATTTATTAAAAAAACTTACATCCTTGGAAAAAGTTTAAAATAGGTCATCTTAATTTCCATTAACTATTTGACAATAAAGAAAAAACTAAAATGAAAGGTAGATAATAGTCAATATGAAATTATGATATTGCCTTTCTAGCTAAAAACTTTACAAGTGATGTGACTAAACTATCATTTAAAAAAAAATAATTAATATCTAAGGAGCTGTTTATATTTTTTTTAGTTTTAAAAGCACTGTAAATTGAACTATTTATCCTTAGAATTAAAAAACCTACAACTCTTCACCCAAGGGCTTTGCCGTCTTTTCACCTTGATTTTTTTTTTTTGTTATAACTAGTTAGGTTGAGGGAGAAATTGATATTTTAATGGATAATAAATATTATTAAAAAACAAGTGGCAGACGTAAATGTGGCATGCATCTGCATGTGGATGTTGATGATATTATTTAAGCGATGCGTGAAGCATCTCTCGATATCCAAACAATGGTTTCCGATGTAACTTTTGAATCATCTTGAAGGAACCTCGATCCTTGACAACGCATGTTGTTAATAGAGTTCTAGTTTGGCACCAAAAGACTTTTTTTTTTTTCTCTATCTCCTACTTAGTTTCCATTTTCTATGCTTGGCCATCTAAAAAATTTCAAAGAAATCCTTCAATTTATTTTTTCATTCGAATATGGTCCATGTTATTTTTATTATTTTTATATTAATTATTTATAGAATTGATTTTTTTTTCATTTTCACTATCCTTAAATTTTTTTCATGTCTCAGATTTAGTATCTATTTTTCATTGCTATTTTTTTATTTTTTTAATTAAATTTGTTATTCAATTTCATCCCTCATCATTTAATTTTATTTGTATGTCAAATCCATTCCTTTTTTTTACTTGTTTTAGTTTGATAATTTTTTTAGATTTAAATATTTTTTTATTTTCATCTTTCAACATTAAGTTTGATTTGTTAGGAATTGAGTTTTTTGGTTTTTCCAGAGCCGCATATGTTTATCCCTTATTTAAAAAGTGTCTGGGGCATATAAAGATTATTTTTTATAGAAAAATAAAATATAAGCGTGGATACCAAGGCTAGTTAAAGGCTAAATTAAAACTTATTGGAAATGCTTAGGATTGTATTAGAAAAATTAAAATTATAGTTATTAGACCCGACTCAGGGGTTGACCTGGTCAAGGAGCCGTTAGGTTACACGGTCAACCCAAATCAATCCGAAAAAATTAAAAACAAATAAAATTTTAATATTTCATATGAAAAAATTAAGAAACAATTCATGTGAATATGAGCTATACTTATTATAAATAATGAAGTTTAAAAGATTATTTCAAAAGGTTTTGTATCTCATATTAAAAAAATACCATGTTAGTATGTTATTCTTTTAAATTGAAATATTTAAACCAAAAAGATTTTTTATTCCACATTGAAAAAATATAACTTTTTTTCTTATGAATATAGAGTATATATATTAAAGGGCTTGAAATCTCACATTGAAAAAATATTTTTTTCTTGTGAACATAAAGTATATATATACTAAAAGGTTTCAAATCCCACATTTAAAAAATAAAACATTTTTCTAGTATTTATATAGTGAACTTTGGAAATAGTTAATAATCAACTAAAAATATATATATAAAAAAAGAAAGGTCTCTAGCTAGGAGAAAAAACACATTTGAAAAAAAATTGTGTCTCCATCGGGTTTTGCAGGGTTGCCCGGGTCACGGGTCAACCCGGCAGGTCAATCAGGTTTTGCCATGTTTTTGCTTATTCCGGTCTTTTACCTTACTCGGACCGATCTAGCTACCTAGTTAACCAAGTTCCGGATCAACCTATTGAATCAGTTCGAGTTTAATAACTATGCTTAAAACTACAAAGGCCAAAATAAAACATCTCTGCATCCCAGGGCAGAAAGCTCATCCAAAAAAATCACCAATGCAATTTGCAAACTTTTTGCTTCGTATTTTTTTGCCAGGTTAATTAGGTTATACAAAAGGGCCAGGAACTCACAGGCCGAAGTCCCAATCTGAACAACTGTGAAGCTTATCGTTCCCATCAAGCAAGTGCCTGGTTTGGTAGGTACGAGCTGACAACAACAAGGGACTGTCCATTGTGTGAACATTTGTTCATTTTTTGCCCAAAAAATATAGCCAGAGGTGCTTTGGGAATGGGCTGTTGAGAGGTAAGTGTATAGAGAAAGCGGGGACAACAAGATCTCTGGACTATCTTCCATGGAGATATCCCATTTAATAAGTACCAAATCCGACAGCTGCCCCTCCTGGCCATTTTAGGTTTGAGGGCACTATATCCTACATTGTACTATTACTACTACCCGACTGTGCTCTGCCGCTCTATCGGAATCTATCCTACCTCTAGGTAGGGAGGGGCTAGGACTTGGGAAACATTGGGATAAGCATGGCGGATTCATCCCTCCTGTGGGCTTCCATCATCGTGACCTTTTTCTCTGCATTCGACTTCTTCAAACTCCTCTTGCTAGGCAAGAATATAAAAACTAGAATTTTCATGTCAATAATGGCCATTGATAGTAGAATGACATGATTTACTATGCTCCTTACAGCATGGAAAAGAACCCAAATTCTTAATTAACTAGAAAAACCAACACCAGCAGCAATTATCATGTGTTCTGGTGATAGTGAAGCATTAAAGCAGCGGTGGCTGAAAGGTCGAGATTAAAATATCAGGAGTTGCAGAGCTCACGATCAAATCCTCAAAACCATTTAAATAAATAAATCCATGGCCCTTGCTTTTTTTAAAAGAACAAAACCGGGGAATAAAACACATCCATCCAACTTGGCGAATAATGCAAGGTTAGTAGTTCCTAAACCAAGAAATCGCTGTTGTCAGCAGTGGTAATGATAATAATCTTTACCGAACCAGAAAGGAACAATCCTTCGTGTAATGCACTTGTTGTCTCCATCTTTAAGGATTTTTAATAAGTTTAATCACTCTTAAGGGAAGGCATTGCCTCTCTCTCCTGTTTTCCCCTGACATTTAGCGCAGAGAAGATTGAGAAACAGAAGGTTGTCGGTTGGGACTTGGGGACAAGTACTCTTTCAATTTTTAATGTATAGTCCCTACCAAACCCTGGCACTTCAAAAGGACACCAAAAACAGCACTTCTGCCGCCACTTGAGACAAAACACGCATGGCATGAGGTGTTTTTTTTTTTTTTTTTTTTAATGATCTTGAAGAGCGATTTCGAACGAAAATAAAAAAAAAGAGTCTTAAAAAAAAAGAGTCTTAATTTGTTGTCGAGCGGAAACATGGTATTGTTTGAATTTGTATTTTAAACGGTGTTCTGTAAAAAATATTTAAAAAGTTTTAATGTATTTTTAAATAAAATAATATTTTATTCTCCTACCTAACTATGTTTATAAATTAAGCATTTATTGTTGGTGTGGGTAAAGTACTGAGAAAGAAAGCTGCATTGATAAAAATTGATAAATGTCTGTTTATATATGATCATGTCACAAAATTAGATGAGTTAGGAAAAATGTCTTCGGGATACAACATTGAGATTTATTTTTGAAATATTTTACTACTTCCACAATTTTCTTTTTTTATATATATTTATTTTTCAATAATTTTGAGCAAAACGTTTTTGCTATGTATCAATATAAAGTAGACACATATTAATTGTTGTTAGTCACGTCAACATTTAACAGTCTTAGGTGACTGTTGATATTGGTATACCCTCAAACTGGAAAAAAAAAAAAAAAAAAAAACTATGTACTCGAACAGGAAATTATAGTTTTGAACTATGACCAATCACACAAGCATCCCCCCGTGTCTCTTCGAATCATGTCTGAATACCGCAGAGCTCCGGCTATGGACCCTCAGACATGACAAAGTGTGATTTCAATCCTTTGAACTTTTCAGAATTATCAAAGACGCATCCAAGAATCCTACTAATAAATCAAATATCACCATTACTTTTCGAATTCGGTATAATATTATATTTGAAAATTAGAAGTTTCATTTGTTCCTTTCTTGACTCTGACTGCTTGAAAAAAAATTTAAAAAATTATCTTATTTATATTTATATACAGCCATAACAATGACCTCATGGTTAGGTCTAAGGTACAATTTTGTAATCTCCATTTTAATGATTTCTAAGGTACAATTTTGTAATCTCCATTTTAATGATTTGTAGTTGATCTTGATGTGTCTGTTAAGTTTAATATTTTAGATTTGTAGAAAGATGAAGACATGTTGAATTATCAATCTATATGAGTTTACAAAGTATTTGTAGAGTACATGCTTGGTAGGGCCTCGGTATAAAGAAAACTTGGTTCATTATTAAAAAAAATAAAAAAAAATCACTCCTTTTCTCACCTGCATGATCTATGTTTAAAGGCAAAAATTATATTTCAAAAAGTAGAGAGTGTTATAGTTGAGATTTGTTTTGACTTGCATTTTGTTGCTTATCCAATGTATACTATAATATTTTGATGTTAAATTATAGATTGATTTTATAAAATATAAATTTTAGATTATTGTTAAAAAAAAACAAAGAGAAATACCAAGTAAACCCTTTCCCATTAAAGTTCATGAAAAACTACAATTTGGTTTCTCAAGTTTCTATTTTTTATATATTTGATCTATGTTATTTAATGTTTTTATAGATTAGTCTTCAACTTTATTTTTATCACAACTCAATTCATGAATGCTGAGAGATCAAAGACAAAGTCATTGGGAAAGAAAAATAGAAAAGAGAGAATGAGGTTTGTTCACCATGTTCCAGTCATAAAATGATCGATTTTTATGTCAATGAGTTCATTTTAGAGAGAAGAGTTCAATAAAAGTAGTTTTGCCCTTCAAACATGTTAAAAAACAGAGATCAAGATCTATTAATTTTATTTTGACTCGGTTTGATTTATGATTTTTAATATGAATAAAAAGTATTTTTAAGATTGGAAATGGCTTTATAGATATTTCTATGGTGTTTTTGATGTGTTTTAGATTAAAACAAGATGAAATTTTTGTTTTGAGGTCTAAAAACTTGAATCCGAACTTTTTAACCATAAAAAAGATCAAAATTCAAATTAGAAGACAACATATCGTTAGTCTAGGTAAATGATGCGTTGTTCGTTCTATTAAAAAATTAGGGTGCCATTTTTTTTCACAAAAAGAAAGCTAAGCAAGTGTGCTGGGTATTTTAAACCCATGCGCGTTTAACTTTTTGTTTAATATCTCTTAACTTTTTTATTTTTAAATAAACTTATTAAATAATTATCCAATTAATTCATAAGTTTCAAAAAAGATTATATTTTTGTTTATATAGTATTATTAACAATTACTTTATAAATAACCATATAATAACATCACATATAAATTTTTTTATAGAATTATTTTTATTAATATTCAATGAGAATAAAATATTATATATATACATATAATTTTATTAAATTTACCATTATTAAAATTTTTTATACAAGTGTGTGAAAATAATTGATTCATAATTTTTTAATAAATAATCTTTTGTATATATATATAAAATTAGCCAAGCATGTGGGCCTGCCTCAGGCCCACATGCTTGAGCTTTTGTGAAAGTCCTAGGACTTTGGCTGTTAATTTTTTTTTATTATTTTTTTAAGTCAATCTTTCAATGTTTGATTTTTATGATTGAATTTTATTATTTATTATGAATTGATTTCTGTATTTTTTTACCATATAATAAAAAATAAAAATTAATTCAATCCATTGAAGTTCAGAACCTGAATTACAGGTTTGATGAGTTGACCAGAATGAATCTAACCTATTTTTTGTTCTTTGATATTTTATACTAGGAACTATCTAATTGACAAGGTCACGATGAAGCGACTCCCATATAATTGAATTTAAAATTCAAGGCAAGTAAATAGTGAGCTCGTGATTTTTCAAGTTTAAATTATTATATTGAATTTAATGATAAAAAAAATCAACAATCAAGATATTATTTTTTAATATTCTAAGAACGTTTTTGGTCTAAATGACAACGAAAGGAGACGGAGATCTATAAACTAATAATCTCTGTGGTCCATCATAAGAGGCAAATAAAATTTGACAACCAACTTGTTCATTTTTCTTTTCTTAAACATCAATCGCAAAAATCTTGAAGAAATTCAAACACATGGAGATGATAAAGACTTTGTTGCCCAAAATTGAAGGAAGAACCATCAATCATTAAATAAATACAAGTAATGTAATCTTCTAATCCACTGCGTGATTATTGCTACAACGACACCTGTATCTATGAAAAGGATATTACATTGTTGCTGTCAAGGGTCCATTTTCTGTAACCCTCTTGCTTAGAGGCATATTCTTTGTAGCTGTCTTAGCTTTGTAATTTTGTGGTTGCTAGCTTTCAAAAAAATACCGACCTGCTTGCATCTTTTATTACAAAATCGAGGAGCTTTCTTAACCAGGAGAAAGGGAAAAGGTTGGTGCCGATTTTTAATATACTTTCCTCTCCACAGTGTAAATTCAAACAGAGAGTAGAATAATGTATATCATACTCTGAAATTTTATTTAATAATTTAAATTATTAAATTAAGGTGAATTTTAATATTACTAAAACTAAAAACAATATTCTTACAATGTTCACAAGTACAAAAATATTTTTTTTTTGGATTCGAGAAAACCTCATCCTCGAAAAGCGTACTTTGTGGGCTTAGGTGAGGGAGTAAAACCCCGGCTGTCCCAGGTTCTTACAAGAGATGCACGTCCTGACTCGAACTCGAGACTTATTGTGCAGATCTAAAACTCTTTACCATCACGCTACGTCTATTGAGAACATTCACAGGCACTCTGTTTTGCGAGGTCTGCGAATTGCATGCCTTAGAGCTCTGGCTCTGCACGTATCGAGTTTATTGGCATGAGCTCTGTTATTAAACTCTTAATTAATCACCCAATCCCCAATTAAAAATATCATAAAACAATCCATTCTCACGACGACTAGGTCAAATGGTTTCAAAACATTTTTTTTATACAAGCGACTGTCTTTAAATAATGCGTATTTTTTAAAAGTTATTTTTTTTTTTCTATGGAATTGACTTGAAAAAAAACCCTTTACAGCGAACAATAGTCATCCAATTTCCAGACACAGGAAGTCCACAAATTGTCAATGCCAATCTTCAATGCAAACAAGACTGGGAGCTAGATGCGGTACTGCTGTAGCTATTAAATTAATAATGTTTCTGTTAATGCTACAGAAATGAGAGCTGTAAGCACACAGCACTCGCCGCCATTCTGCATCAGGATAGAAAAAAGAAGAAAAGAATCCCTAACCTGGCTCCTTAATCCTTAATTCAGTGTTAATTCTCTCTCAGGGTGCAAGTATTAGTAAAATAATATCAAGAATTATTAATTAAATATAAATTTAATAGAATTATTAATTAAATATAAATTTAATAGTTTTACAGTAAACGTGTTGTTGTTTGGGGTGTTTGAGTTTTTTTTTTTAATCAATGTAATGATAAAAATAAAAATTACCGACTATCAATATTTTGATAAATAGATTCCATCCATAAAAATTTTACTGATAAATTATGTGTCTTACATCGATAAAATGAATTCGTCAATATAATTAAATACAAATTCAATAGTTTAATTCAGAAAAACAACACGTTTATCCTCCGAGGTACTTCGATCATTGAATCTCTTACATAGCAACTAGGAGATCCTCAAACCAATAGTCACTCGTTTGCTCACACAATAAGTAAATTTAATTACCACCGATGTTGTAATTAACTCGTTGATTATTAATGTATAATGAAACTTAAATCATCAATGTATATTCTAACAATTTAATTTAGTGTTCTCATTTTCTTGATAAAAAAAACAATTACGACTTCTTTATCAATATATATTCAGATATGGTACAAAATGCAGTGTGCAATGGTGCATGCAATTCGCACTTTTAAGCAATTAAAACCCATAATTATATATGAAAGCGTAAGTTATGTGTCGAAATAATTCACTCCATAAAATACTCTTATATGTTTACTTATCTAAGGACTAAAACAAAAATCTCATTCAAATTATTATTTTTTTACATTATTGTCATCAAATTGTCATTTTTTTTATTGAACGATAAAACAACTCAAATTCCCTTACCATCTAATAATTTTAAAGTTTTCTTTCAAGGGCATTTTTCCCTTTGTATCAGTTTTTTTATGTTGTTTTCTAGTAGGGGTCAAGGGTATTTTTGTCTTTCAATACTGTAAAATATTTAAAAAAAAAAAAAAAATTACATGCACGTGCCAACAAGAGGATACCACTTGTACATTTTAGACGGCATGTGCGGCGATGATCGACTATCAAATGCCAACTTTCATCGTGTTGTTGGAAGCGCTGCTACTTCCTCTTCCTTTTGGGCTGCATATGCCAACGGATGATGAATGGTTTGTTGCTAGAGGTTATTTTTTCCCCCTTTCTTCCCCTTCAGAGTACACGTTAATCCTCTTTGTTTTTGGTATTTCAATTTCACACTTTATTTTTTTGATTTCTAATTTTTTTCTTGGATCTTTTATAAAAGTTTTGTTTGTTTTTAATTTAGTCATTCGATTATAATTTTTCATATATTATTTTTTTCAATTTGATCTTTATTTTTTTTATTTCTAATATTTTTTCCTTGGTCTTTTTGTTAGAGTTTTATTGGTTTTCAAATTCATTCTCCAATCAAAGTTTATGATATATATATTTTTTTAACTTGGTCATCATTCTTTTGATTTTTCTTTCTTTTGTTAAAGTTTATTTTCTTTTTAATTTGACACTCCAATCAATTTTTTTTGTTGTCCTTTCATTTATTTTTTATTTTTATTTTCATCAGCGTTCTTTTAATTTTATATATATAATTAAAAGATCACCTCGGGTTTTTAATATATTAGATGAACTCAGTTTTCATGGTATAACCCGATAAACCCACAACTGTGGTCATCGACTTCATTAAATTTAATAATTTTTTATTTTTAATTACTTTTTACTTAATAATATGAAAAATTAATGGTGGTGTAAGAAATATATTTGAGTATCCATATTGCATCTCTGGAAATTAATACTTTATTTGACCTGTGTTTCAACAGAGGTTGGATAATGGTTTTTTGGAAATAAAATAATAATAATAAATTGAGAATTATTTGTGTCAATAAATACAAAAAAAAGTGTTAATGTATCTATTCAACTCGTCTCATTGGGGATCAAATAATTTTTTTAAAGCAAAAGAATGAATGTGTAGGTGTTAATAATAATTTTTTTAATTTCGAGTAAAAAATATAATTATGAATTAAAAAAATAATGCTTATTTATAATAAAATAAAATGAAGATCATGTGTTAATAAAAATGTATAAGATCTTAGATTAATTTTTAACGTAGTAGAAAAATAAAATAATATTGTAATTATTATAGTGAAACACAATTCCCTTTTAGTTTTTGTATAATAATTTTTTTAAAAAAATTATCAGTAAAAAAAAGAAAAAAATTCCAAAAAAACTTAAAAAAGAATGAAGATAAGAACAAAAAAATTGATATAAATAAACCAAACGCCTAGAGTGATAAATATCACAAATGTAAAGAATAAAAAATAATATTTTTTTTCAAAAAAAATATAAATAATAATAATAAACTAAAAGGAATTATAAAAGAACAAGGATAATAATAAAAAAAAATAGTGATAGGAGAAGCAAATAAAAAAAACACAAAATTACATTAATTTTCGCAACAGCTACAGTGCCCACTACAATAAATAATTGAAATTGTTTTTCATAATTATGCAATTTCTAAGAAAAACACTAGACCTTAATTATATATATCCTAAAAAAAAAAAAAAAACGCAAGATTACAATATATATAAACCAATGCTAGCATATATTGCACACCACCTATTTTGTAGATCTCTAGAGGAGAAATCACTGAAGACAACGAAAAGACACTTGCCTGCTCATTATTATACATATATACACATATATATATATGATCGAAAGTTATTATTATGCCTGCTTTTAAGTTTACTAATTGATGCGGCTGTAGCCCACAGAGACCTAATCCATTTACGCCCTTTCCTTTTCCCCTGGTCTCCGAAAAAATCAAGGAGCACTAATCAATAATATCCAGAGTCCTGTATATCTTTCGCCATCAATATATCTTTTGGTTATTGCCTAAGCAAACTCATGGCAGAGACCCTCTCGCAAGAATTATTCAGGTACCAATCTGAAAGCAACGACTTGAGCTAGGATGGAGACCTTGCTTGGTAGAGGGGGGGTTGGAGCATGAATTCTAAAGGCATGACAAGTGCAAATATCACAAGGTAGGACCTAACATGAGATGTGTTCTTTCATCTTAACATGCCATTTTAGCAGACATTGAAGGTTACCTGTCATCCTTCTTGATTCTCTGGGATTACATTTCCTCTACGTGTTCTTCTCATCCTTTTATATTCATCACGCTCCGGCGACGATATGAGTGTGTGTGTGTGTGTGTACATAATCACCATCAAGGTTTTCACGACCGACTAGTTCACATATCGCAGCATAACAAAAATATTGGGAGGGAGCTCCAGATATTTATTTTCACGCGCATCACACGTTCATGTAAGATATTTGCACTAATTTAATGTATTTAAATATATAAACTCTTCTCTGATATCAAGAATATTTAAACTAATCTTCAAGTTAAAGGCTGCCTGCCGTGAACTTCCTAGCTTGACCGCCAAGTCTATCCTTTAAATTTATAATAATTAGGTGATTATGATAAAAGGCACACTTGAAGTGATAAATTATGGAATTATAAGTGATTTATTAGAACCAAAAAAAAAATATATATATAAAATTTAAGCGAGCGAATCTCTTTCCTTTAGGCTTGGTTTGTAGGAGAGGTAGAATTTGTCCTTGCAAAATTTACAAGAGTTTCAAATAATTTTTTATTTGGGAGAGTTTTCAAGGTAAGGTAAAATTAATACTAAGGAAATGGATTAAAATTACATATATTTTTTTTATTTTTAAAAAATTATTTTTGATATTAATACATCAAAATAATTTGAAAATACTAAAAAATATTAATATGAATTAAAATTTTATTTAAATTTTTTTAAAAATATTTTTAAAATATAAAAATAAATATGGCCTAAACTCCGAGGCTAGTCTATTATTATTATTGTTTTTTTTTATCTCTCCTCCCTCTTTACCTTCAAATTAAATTCGTACAGACAATTTTTTTTTAAAAAATTTGTCTCTAGCTAATTATTACTAATATATATATTTATATTTTAATTAACATTTCACCCTTTAATTTATCAGCGCACCAAATATTCTTAAAATAAAACTTTTATATCCTTAAAAATCATTGTTATAATATATAAATATTATGTTTATAACAATTTACTTTTATTTCTTAACCCCATACCAAATGACACCTTAAATATCTAAATACGTTGGATATTCTTCCGGATAAGTTTTTTAATTTTAAAATAAAGTTATTAAATCTTGCCGTCCCTTATATGTATTGTCCTGAAAATATCCCTCAAAACACATAAATCTTAAAATAATTTTGAAAAAAAATACAAAACAACTATTCTGAATATAGGCTGGTGTTATAGCTCTTAGATAAGATAGAAATGAATGCCACGTGTACTGATTAGAAATAATAATAATAAAAAAAATTATGATAATACAAAATCCTAGATGAATTCAAGAAAAAAGAAATCTGTAAAGGAAGGAGTTGCAAAGCGAATAAAGATACTGCACAAAAACAAGATAGGCGTAAAATCTTGTGTTGGGGGCCCAAATCCCAAAAGACCAAATAGAAGCTGCGTATACAGCAGCGATTAAAGGGAAAGTAAAATAACTGCACCAACAGAAATAGTAAATAAATAAATAAATAGAAAGCCCTCGTGATCCTTCCCCCCCCTTCTCCATTTACCCCCCCTTTTTTTTTTTTTTTGTTACTATCAATCTTCTCTTTCTCTTTCCTTTTCTTGTGCAGAGAGCTCCCTCCTCCTCCTCCTCCTCCTCTCCCCTCCTCCTATAAATACATCACTTTGCTTTCTATGTGTGTTGCCTCTCTCTCTCTCTCTCTCTCTCTCTCTCTCTCACTCACACACACACACACACACACGCACCTTTTATTATCTCTCCCTGTTCTGTTTTTTTCTTTTTTTTCTTACCATGAAAAACGGCTAGAGGAGCTAAAGGGAGACACTGAGGCAGACACACACAGGCTCTCTTTCTTTCCTTGTTGTAATAGAATTACTATTTTTTAAGACACATCAAAGTTGTTAAAAATACCACCACTGCTACTCTACATTGCAATGTCGGCATACAGAGATGAAGATCCTCGTATTCATGACATCAAAACTAGGATTCGTGTTGTTCCCAATTTTCCAAAACCAGGTTTTTTCTGTTTTTTTTTTCTTGGTTGCTGAGAAACATAGACTTGGCGGAAATAGCTTTATGATCTCGAATTTTAGAGTTAAATTCAAGAATCGGTTGCTGCAACTGGGTTTTGCATACGAAGTTTCTTCTCGATTCAAAGTTTTGTTCCTTTTTAAAATCTTCACCAAGTTGTTTGAGTTTTTCTTTTCATTTCCATTTTGAACGGCACCGAATGTTTATGCTCGTTTGTTGTTTTGGTAAAACACGTTTAAGCTTTCATGATTCAAGACTGTACGTGCTTTTCCATATATATATATATATGCACTACTCTACTGGCGGTGAAAAGCGGAGAATCTATGGCTATGCTTCTTTTTTGGTTATAAGTTTATCATTGATGGTTTATTATGGCAGGTATTATGTTTCAAGATATCACCACCCTATTACTGAATCCTAAAGCATTCAAGGACACAATTGATTTGTTTGTTGAGAGATACAAAGGCAAAAACATTTCAGTTGTTGCAGGTAAAAAAAACAAAAAACAAAACTCACAAGAAAGAGTGAAAGACCCCATTTCTGCTTTTTATTCCTTTTTTTTTCCTTAGTAAATTTTAATTCTGTTTGAGGTGTAATTAGAAGATCTGATTTTGGGCCTTTTAACAACTGATCTTGGGTTCAAGGTGGTGGGGTCCTTTTGCTTTCAGAGCAAAATGCACCACTGCCTAAGTTTCTGGTTGTCTTTTTTTCTTTTCTTTTTCTTTTTATGACTGGCTTTTTGATGGGCTCATTTAATGCTAAATGGAAGTGACTGTTTGTGTGTGTGATGTTTAGTTTTTCTTTCTTCTTTCTTGTTCGCCTTTTTTCTGCTAGAGAGTGATTTCTTGTTTGACTAATGGGCTTTGTTAGTGTGGTGTGCCATTGATTGCTCTCTGTTCATTTTTTTCCCCTTAGCGGCTCTCATCTGACCACTCTACTTCTCTCTATTGTTGCTGTTGTTGTTGTGGGCATGTGCTAGGATCTGATTTGGGTGGATTGTGGTTGGTGATGGATGCCCACCTTGTTAAAAAAATAGGTGGACCCAAATGATGCTAAAGTTAAGATGGGCCGGCTTCTTTTGGCTCTATTGTAACGTAGATTTCCCCATTTTACTGTTTGATGTTTTGATCCCATACCTCGGTTATATTGTCTCTTGTTTTTAGTCACCTTTTATTTTTCCTTTTGCAGTAGCCAGTTTTGCACCTGAAATTGATGGCATTGTGAGGTCTTAAATGACGAACCGCTGTCTTTATTATAGTGGTTTTAGGTTTTCTCCTGCGATGGGTGATTTTGTAAGATGGCCACGGTCGCATCCCTCTTTGGTTAACTGGGTCATGTTCATTCAGAAACTCTAGTATCTTAAGTTGCTTATGAGTGATTTTTTCATTAGCCGCACGTAACGTGTTGTCTTGGACTTACAAATAATAGCAAACTATACATACTTGAAGAGGTTTCATGATCTCTTACTGATAGTGCCGTTAGACCTCATTTTGATTTTGCTTTTAGATGATGAAGGATTCGGTCAGCATTTAAGTGTACTTTGCTTTGTCCCGTTGTGTGGGCATTAGAATCTGTCTCTTTGTACCACGTGGATGAATTTTGTCTTCTTGTGTTTATGTGGAACTTTATACATTAGTGGAATCTTCTTTAGAGATTTTAGTTTCACATGGAAAAGTTTCGGCCTTTTCCCTTGCCAGATAATTATCTGTATTTTTCGTACCTGTCACCAGTCTATTGATGCTACCACTGGATTAGCTCTACTGCATGTGTTCCGCGTTTGGTCAGTTGGAGATCTAGCTTATCAAATTCCAGTGCAGGTTTATGTCACATTCAAGTATTACGGGCATTGACTCTTGTCACTTGTGCTTAAAATAATCACATTCATCATGATTTCTGTTGTTCTCTGCACAGTCCTATTCATCATATTTTAGATGTGGAGTCTTCCAAAACTGTATATATAATGCTTTGCAGCTCATATAATTCTTTTTCCTTGATGGAAGTTCTGATAAAAACAATTTGTTATTCAGAAAGTTTTCCTTTGCATCATTTGCGTGTCCTAGCTTTTGTGTCGTTCGACTGCCAGGGGGTATTTTATGGTTTTCATCACTTGAAGTACTCCAACTCCCATGGTGATCAAATCTTAAATGTGTTTCTTGATAAGATATCTTGTAGCCTGCATTGATGCTCTCCTGCAAATTTTGTTAACTGCTGCCACAAAGTTTGTACTTGCCTCCTGTTACTGTTTATTATTATTATTACTACTTACAAGTAGTAAAGATTCTGACTTTTGAGTAGTTTCCATGTGAGGTACTATTTCAAGATTCGAAAGCTTAATTAATGGATACTCCTCCCTAATACACACATACAAGACTGATGTTTTAACTAATAAAAGAGCTCAGCAATCTGTTTAGCGTATCAGAAATTTGGACCTAAAATTTGAGCAATTGTCTTTTTCAGGAATAGAGGCTCGGGGATTTATTTTCGGACCTCCCATTGCTTTGGCAATAGGAGCAAAGTTTGTTCCTCTGAGAAAACCAAGGAAGTTGCCTGGTACTCCTCGTCTCTTTACTAATAACCTTTCTGCAGTGGCATAAACATGTTTATATTTCAAGATGTATTTGGTACGCTCATGATAAATAGCAAGCTATATACTGATCGTACATTATTTGATCACTGTATTGCATTTATTTCTTCTTCTCTGCATGCTCTGGGACTCTACAATTGATACTGATATTTTTTTTATGGCGCTTCACAATTTTTATTGAAGTTAAATCGACAAAGGTGTAACTTGAAACTAAGACCTCACCCCTCTTGCTTATGATTGTGGATATAGGCACTACTCCTTGAACTACATTCTTGGAGCTACGCTCATGTGGAGCAATAATCAGCCGCTGATTTACATCTTAATTTTATACTTTTATAGTTGCTAAAGTGTTAGTTATTGTGTGTACTATACAGTTGGTCCATTTGGTAAATCAGCACACCCTTGTATCCAATGCACTTTGTTTCTTATTAGGCGTGATAGTGGATGTCCATTCTGCGTTAGAAAGCCAAATATATTCCTCACAGTTGATATGGTTACTGTATTAACAGAATGCCTGTCTTCTTCACGCTGTTAGCCACCCAACCAGTATAAGTGCTTGAGTGATTTGCATTTTCCTTTTCTTTTCCTCCCCCACTGCTAGCTTAGCTGTGTGGAGTGAGTTTGTCCACATTAATTTTCACTCTCCATATCATCTGTCACATCAGAGAATCTTTCAGACACATAAGTATTGATGTCATTGGTTTCTGTAGATGTCTCTGTTTTATATGGACTAGAAATCTCAGCTTCAAAGACGCTACATGTGATACTTAAATTCATATTTTCTCTGTTTACAATCTTGTTAATACTTATTGTCGTGTTTACAGGTGAAGTTATTTCAGAAAAGTATATTCTAGAATATGGAAGAGATTGTCTTGAGATGCATGTTGGAGCAGTCAAATCGGGTGAACGTGCTTTGGTGGTTGATGATTTGATTGCCACTGGTGGCACTCTGTGTGCTGCCATGAATTTACTCGGTAAACCTGTTTCTTGTTAAAAGACTTGAGATTCATGTATGTGTTTTAGTTGTTACGTGAGCTGTCTGTATAACAATTCATGTATACAAGACCATTGATGAAAAAATTAGCAAGATTGTCCTATTCATTCTTAAATGTGATAAGAGTACAATGATCCAAAAACACTGAAATATTTATGTTTGATTAAAATACGAATTCAGCTTCTGGTCCACTCTTCTGGGACATTTAAAATGTCAATCAATCCAAATAAACTAGCAATGAAACATGCTATCTGGAAGTGAATGATAAACAAGTTTTAATGGCAATATTCTACAGTAGGAGTGATGCGTTTGCTTGCATTATACATACTGTAAATGTTGGTTGCAGAGCTGTTCAAGTCTTCATAAACAGTAGATCCATTTACATGACAAATTAAAAACCCAAGTTTTGCTGTATTAGAAAAAGGAAGATACTGAATAACAATTTTCACCAGGGGTTCATTGCTTCCCACGTGATACAGAAGTTACTACAAGGTGATAGTTTTATGATCTGATCAATGACTAATATTTTGATAAATTTGTCTCCTTGCTGATTGCTTTCTCATAAATTTCACTGAAGCATGATCCAATTCCTTGCGATATATTTTGTTTGTGTATTATCCAAACCTTTGTTCTGATTGAGTGCACGGCTTGATGATATTATCTTTCAGAACGTGCTGGAGCAGAAGTGGTTGAATGTGCATGTGTAATTGAATTACCAGATTTGAAGGTGTGTATGCTTCCATATTTTCTTAGTTTTCACTATTTTTCTGTTGATCTTTATGTTTGGAGTTTCTGTTAGAAACAGGACTTATCTGTTGCTTTGATGTCTTGAATTTTTCTGTCCTCTGTCAGTCTCTCACTCTCACACACACTCTGTAGCTAATCGTCTTAGTTACTTGAACGGAAGATGGGTTGCATAATTCAACTGTTGATGATCTATGTTCTTGTAATCCTAGGATTTTCAAATGTAACAAGAAAAAACTTCCCTTTTAACTGACGTCTCAAGTGCCTTATTTTGACCTATGGCTTGAACTCTGTAGGTCATCCTTTTACTACTTGTGTCTCTTGGTGGCAGCTTCCCTTTAGTTGTTGGTTTCATTTCCTGAGCCTTCTGCCGTGTAAACCAGTTAAAAGGTCTGGATATTCAAATATAAGATTGTCAACGAAATCATAATTTTTAAAGATGGAGTTACCAGCATAGAATTTCTGGGGTAAATAGCTCAATGTGTCCCTTGTATAAATGGTCAGGTCTTCAACATGTCTTTATGTTTTTTATTATATCTATTATGTCCTATCAAATTCTCCAATGTAAATTAACATAACTATACATTTCATTCTTAAAATATCCTTAAACTATACAAAAATATATATATTTTTTAAAAAATTAATGATTGAGTAATTTTAAAACTCTTTTATTCTTAAAACATTTTGAGAAAATTTTCTATTATATCCTTGTATAACTCGTGGTTAATTTTGGAATGAAAAAATATAATTTTGTCAATTTGAGTGGAAAAACTTGAAGGTTATATTGAAGAATTACTGTACAAGGACATAATGGACTCAAATATAAGGGGTATATAAAGACTTTTCCAATTATATAAGGATACAAGGATAGATTAAGCTATTTACCTTTCACAATCTTGAGAATAATTTTTTAGTGGTACCTTTGAGGTTCCGTGGCAAAATTGGCCTGGATAATTTAATGGTTCTAAGCAAGTTTTCTGCTGATTTTGCATGGGGTGAAACCATTATGTTCCAATCCTGTCTACGAGAGATCTTTTGCTCATCACTTTCCATGGAAATAATGGAACTACTAAGTTCGTACAAAAGTGAATTTAGTCCTTGTGAGATTAGAATTTTGACTTCATGGTGTCAAATGGAAGAGGATTCCTAAGAAGTGAGTTTTCTTCACTATGTAAAGAACCTTTAAAGAGGTTTTGATCACCACTTCAGAACCTTAATCGTGTCTTTCCAAGAGCTACACTGTGTCCAAAAATAATGGGTTAATGGAGACCTTTTTTTTTTTTCAACCCAGAGCAGTATATGCATTCCAATATTTTTTTTTTCCAAATAATGCAACTTCAGGGTTGTTTCCCTTAGAATTGCCTTTTTTATGCTCGTCTGTGTGCTTCAAGGAAAATTACTTTTTCCTTGTTCTGTTTTCATGGAAAATAGGCTTGAGATGATGTTTCTCTAAGCAGGGTTAGAGTAGCATCACAGCATGACTTTGATGTAAATGCTGATTTTGCTGTGGTTCTGAAGCTCAGCAAGTGCTTAAATTGGCAATGGCTTTACTCTTAAACTCTAATGGTTAATATAAAAGTAGTGCCGCATATCTGCTGAGTTTATTGATACTTTGAAACCGGCACTTGGATGCAATGCAGTGAAATATATTAAATCAAGATATTGTAACCTCTCTTTTTAAGTGAGCAGCATCACTTCTGTAAACATTGCAGTTGCACCTTAACGTGTCTTTTCAGTTTGTTTACATGGGTGTTAATTCTCATTCATGAATGCATTTTTTAATTTTATGACTATAACAATTCTCTGCTACAAAAATGGTATTCCATTATAACATTTACGGGTATGATGTTTCAGGGTCGGGAGCGATTGAATGGCAAGCCATTGTATGTACTCGTGGAGTCCCATTAATCATGGCAGATGATACAATTCTCCTGTGATGATGCAGAATGATAAATGTACATTAGAAGGATATCATTTGTTATTTTTCAGCTGGAATTCGCCTTTCATTTAGCCCAATTGTTTTGACTATTAGTGAGTTTTTGATCAATTATGGTGGTTGAGACCCTTACCATGTAATGCAGAAACTTCGAATTTATGTGAAGGGCTTGATTTTAAGGAAATGATTGTAGGAATTTCTCCTCTTTTTCTTCCCATCAGGAAGATGAATTCAACCTCCATCCGAGGTTCAGACTTCAACTTTCAGAACAGAGATTATGTTGCAATCCAATTATTCTCTGCCAGACAAGGCAGCAGGCATAACGAACGGAAGATTCAATGACAAACGGAAACGAATCAAAATGACAATGCTTTCCTTGCTCACTTCTTCTCTCCATCATGTTACTTCAGTTAACATGGATGGATTTTGTAGAGTCCACTCCAGAGCTTGCTGTGTTAGTGTAGTTTGCTATGATATTTTGCTGTTACTGACGCTCGCAGAATGAAAAGCAGTATTCTTCCTTGGAGAGGAAAAACCTTGCATGATAAGAGGTTGATGTTTTGCTCGCAGAATGAGTTGTCTAGATCAGTTTCTGGTTCCAATGGGATCTAACTGGATTGGACATGTACTCCTTGAACCTCAAAAGTCTAAATCGGAAATCTTTGATTTTTTTTTTTTTTTTTTGTATTGGATAGCCAAGCAACTCTGTCATGGAATTTGTGTCAGCTATGGAGTTACAATCTTTACTTAAACTACCAAAACATATAGGCAGGTAAGTGTATGGTAGGGGGTCATAGGTTCGGAATTAGATTTAATGAAACAATAGGATGAGAAGTGTTTATCAAAGATGGTGACCACGAACCATCTATCTGCCTTTCATTTTCTACCAAGGGAAGCGATTGCTCAATCAACTTGTTCAAAGTTTGACATGTTGATTTTATGTTTGAAAATCATACATTTTAATATATTAACTACTCAAAATTCTTTATTTATAAATAATTTAAATATTAGATAAAATATTATTAAATAATTCATATGTGAAATGTATATATTTACACCATTTAACAATTATTTTATTTTAATTATTAAACTTTTTTGTTTTTGTTTTCATAATCTCATGTTATGTTTACACTGTTTTAAGTTTAATAATTTATTTCGGTTCACATGCTATAAAAAAATTGTCATGGCATTAAATTCAAGCTTGATATTACAAAATAGAATTTAAGTTTGTTAATTATAAAAGAAAATCCAACATTGAGGATTAAATAACTCTTCAAAATGTCAAACATAGTGTTCTATACGAACAATATTGAGAATTAAATAACTCCTTTTTATTTTTTTTAATGAATGGTTCGTAAACTCATTCAAGTGATATCGAACTCCATGTAAATAAGAAATGATTTCTCTTTGAATGTCGTAACTGACATCACCATGATAATATTTATCTATAAATAAGAATAAAATATATTACTATGTTTTTTCTAATTTAGACATTTTAGATGCTTATTTCATATAATAAATATTTTATTTTATACATTTTTGAATTTTTAGATCACTTGATTTTAATAGTGCATCACCTAAAATACGTGAATCGTGTACACTTCCTTCCCAACGAGCTAAAACATATGTAAACCTCAAATCAAAATGTATAGCTACTAAAACATTTCCGGTTGTTCCTTCTTTTCTACCTTGAAACTTCTCTTGAATTTCAATAGGAATATTTAAAAGAACATGGTTGTCATTAATTACTCTCACACAATTTTATATAAATATGAAACAATAATGATAAACTTTTTATTCTTGATGTAATTAATTAATATATAAAAAAATTAGTATTATTCTCATATCTTAAAATAAAAATAAAATCTTTGATTATTCATTATTTCTACAAGAACCATATTCTTTGGGTGTTTAATAAGGTGTTTGCACAACTTAAAAACAACCTTTAAAATAATTTTAAAATAACGATGAATAATTTCAATATATATATAGTAAATATCACTAACAAAATGAAATCTTAGGTCTCATCCCATAATTTGTAAGGACACAATCACATGCTCCCTAATAAACACAATTTTAGTTTATTATAATAGGTCATGACTTGTGAAGAAATCACACAAATGATAAAATATACGTGGTTTTGTATGAATTTGTTCAACATAATATCTCTCACCTCGATCCAAAATATTATTCATATAGAATTCTCTTTGAGCAACTATATTTATATGTGATTCTCTTAATATATAATTCTATTTTCTTCTCGTTTAATAATAATAACCCCTGCAGCTAGAATGGATATAGCTGCTCATATACATATTGTATGAATAGACTTACTATTTATAACAAGCAAGTGAAATTCTTAGATAATAAACTAATCATGTCAGTATACGAAGCATCAACCTAGAAAATAATGCGTTTGTTTCATTGGAAAGCTTAATCCCTTATAACGGATTAATGTTTGCCTCCAAACTTGGCTTCTTTATTACAACATTATTCCATAGTTCAGACTCCAGTTTCTTTAAGATTATAGAGAGCTTGGTTTGTTCTAAATTCATAATGTACTTCATTATTTTCTAAACTCGTCGCCATTAACTACAAAAATGCACCTGTTGATTCATGCATAAGAAAAACAAAATAAAATCAAGTTCAATAATAGAAAGATTTATGTCTTTTTTAAACAAATAATCAACAATCTTCATTGACGATTCAAGGATCAAGGCATATTCACCGATGTATCAGCCTAATCTTGCTCAACCAGATCGATCGATCGATCTAGGGACCTAAGCAAGGCTATAGCCTCTAAGATAAGAATTCCCTAACTCCATCATTAGCAATAAACTTCCTTAACATCTTGCCTAGAAAACCTAGATTCAAATCTCCTAAAACAAAAATCAAACAAAAAATCATCATAATCAACACTCAATTTCAAAGAGACGAGCTACCAATAACATAAAGCAATTCATTCCTTTACAAAGTAAAGTTTAACAAAAAACCATCAAATAGATCACAATTAAAAAAACACATTATGAGAACTGTCTCAGTGGGTAAAATAATTGAAGCAAGTAACCGACGAAGCAAAGACAATAATCATCTGCAACAAGAAACTAGGGCGCATGACTGAGACCAACGAGTAAGGACAATCGTTTCTTGTTCTTTTTAGAAAACCACAAAGAAGCTAGGGCACATGGCTTTAAGGTTCGTGGGCTTCCTGTTCTTCTTGTTTTGTTTTTGGAGAGGAAAGCAAGAGGCAACTATAAATGAAAGTATCGTCGGTCAACGACGGTATCTATCTCCTCCATGCCTTTTGTTTTATTAATATTTTTTTTAGTTTTGACTTATTTTATATCTTGCATTGGAGATGATCTTGTAATTCAATAAATTTCTTTTACAAAAAAATCCAACACTAAAATATTATTATTATAATTTTATAGTTCCCAGGGCTCATCAATGTGCAAATAACTATATCTAACTAAGAGATATTTTAAGAGGTTGATCACAACTTTAAGGATTATTTAGTTTTCATAGTGTTTAAACTTGTTATTTCATCTCAAAAATCATGGTAAAGACCTGGATTTGACTATTATAGCAGTAAAAGTAAATACAATGTCAAACAATTTCTCACAGTCAAAAGAAACTACCCCGACTTTGCCTTGTCTTGTTGTCAGCACTCGAGCTCCAACAAAGAACGAGTTGATAGCTTAGCAAATCAGCATCAATAGAATCGTAAAACGACTACTGACCCCCCCACCCACACGCAAACACTTTCTTGACCAAACTCTCTTGTTTAATCACAACAAAAAGTTACAAAGGAACAAGAATTGGTGGGCTGGTTAATGAGCAATCATAGCCATTATTAGAGCATTTAAACAAGAACAGGCAGGTTGATTAATTAGCATTTATCATCAACCCACAAGAACCACACCATTAAAAATAAAAATAAAGATTATCCACAGCTCAGCATTTAAAAATCAAGAAGCAAAGAAAAATTGTGTTGAAAAATGCACCCTTTTTTTTTTTTTAATAAGAAAAAGGAACTTCCCTGGAGATAAAAGAAAAGAGAGAAAATAATTTCCACGTATTTTTACAATCTATAGATAATAAGAAAACAAGGCAACACCGCACGACTATCAAATACCAGCAACTCGCCGTTATCCCCACTCACCGAGTCAAACCCGACCCGACAGTCATCTATCAACGAATCAAAACCGATTTGCTTTGTAACCCGACCCGCTACGACCCGACAAACAAGCATTGCTCTCCTTCCCCTACCAGCACCAGCGCTCTCATGAGCTCCTCCACTGCCGGAGAACGTGCAAACCACTGCCCCTTTCCCCCCCGGGAAAACCCACGCAACACCACGCGCGTCGTGCACACCTCCAGCGGGACCCAGGCAATAAAACCGCATCATCTCGTTTCCATCGGCGACGCACCTTGCATTCTCCTCCCACGTGGTCCCACCCGACAACCCGGCCCGGGTTTTAACAATGTCTCGGTATTCTTCAAATCGGGTCACCGTTCTGGGCCCGTTTTGCACTTTGAAAATCATCTCGATCCGACCCGGAAATGATTTATTGCTCCAACTCGTGTGAAAGATAATCTCTACCACATTTCTCGAAGGGTGTCCCTCGGGCAGCTCGGCGAGGACAGGGAAAACCGGGTCAGGGTTGCGGGCTGACCGGGAAAGCGTCGGGGGTGTAGAAACGTGTTCAGGTTTGGGCTTTTGTTGGTTCTGATTGATAGGATGGTGTTTAGGTTTTGGTTTCTTGGTTTTGGTTTCAATAATGACATCTTTAATGATTTTTGAAGAGGTTTTCCTGCAACTGGAACTGGGCAGTAAGTGTTTGGGGTTCGGGTTAAAAACATCATCAAATGCTCTTGACTTACATTGCAATGACTTAACCCACCCGCTCGCCATTGAACGGACCAACCTGCAGATTAATGGTTACTTCCAGCAAAACAAATACTTGCTGTAAAGTTAAAGGACTCGAAAAGAGAACAAGAACGAGAGGGAGAGGGAGTTTCTTGAATTCTTGTCTTTCTCCTTCTATCTTGAGTTTCCTGGGTTAGAGTTTTTGGGGTTGTGTTTGGTTTTTTTTTTTCATGACAGCAGAGGTGAGGAGTTTGTGTTGTGTAATGTAATGTAAAGAATGGCATGGAAGGGACATGGCGCCATGATAAATGGACTGCCCCTGCCCCTGCCTCTTTCTCACGATCACGGGGTATGTTTTTGAAATGACGATAATGACCTAGATAGGGTTGATCTCTGATTGCCCACGTGCGCGCGCGTTTTGTTTGTTTAATTTGGTTTTCCTGACGTGATAGATAGAAAAGGAACAGAAGAACGAACGTTGCTTTATGTGGTTTCTGCCGGTAAAAAAAAAAAAAAGAAGAAGAAGAGATGTGGTTCAGGTGAATTTTCTTTTTACCACAGGTAAATATTTTGGGTTTTGAATGGTGGAAGGTAAATTGTTCAAACTTTTTTTTGGCCTCATTTGCCGGTTTTGAATTTAATGCTGTCATTCTTGATCATTGTTCTCATTCTTGAGAGGGGGAATGAAATTGCCATATCTTTTCGAGTTAAGTATCCTCTCTCTCTCTCTCTATGTATGTATGTATGTATGTATGTATGTATCCGTATAAAGTAAAGAAATTTGGTTGCTTTGGAAAGGATCTCATCTTATCAATACCTTTTAATTCCATCTTTAATGCCTTTTTCGGTACAATTTCGTTTATATCGTGTAAAATATTTTTTTAATTGTCTAGAAAAGTACTTAGATACCCTGCACTACACGGCGGGGTGGGGTTAAATTATTATTATTTTTATAAAGAATAATTTTGAAAAAGATTTACATTTTTTTAATTTTAAAAGTGACTTTATAAAAATGACTAAGTGAACCCGAGTTAATCCATTAAACTCGTGACTCTATAATAAGATTAGAATAACTCAATATAAAAAAAACAAAAAAAAATTACAAAACTTATTTTAAAAAAAAATTAAAAACAACGTCGAATAATGAAATAAAAAGAAAATAAGTGGAAAAAAAAACAATGTCAGCCTGCACTCACTTTCCAAAATCGTAACTCATGTCATTAGACTGGAAGTATCCTATCTGAAAAAACCATGAAACCTAGTCCCTAACCAATCAAATATGGAAGGATGAAATTAAAAAAGAAATAATTAAACTATACAAAAGAATCCAAAACAACAAATAATAATTAAAATAATGAGGATCAACATTGAAATTAAAAAAATTAGAGGACTATTATTTTTTTTTTATTGAAGGATAAAGAATAACAATTAAAAGAATAAGGATAAAAAATAAAATAAAAAATAAATTATAGGACAACTATAAATTTTTTATTGAATGTTGAGATTGAAAAGAAAAATTAATGTAACAAAATTACAATTAAAAGAATGAAGATCGAATTTCAAAAAAATAAATAAATTAGAGGATAACTATAGTTTTTTTATTGAATAGTGAAATTGAAAAGAAAAATCAATTTAACAAAAGGATTAAAAAAATCAAAACAATAAGGATGAAATTAAAAAAAAAATAACGTATCACTAATTAAGATTAGATGATGAAATTGAAAATAAATTAAAATTTTACAAAGGAATCAAGAGAAAAAACTAGAAATCAAAAGAATAATAATCAAAATTAAACAAATTTTAAGATAAGAAAAGAGAAAAGATGGGAAAAATAAATAAAAAAAATGTATTTGGTATTTTACTGTTGCACCAACACTAACACGTGCCGTTCTAATAGGAAGAGATCGGTGCAACGCTTTCAATGACATTATAGAAATTAAATTTTAGCTTACGCGAGAGGTGTATGTATGTATGTATGTATATATTATAATGTTGTAATGAACAATGTTTTCCGATCCCAATATGTATTATAAAAATGTTATTATAATGTTGTAATGAACAATATTGTCCCAATAAGTTTTAGCTTTTGATAATGTACCGTACGTGGAGATTAATTTGAATTGGAGTGATAAAAGTGAACCACATGTATGTATGTATGTATATACATACATTCGCTTCTTTTCATTCTTAAAAAAAAAAAAAAATGAATAGCTTTCTGGTTTTGACTTCTTTTTCAGAAAAGAAAAAAGCATTGAGGTATTTATGGCTTTCTTTGGAGTTTGGAATCCCACACCCACTTAAATATAATCTGTCAAGCCCTATCAACCCTGTATTCGAAGATCTCTTAAGTCTTTGATAATTAATAGCATTTTGCAAATTAATTGATCTGTGCTCAACGAGAAAGAAAATTATATTAATGATCAATTAATATTGTTTTTTTTTTTAATTTGTTGGTTTGTTAATAATAGTTAATCACCCTATAATCTATATCGATCGGTAAAGCTGCTGGTCTTCGAGCTATATCTATGATCGCAGATCACCGGTCAACAAAGGAAAAGAAATATTACATGTCTTCTCTTATTTGGTAAATCCCACAATATCATTCTGACGTCCCTTTCTCATTCTAACCTTGTTGTGGACATTTTTATTAGAAAATGCTGAGTAGCTTAAAGTTCATGATCAGTTCTCATTTCGGGCGTACCATCCATCTGCCCTGAACATAAAAAAAAAAAAAAAAACTTAATTATTCTGCATCAACATAGTATAAATTAGTTAGCACTCAATCTAGTCAAGTCATTTTCCATTAAAGGCCAGCTGATCTGCCACCTGGTTTTGAATGCTTCGCGTCTAGCTTTGTTTCTCCTTCAAATCAAAGGAACATTAACTATAAACAGTTTTCTTGGTGGGGCTGAAGTTTCAATGCAATAGGAAACCCTATGGGACCCCTCCAGGTTTTTTGTTTTGTTCTTTATGCATTATATATTGACTCACCTGCACATATATAGGCAGTCTCGACAAGTTTCTCTATGATCAGCATTAGCGCTTTCAATATCAAAGAACGAAATAATTAGTTACAGAGACTTGTTTGAATGATATACTTAAGAGTTGTGCATGCATTATAAGTAATCCCCGTTGTGTTCACGACGGAATTCAAGAATTTTTCCAATGGCAATTTTCTATTTTGCGTGTAGAAATTAATTCCTCGCATTAAAAAAAGAAAGGTATGGAGGACCAAAGAGGTGGAATCTTTTATTGGAGTTTGAAATGGTATAGGTGAGAGAATAGAAGAATAGAAAGAGAATGGAAACTGCAGGGAACGCAATATCTAAAAAAGCACTGAAATTTAAACTAATATATAAAACGACAATTTGTCTTCCACATTTATTTTTCTTTTTGGATTTTAATATTCCTGATATCAACCAGCATCATGAGCTAGACTCAAGATAGGTAGCAAGTCGCTATTCAAAATGTTTGGTGCTCATTGGGATAATGGCTAGCGGTTATGTTAGGAGGCGACAGCATTGATTTGTGTAACCCTAACAATAGTTTTATATCCATCTTTTCCATGGCAAGCAGTACTTACATGGCTCAAGTCCTTAGAACCGGTGACTGATATGGACGCCCATTTAGCTATCGTAGCAGGAAATTTGAATCAAGCAAGTCTTGATTATATGGTAATAATGAGATTCCATACGGTTATTTGATTAAAAGAAGTGCAAGAGGTTTGGCATGGAAATGGTTAGGGCATAAAAGCTAAATATTGGTGGGTGAAGGTGGGGTTGGGGTTGGGTCGCCAGCCTTAGCTCTCACGCCTGTAGAATCTATTTGAACTCCGGGAACTGCGTTGAATGTGGCGTGCTTGGTTTTTAACAAGCCCCCAGAATTTCTACTTTTTAGCCTCTTCAGTCTTCACCACTTTTGTTTCGAAAATGGTATGCATGTTTTAGTTTTCTTGGAGAAGCTTGTCTAACCATAAGTCCTACTCGCTTTACTTCTAAACTTCTAGGTCTCCTTCATAAACTTTACGAGACCTAAATGATTTTACCTCTTAACTTTTGTGCCCGTAGTGGGGACTTGTGTGTTTTGCTTTTACCTCAGTACTAGGTAAAGTATTCTATGTTATCATTAGCGATGTTTATGAATATAGTTACTGTGGATTATTTGAATCCGTATCTAACATAATATGTGATATTTTGCAATTAATAAACCGACTCATTCAATTTGTTTTAGATCCAGACGGTGATCTATTTTTTGTGAATATTAATATTCATGAATTAAATTTATGTTGCTAATTTTTATGGGTTTGTATTTAGATGCAGACCTATAATATGAACTGTAGATATCATGACACTCCTAATATTATGTCTAATTTTCATACCTTACACCACCATTAAATTTTAGTTACCCCCTTTCCTTCCAACAAAAAGGCAAGCTCTTTTTTATTACGTTAAATAAATATAATAAGAAACTCACTAACAAAAGCTTTGAAGCCGAAACATTTATTAAAAAAAAAATGCTCAATTCATAAACTATCAAATATAAAGACAAAAGGAGTATAGGGTATATGGGTTGATCGAATTTTATAAATCTCGTGCCGCCACTCGATTCATGATATCCATTTCTTAGGTTATTTTGACACATTATCATCTATAATATCCACATTATCCAACTATGACGGGTTGGATAGTGCAAATATTACAGATGAGCCGGAACACCCCTAGTAATCTCATGTTTTGGTTCAGGTCATGAGAATAGGATAACTTGATAAAAAAAAAACAAAGAAAGTCACAAAGCCTATTTTTTAAGAAAACCAATGTCAAATAATGATATTGAAAAACAAAATAAGTCTAAAAAAAAGATGTTAACCCGCGTTAACATTCCAAACCTGTGATCTAGGTCATTAAACAAAAAGCACTCCACCTGGAAAAACCATAAAGTTCAATCCCATACCAATCAAATACCAATGGATCAAATTGAAAAAAAAAATTTAATTATAAAAAAAATCTAAAAAATAATAATTAAAAGAATATGTGTCATTCCTTTTACTGGTTTAAGTATGCTCAAAGCATATAAAGAAGATAAAGATATGAATACTAAAATGATTAGATAAAATATTCTTTACTTATATTATAGTTAGTGAACACATATTTATATCTATGAATCATGTATACTTATATAATGGTTAGTGAACATATATACTTTCTAGTCAAGAATGCTTGAGAAAGATTATATAATGGTTAGTGAACATATATACTTTCTAGTCAAGAATGCTTGAGAAAGACTATGATGGGGGACAATAATGATGGCATTTGCTGCTTTTGTGACCATATATTGCTTTACTTCTAGATTTTTTTTTGTACCTACTCTAAAAATGCTCTTCATAGTGATGAGAACAACTATTGGATGGACTTAAAGAGAGATGATGCTCCTCTTACTCTCATGCATATCATTTTGACATGTCTCTTCACAGAAATGTAGTTGTCTACATGCATTAGAACACTACCAAAATTCTTATATTTATCAATGGATTTTTCATCGGTATTTGTATTATCATTTCGTTAGCAATTAATTTACCGACGGAATCACATTAAAAAATGCTTTGTTGATGAATCATTTATCGGTAATTGTTTATATCGGTAAATCCATCGGAAATAAAAAAATATTATTACCGATGGATTTACTGACGGGAAAAGCGTGAAAAAAAATATAAAATTACCCGCTTTATTCTGTCGGTATTTCCCTCAGGAAGATTGTCATATAACCAAAACACCATATGCAATTCTATCGGTGATTATTTAAAAATATTTTAAAAAAATCTATTTAACAAAACTAGAAAATAATTAAATTAATATAAATCAACACTTCATAATACTCAGAATTGAGTTGCTTGGAAAAAAGAAGAAGAAAATCAACTCAAATAAATTTACAACAAACAAATAACATAAAAAAATAAAACAGCAACAACATTGATCTCATATGAAAAAAAAATCTTACAACAACATTCATACAATTATTAAGAACATTAAAATTAAAAATTAAATAAAAAATATAATAAAAAAACACAAAAAAAGAAGAAAAAAGAAAAATCTTACTTTAATGTAGTTGCGACTGAAGCTGAGAATAGAAAAAAAAAACAAATTCATAAAGTATGTTAATTAAAAAAACCGAGAAGAGAAAAGAAAAGAAAACAGAGAAGAAGATATAGTTGGGAATGGAGGAGAAGAGGAGTTGAGGAGAGAAGAGAAGAGAAAGAAAGAAATGGATGTTGATATTTTTATACAAGGGGAAGAAGAAGAAGAAGAAGAAGAAAAGGAAGAAGTTAAAAAAGAGGCTTGTTTGTTGTGAAATGAGGGATTCTATTTATTAAAGCATTCTACCAACGATTTTACTGACAGATAATTAAATATTAATATTTTAAACCATTCCGTCAGTGAATTTCATCTGTAATATTTAATTTAAATTTTTAATTTAATCAAAATTTTTCAGAAACCGTCAAATATAACCGATGACTTTTTAATCCATCAGTGATTATATCTGTAATATTTAATTTAAATTTTTAATTTACTCAAAAATTTTCAAAAACCCGCCAAATATCACTGACGACTTTTCAATCCATCGGTGATTTCGTCTATAAAGAACAATAATTAATAGTGCAATTGGAAAGTGAACAGTTCCAGAACTCTCTGAAAAATACCGATGGAATGTTCCGTCGATGATTCCGTTTGTAATTGACATGATGCACAGTATCAAGGAGAAGTAAACAATTTACCAATGATTTTACCGATGAAATTAATTTCGTTGATATAAATGACACGTCATCATATTTTTTGGCTTTATTTTAATTTTTTTCTCATTGTAATTCTATTAGTATATAATACCGAAAGAATATTTCTGTCAGTAAAATTCACTGTAATTTATCAATAAAAATATCTCGTCAGTATTTCCATTAATATTTATCAATTTTTTGTAGTGGAAGGTGGAGTTAAGGCTCCCAGAAAAGAGGCAATAACCTAAGTTGCTTTTATGTTGCTAAAAGAGCCTCTATGCACATTCTCATTTGTTGGGCTAGTTGATAGAGATTTAAAGATGTTGATGGACACTTATGATGTGGAGATCTATAACCCATTAGAAATATCCCATGCTTACCTGGTTGTTCAAAGATGCATATTTATATACATGAACTTGCATCATTTACCGCGGGGAAAACATAAACAATAACTTATGAGATGTTTGGAAGTGCAGTTCAATCATGTCTTTATAAAAAATTAAGTTTTTTTTACTTCAAATTAGTTTTTTTGATGTTTTTAGATTGTTTTAATATATTCATATCAAAAATAAATTTGAAAAAATAATAATAAAATATTATTGTAATATATTTTCAAGGAAAAAATACTTTTAAAACCAATCTATATCATTACCTAGAACACCCCTAAAAAAAAAAACGTTTCTCAGGAAGGTTTGACAAGCAGAAGATATTCAAAGGCTTAAATTTATTGAGTTAATGCATATTTTGACCAACTTGGAGGCTTGAGATAATCAAAGCATTTTTAGGAGAACTAATGCAAATGAATTAAATGCACTTCGATCTCCCTCCTTCGCCCAATAAATGAGATTATATTTCTTGATCTACTATATTTCTCATTCAAAGCCTCATAAATGCCGGTTTGGAGTTTTCCCTTTGACGCCTCGTTGTCATCCAATTCTTACCATTTCCTGCCACGAATTTCCTGAGGAACATGTGACCCCTTCGTAGAATTTTATTATCCTTACATCTGTATCAGCTCCATTATATAGCAAGAGCTAGTGAGTTTATGGGTTTTTTTAAATCGAATTATGTGATAATTAAAACAATTTATAGCAAGAAAATTAAACGATTTATATTTTGGAGAAAAATGCATTCATGTGTAAAAAAAATGTTATTTTTTTACTCATGCATAATATCTTTTTTTATTAGGAACATGGTTTTTTCGAATATAAATTTAAAATAATTAATATAATATTTTTGTAAAACCTCTAATGTTTTAAATTAAGAAAAAGATGTATTGCTTTAATTAAAACTTCAATTCCATACTCATGTATTTCTTTTTTGTTTAGATGAAGGCATATTTATTTTATTAGAAGTATGGTTTTTAAAATAAAAAAATTATCATGATTTGAAATGCATATTTTGATTAAAAAAAACTTTAAAAACTTTAATTTATTTTTTTCGACATGATTAAAGACCCAAATAATTTTTATTAAACTCAAATTTTCAAGATAAATTTATTAGTATTAAGATT
>Ga0325400_1000063_pt1 | contig 59324 bp, 50 predicted proteins | sample PopdelMetagenome_2_FD_205662 | JGI IMG/M metagenome (GOLD analysis project Ga0325400, IMG submission 205662) | Populus deltoides microbial communities from Bellville, Georgia, United States - Xylem-PdKOR-R1 | ecosystem: Host-associated > Plants > Phyllosphere > Stem > Wood/Secondary xylem... | reverse complement strand
GTTGGTGCAGTGCAGGACCGGCGGCACCGGCCCCTCGACCCGGCCCAGCGCGACCAGCCCGGCGGCGAGGTCGGCCGACCAGGTCGGTGAGCCGACCTGGTCGTCGACCACGGACACGGTGTCCCGCGCCTGCTCCAGGGCGGCCATGGTGCGGACGAAGTTGCCGCCGTGCCGGCCGTGCACCCAGGCGGTGCGCACCACGGAGGCGTCCCCGCCGGCCGCGGCCACCGCCTGCTCCCCCGCGAGCTTGGTCCGGCCGTAGGCCGAGCGCGGGGCGGTCGGCGCGTCGACCGGGTAGGGCTGCGCGGCGGTGCCGTCGAAGACGTAGTCGGTGGACACGTGCACCAGCCGGCCACGTCCGGCGAGCTCCTGGGCGATCCACCCGGGGGCGTGGCCGTTGACCACCAGCGCGGTGGCCTCGTCGGCCTCGGCGGCGTCGACGGCGGTGTAGGCCGCCGCGTTGACCACCACCGCCCGGTCGGCGCTCACCCCGTCCAGCCACGACCGGACCGCACCGCGCACCGACGCCTCGTCGGTCAGGTCCACCTCGGCCCGCCCGACCGCCGTGACGTCGTCCCCGGACCCGGCGAGGGCCAGCTGCAGGTCGTGCCCGAGCTGCCCCCGGGAGCCGGTGAGGAACCAGGCCGTGCTCACGCGCGGGCGGTGGCGGCCGCGGCCTTGAGCGGCTCCCACCAGGCGCGGTTGTCGCGGAACCACTGCACCGTCAGGGCCAGGCCGTCCTCGAAGGTCATCCGCGGGGCGTAGCCCAGGCCGGCGGTCTTGGCGTAGTCGACGGAGTAGCGCTTGTCGTGCCCGCCGCCGCGGGGGTCGACGATCTCCTCGACGTAGGACCAGTCGCGGCCGGTGGCGGCCAGCAGCTGCTCGGTGAGCTCGCGGTTGGACAGCTCGCGGCCACCCCCGATGTTGTAGAACTCGCCCGGGGCGCCCTTCTCCACGACCAGCTGGATGCCGCGGCAGTGGTCGTCGACGAACAGCCAGTCGCGCACGTTGGCCCCGACCCCGTACAGGGGCACCTTCTGCCCGTCGAGCAGGTTGGTGACGAACAGCGGGATGACCTTCTCGGGGAAGTGGTAGGGCCCGTAGTTGTTGCTGCACCGGGTGATGGAGATGTCCATCCCGTAGGTCTGCGCGTAGGCGCGGGCGATGAGGTCGCTGCCGGCCTTGGCCGCCGAGTACGGCGAGTTGGGCTCCAGCAGGTGGTCCTCGGTCCACGAGCCCTCGTCGATGGAGCCGTAGACCTCGTCGGTGGACACGTGCACGACCCGGCGGACGCCGTGCCGCAGCGCGGCCTCGAAGACCTGCTGGGCGCCGAGCACGTTGGTCAGCACGAACCCGGCGGCGCCGGTGATGGACCGGTCGACGTGCGACTCGGCCGCGAAGTTCACCACGACGTCGTGGCCGGGCAGCGCCGCGTCGAGGTCGGCCGGTGAGCAGATGTCGCCCTGCACGAAGCGGTAGCGGGGGCTCGTCGCGACCGGGGCGAGGTTGGCCAGGTTGCCGGCGTAGGTGAGCTTGTCGAACACCGTCACCTCGGCGTCCTCGTAGCCGGGGTAGCCGCCCGACAGCATCGTCCGGACGTAGTGGGAGCCGATGAAGCCGGCACCGCCGGTGACGAGGACGCGCATGTCCGCAGACGTTAACGGGACGGCGGCCCCGGTCCGAGGACATCTCACCCGGACGGGCCAGGGGTCGGTCACACCCGGTCACCGGTGCCCTAGCGTCTGGCCAATGCGCGGCATCATCCTCGCCGGTGGCACCGGCAGCCGGCTCTTCCCCATCACCCAGGCGGTCAGCAAGCAGCTGATGCCGGTCTACGACAAGCCGATGGTGTACTACCCGCTCTCCACGCTGATGATGGCCGGCGTCCGCGAGGTGCTGGTCATCACCACCCCCGCCGACCAGGCCGCCTTCGAGCACCTGCTGGGCGACGGCAGCCGGCTGGGCATGCGGATCGAGTACGCCGTGCAGCCCCGGCCCGAGGGCCTGGCGCAGGCGTTCCTCATCGGCGCGGAGTTCATCGGCGACCAGTCGGTGGCCCTGGTGCTGGGCGACAACATCTTCTACGGCGCGGGCCTGGGCACCGCGCTGTCGCGGCTGCCCGACCCCGAGGGCGGGCACGTGTTCGCCTACCACGTGGCCGACCCGGGGGCCTACGGCGTCGTGGAGTTCGACGACGAGGGCCGGGTGCTGTCGATCGAGGAGAAGCCGGCGGTCCCGAAGAGCTCCTTCGCCGTCCCCGGCCTGTACTTCTACGCCGCCGACGTCGTCGACGTCGCCCGCTCGATCACCCCCAGCGCGCGGGGGGAGCTGGAGATCACCGCGGTCAACGAGCACTACCTGCGCGAGGGCCGCCTCACGGTCACCGCGCTGGACCGCGGCACCGCCTGGCTGGACACCGGCACCTTCGCCTCGCTGCGCCAGGCGACCGAGTTCGTGTCGGTGGTCGAGGAGCGGCAGGGGCTGAAGATCGGCTGCATCGAGGAGGTCGCCTGGCGCAACGGCTGGCTCGACGACGACGGCCTGCGGCGGGCGGCGGAGCCGCTGGCCAAGAGCGGCTACGGCGACTACCTGGTGGGGCTGCTGGCGTGAACGTCCGCGAACTGGCCGTGCCCGACGCCTACGTGCTGGACCTGGTGCCGCACGGGGACAGCCGGGGCCGGTTCACCGAGTGGTACCGGGCCGACGTGCTCGCCGAGGCCGTCGGGCACCCGCTGACCCTGGCCCAGGCCAACCACTCCGTCTCCGCCCGCGGCGTGCTGCGGGGTGTCCACTTCGCCCTGGTGCCCCCCGGCCAGGCGAAGTACGTGTACTGCCCGAGCGGGCGGATCCTGGACGTCGTGGTCGACGTCCGGGTCGGCTCCCCCACCTTCGGCGCAGTCGACGCCGTCGAGCTCGACAGCGAGCAGCCCCGCGCGGTGTACCTGGCCGAGGGCCTGGGGCACGCGTTCGTCGCGCTGGAGGACCGCACGTCGGTCACCTACCTGGTCTCCTCCGGCTACTCCCCGGGCCGGGAGTTCGGCGTGCACCCGATGGACCCCGACCTGGCGCTGCCCTGGCCGGGCGACGTGGAGTTCGAGCTGTCGGCCAAGGACACCGCCGCCCCCACGCTGGCCGCGGCCCGCGACCAGGGCCTGCTGCCGACCATGGAGCAGTGCACCGCCCGGTACGCCGAGCTGCGGACTCAGAACCGCCGGTAGTCCGTCGGGGCCATCCGGGGGCCCCGCTTGGGCGGTCGGGACCCGCCGACCTCCAACAGCCGGACGACGCGCTGCCGGTGACCGCGGAAGGGCTCCAGCAGCTCGAGCATGCCCGCGTCGTCGGTCTTGCGACCGGCCAGCGACCAGCCGACGAGGTTCTTCAGGTGGTAGTCGCCGACGCTGACCTGGTCGGGGCAGCCGATGGCCCGCTGCGCGACCTCGGCGGCGGTCCACACGCCGACCCCGGGGACCGAGCGCAACCGGCGGCGCAGGCCCTCGCAGTCGGTGTGGTCGTCGCACTCCAGCCGCGACGCCACCGACGCCACCGCCAGCAGGGCGCGGCGGCGGGCGCCGTCCAGGCCGCAGCGGTGCCACTCCCAGTCGGTCACCGCGCGCACCCGTTCCGCCGACGGCACCACCCGCATGCCGGCCGGCGCCGGGCCGGGCGCGGGGTCACCGGCCAGCCGCAGCAGCTGCGCGAAGGTGCGGTGCGCCTCGATGCCGGTGACCTTCTGCTCCAGCACCGCCGGCACGAGCGCGTCCCACACCCGCCCCGTGCCGCCGATCCGCAGCCAGGGCGAGGCCCGGTGCAGCCGCTCGACCAGCGGGTGCCGGTCGGCCGGGAAGTCCTCGGGCCGGTCGTCGGCGCCCAGCCACCGCGGGACGGCGTCGAGCGCCCAGCTCGCACCCGGGCCCCACGCCTGGGCCCGCGCCAGGCCGGCGCGCGCGGTCAGCCGGACGGTGGCCGCGCCGTCGGGGGTGGTGGTCGTCCGCCAGGCCGCGCCGTCGTCGGCGTACTGCAGCGTGGGGTCGCTGTGCCCGTGCCGGTGCGGGGACAGCGTGCGGCGCACGTCCAGCGGCCAGTCGGCCTGCCAGGTCCGCTCCCGGGGGAGGACGGTCGCGGCGGTCACGGACCCGAGGGTAGGCGTCAGGAGAAGCGACCGGGGAAGCGTTCCTCGGCGGCGGCGAGCAGCTGCTTGACCCGCTCGGCGTCCCCGACCGGGCACACCATCGTCACGTCGGCGGTGTGCACGACGACGCTGTCGCGGACGCCGACGAGGGCGACGAGGTGGTCGGGGTCGTCGGAGAGCACCACGTTGCCGCTGCTGTCCAGGACGACCACCGGCCCGCGGACGGCGTTGCCGGCGTCGTCGGTGTCCAGGGTGTGGGCCAGCGCGGGCCAGGAGCCGACGTCGAGCCAGTCGACGTCCAGGTCCACGACCAGCACCCGGCCGGGCTCGGTCGCGGCCGGCTCGAGCACGGCGTAGTCGACGCTGATCTTCGGCAGGGTCGGGAACACCTCGGCCAGCGCGGCGGCGCGGTCCTCGGCGGCGACGACGCGGGCCAGGCCGTCGGCGGACTCGGGCAGGTGGTCGCGCAGCGCGTCGAGCACGGTCTGCGCACGCCAGACGAACATGCCCGAGTTCCAGACGTACTCGCCGGAGTCCAGGTAGGCCTGTGCGGTGGCGAGGTCGGGCTTCTCCCGGAAGGACGCCGCCTCCGCCGCACCGGCGACCTCCGTCGGCGCGCCCTTCTGCACGTAGCCGAACCCGGTCGCCGGGGAGGTCGGCGTGATGCCCAGGGTGACCAGGGACCGGGGCCGGACGGCGAGGCAGTCGTAGGCGGTGCGCAGCGCGTCGGCGAACCGCTCGACCGGGCGGATGACGTGGTCGGCCGACACCACCGCGAGCTCGGCATCGGGGTCCTCGTCGGCCACCAGCGCCGCGGCCAGGCCGACGGCGTTGGCGGTGTCGCGGGCCACCGGCTCCAGGATCAGCCGGTCGGCGCCGAGCTCGGGCAGGGCGGCGCGGACGGCGTCGCCGTAGCGGGCCGCGGTGCAGACCCAGATCTGCCCGGTGGGCAGCACGGCCTGCAACCGGCTGAACGCCTCGGCCAGCAGGCTGTGGGCGCCCCCGCCCTCGTCGGCGACCACGTCCAGGAGCTGCTTGGGCCGGGCGGACCGGGACAGCGGCCACAGCCGGGTCCCGGAGCCGCCGGCCATGATCACTGCGTGCCGCACGGAGGAGCCTCTCGTCAGGGGGTGGGTGGGTCGGTGGGTGGGTCGAGGTGCTGCTGGGGTGCCGCGCCCGCGCCGACGCGACCGCTGACGTAGGAGACCAGCATCCGGGCGCCGAGGCCGCCGCGGAGCGCCGCCCGCAGCGGCGCGTGGCGGCGGCGGGGGTACTGGCCCGACAGGTAGCGCAGCGCGCTGGTGTGGTGAACCCGCTGCATCCGGTGCGGCTGCTTGCGGGTGGCGTGCCCGCCCTCGTGGGTCACGGTCGCCGTCGGGGCGTAGACGTTGAGGTACCCGGCCCGGCCAAGCCGCTCACCGAGGTCGACGTCCTCGAAGTACATGAAGTAGCCGGGGTCGTAGCCGCCAACGGCGTGGAAGGCCTCCAGGTCGACCAGGAAGCAGGACCCGGACAGCCAGCCGGCGGCGCGCTCCCGCGGGGCCTCTCGCTCGCGGCGGTAGCGGGCGGTCCAGGGGTTGGCCGGCCAGACCCAGCCGAGGACTGCGTGGCCGATCCCGGTGGAGAGCGACGGCAGGTCCCGCGCCGAGGGGTAGAGGTCGCCGTCGGGCGTGCGGATGGCCGGCCCGACCATCGCTGCGCGGGGCCAGCGTGCGGCGGCCGCGAGCAGCTCGTCGACCGAGCCGGGGTCGAGCACCACGTCGGGGTTGGCGACCAGCGCCCAGCCCGAGCGGACATCGGCGAGACCGGCGTTCACGGCGGCGCCGTATCCGATGTTCCCTCCGGTCGGGAGCACCCGGACGCCGTCGCGCCGCGCGACCGCCGCCTCCGGCGCGCCGTCGGTCGAACCGTTGTCGGCCAGCACGACGTCGATCTGCCGCTCGGTGGCCAGCGCCAGGCTGTCCAGGAAAGGGTCCAGCGAGTCCCCGGGTGAGTAGGTGACGGCCACGACCCTCAACGGCCCGCTCATGCGTGCCTCCTCCGCCACCACGGTCCGCGGCCCGCCGCCGCCCGGAACGCATCCAGGTGGCGGTCAGCGGCCCGGGTCCAGGTGAAGGCGGCCGCGCGGTCTCGAGCTGCCTGGCCGAGCGCCGTCCGTCGCACCGGGTCGTCCAGGAGGTCCCGCAGCGCCTCGCCGATGGCTGCGTCGTCCACCTCGGTGTAGGCCACGGCGTCGCCCCCGACCTCGGGGAGCGCCAGCCGCTCGGTGGTCAGCACCGCCGCCCCGCACGCCATCGCCTCCAGGACCGGTAGACCGAACCCCTCGCCGAGACTGGGGTAGGCGACGACCTCCGCGCCGCCCAGGAGAGCCGGCAGGTCCGCCAGCGGCAGGTAGCCGGGGCGCACCACGGTGAGTGCGGCGGGGACCGCCGCCACCGCACCGTCGACCTCGTCGTCCCACCCCCGGCCGCCGGCGAGCACGAGCGCCGGCGCGTCCGGACGGCCGGCCACGGCGCGGACCCAGCCACGGACCAGGGCGGGCACGTTCTTGCGCGGCTCGATCGTGCCGAGGAACGCCACCCACCGGTGACCGACCAGGCCGAGGGTCGCGGCCACCCGGGCGATGTCCTTGTCGGTGGGTGGGCCGAAGAGGTCCCGGTCGACGCCGTGGTGGGCCACGGTGGTCCGGGCAGGGTCGACCCCGGCCTCCCGTGCCACCTCCGCCCCGGTCGCGGCCGACGGCACCACCAGTCCGGCCGCCAGCCGGCCCGCCAGCCGGGTCCAGGCCCGGAAGAAGCGCGCCTTGACGGGCGAGTGCAGGTGCGGGTCGGTGAAGAACGTGGCGTCGTGCAGGGTCACGACCACGGGGACCGGCGCGAGCAGCGGCATCGTGTAGTGCGGGCTGAGCAGCACGTCGGGACGGCGCCGGGCCACAAGCACCGGCAGCCCGGTCTGCTCCCAGACCAGCCGGGCGGCCGGGTGCGCGGCCCAGCCGGGGACCGTCGTCGCGCGCGCACCGGAGGCGGCGAGGAGGCCACGGTCACGGGCCTGGACGACCACCTCGAGGTCGACGTCGGGCCGGGCAAGCTCCGGGAGCAGCGCGTCGAGGTAGCGGCCGACGCCCCCGCGGTCGACCGGGACGGCGGTGGCGTCGACGAGCACCCGGAGGGTCACGCGCAGCTCACCACCCGGCCACCCTACGGCGCGCAGCACCGGTCACCGGCACCCGGCGGCTAGGTTCGTCGCGTGGCCGCCTCCGACCTCCTCCGCGTCGCCATGACCGTGGAGCAGTGCTGGCAGCCGGCACCGGGCGGTTCGGGTACCTACATCCGCGAGCTCCTGCGCGCCTACCGCGACCTCGACGACGTCGCCGTCACCGGGGTGTCCGCACTGCACCACGGCGACCCGCCCACCGACGGCCCGCTCGGCGTCCCGGTCCGACGGGTGCCGCTCCCCCGCGCGGTGCTCTACCGGACCTGGCAGCGGGCACGCCTGCCCCGCACCGGGCGGGCCGACGTCGTGCACGCCACCACCTGGGCCGTACCCGGTCGACGGGTACCCCTGGTCGTGACGGTCCACGACCTGGCGTTCAGGCACGAGCCGGAGCACTTCACCCCGAACGGGGTCGCGTTCTTCGAGCGCGGCCTGGCCATCGCCCGGGACGAGGCGGCCGCGGTGATCGTGCCCTCGACGGCCACCGAGGAGGACTGCGTCCAGGCCGGCATCGAGCGGGAGCGGGTGCACGTCGTCCTGCACGGCGTCCGGGCCGGTGCGACGACCCCGCAGGGCGTCGAGGACCTCCGACGGCGGCACGACCTGAAGCGGCCCTACGTGCTGTGGGCGGGCACGCGGGAGCCGCGCAAGAACCTGCCCCGGCTGGTCGCCGGGTTCGCCGCCGCGGTCCGGGCCGGTGCCGACCTGGACCTCGTGCTGGTCGGTCCCGAGGGCTGGGGCGCAGAACGCGACCGGCTGGCCGGCGTCGGGGAGGAGCGGGTGCGGGTGCTGGGGAGACTGCCTGCCGGCGAGCTGGCCCACGCCTACGCCGGCGCCCACGTCTTCTGCTTCCCGTCCCTGCGGGAGGGGTTCGGGATGCCGGTGTCGGAGGCGATGGCCCACGGCGTCCCGGTCGTCACCTCCCGGGGCACGTCGATGGAGGAGGTCGCGGCCGGTGCGGCCGTCCTCGTCGACGCTCTCGACGAGGAGGACATCGCCCGCGGTCTCCTGGAGGCCAGTGACGAGGCACGGCGACCCCGGCTGGTGGCCGCATCGCTCACCAGGGCCGCCGAGCTCGGCTGGCACCACGCGGCCCGGCGGACGACCGAGGTCCTGCGCGGCGCCGCCGGCTGACCCGTCAGGCGGAGCGGACCTGCTCCAGGTCGTGCCGCACCATCCTGGCCACCAGCTCCTCGAACGGGACCGTCGGCGACCAGCCGAGCTCGGCGGCCGCCCGCGAGGGATCGCCGCGCTGCTCAGGTGCATCCGACGGGCGGGCGAAGCGCGGGTCCAGGGTGACCAGGTCTTCCCAGTCCACGACCCCGGCTGCGGCGAATGCCGCAGCGACGAACTCGCGGACGCTGTGCGCGACACCGGTGGCTACGACGTACTCCCCGGCGTCCTCGTGGCGGACCGCACGGACCATGGCGTCGACGTAGTCGGGGGCCCAGCCCCAGTCCCGCCGCGCATCGAGGTTGCCCAGCGACAGCTGCTCCTGCTGACCCGCGACCAGACGGGCCACACCAGCGGTGATCTTCCTGGTCACGAAGGTCTCGGGACGGCGGGGTGACTCGTGGTTGAACAGGACGCAGCTCGAGGCGTGCAGCCCACGTCGGCGGTAGACCGCCACGAGGTGGTGGGCGAACGCCTTCGCCGCTCCGTACGGGGTGACCGGGGCGACCGGGGTGCGCTCGTCCTGGGGAGGTGCGGCCCAGCCGAAGATCTCCGCGCTGGATGCCTGCACGAACCGGACGGCCCGCCCCGTCCGGTCCTGCAGGTCCAAGGCGCCCTTGAGCAGGTGGCCCACCGCCACACCCGTGACCTGGGCCGTCAGCGCGGGCTCGGACCAGGACAGCGCCACGGAGCTGAGCCCCCCGAGGTTGTAGACCTCCGCGGGCTCCACCTCGCCGACCAGCGCCTCCAGCCCCGGTCCGTCGGTCAGGTCACCGACGTGCTGCAGGACGACCTCGGGGAGGGGCGCGACCTCGCCCTCCCGGACGAGGGCGTGCACCTCGACCCCCTCGCCGAGCAGCTGCTCCACGAGGTAGCTGCCGTCCTGCCCCGTGGCGCCGGTGACCAGCGCCCGCACCGTGGTCACTTGCCGGAGAGCTTCTTCTGCTCGGCGACGTCGGAGTCGACCATCATCTGCACGAGCTGCTCGAAGCCGACCTGGGGCGTCCAGCCCAGCTTCTCCTTCGCCTTCGCGGGGTCCCCGATCAGCAGGTCGACCTCGGCGGGGCGGAAGAACCTCGGGTCCTGGACGACCTTGTCGTCCCAGTCGTCGATGCCGACGCGCTTGAACGCGACGTCGAGCAGCTCGCGGATCGAGTGGGTCTCACCCGTGGCGACCACGTAGTCGTCACCCTCCGGCTGCTGCAGCATGCGCCACATGGCGTCTACGTAGTCACCGGCGAAGCCCCAGTCGCGCTTGGCGTCCAGGTTGCCCAGCGAGATCGAGTCCTGCAGGCCGAGCGAGATGCGCGCGACGGCCTGGGTGACCTTGCGGGTGACGAACTCGGGGCCGCGACGCGGCGACTCGTGGTTGAAGAGGATGCCCGACGAGGCGTGCATCCCGTAGGACTCGCGGTAGTTGATGGTCATGTAGTGGCCGAAGACCTTCGCCACGCCGTACGGCGACCGCGGCCAGAGCAGCGTGGTCTCCCGCTGGGGCACGTCCTGCACCTTGCCGAACATCTCCGAGCTCGACGCCTGGTAGAAGCGCACCTTCGAGAGGTCGTCCCCGGCGTACAGGCGGGTCGCCTCCAGCACGTTGAGCACGCCGAGGCCGGTCACGTCCGAGGTGAGCTTGGCGTTCTCCCAGGAGTAGGCGACGAACGAGATGGCCCCGAGGTTGTAGACCTCATCGGGACGCGCCTCGCCAAAGGCCCGCATCAGGCTCGACAGGTCGGTGATGTCACCGGTCAGCAGCTTCACGCCCGGGACCGTGTTCCTGACCAGGTCGGCCTTCGGGTTGTTCTGCCCGCGGATCAGCCCGTAGACCTCGTAGTCCTTCGAGAGCAGGAGCTCCGCGAGGTAGAGGCCGTCCTGACCCGTGATCCCGGTGATGAGTGCGCGCTTCATGAGTCCCTCGTCCATCGATGGCCAGATCAGGTGCACCCTATCGACGCCGGGGTCGGGCCTGCTCGCCCCGGCTGGAGGGCAGCCGTGTCCGCCCGGGATTGCTCGACGTGATCGGTACTGTCCTCCGGGTGATGAGCCCCGAGCGCGAGGTCGCGGCCGAGGCGCCGGACCGCGGACGCCGGGCCTGGTTGCCCGCCCTCGGTGTGGTCGTCGGCATCCTGGTCCTGGTGGTGTGGCGCAGCGGCCCCGGGAAGGTGCCGAACGTCGAGGGTTTCGAGGGGATCGCCCGGTTCTGGCCCCTCTACCCCGTCGAGCCCGTCCAGGCCTACGTGCTGCGGCAGGCCCTCGGCCAGGCCCTGTACCGCGCGCTCGGCTGGGAGGGGACCGGTCACTACCTCCTCCTGCACCTGATCGCCCTGGCGGTCGGTGCAGCCGTCCTCGCCGCCTGGTTGCTGCGCCGGCTGGGGCTGCAGCGGGGGACGATCGCCATCTGCCTGCTGCTGGTCGCCCCCATCACCGTCGTCCTGCTCGAGTGGGTCGGGATGTACGACGCCTTCTCGGTCCTGGTGTGGGTCGTGCTGATCTGCACCCTGCGCGGGAACCCGGTTCTCCAGCTGGCCGCCGGGTTGCTGGGCGGTCTGCAGAACTTCGAGCAGTTCACCGTCAGCGTCGTCGTCCTCGCCCTGCTGCCCGAGCTGCTCCGCAGCCACGGTCTCCGCCTCCGCCTGGTCCCGGTCGCCATCGGCACCGTGCTGGGCAAGGTGGCCCTGGAGCTGTACCTGTCCTCAGCCGGCGCCGTCGACGGGTCGCGGGCATCCTTCCTCGAGAACAGCGACATGCAGCACCTCGTGCTGTCGACCTTCGCCCTGCTGGCTCCCGTCGTCGTCTGGTCGGTCCTGAGCGGGCTCTGGCTCCCGGTGAGCCGAGTGCTGGTCGAGGCATGGCCCACCTGGACGCGGTCGCTGCGGGTGCGCACCGCCCTGGCCGCGGCCGTGGTGCTCGGCGTGGGCGTCATCGGCGCCGACCACACCCGGGTGATGACGTTGGTCAGCTTCCCCGTCGTCGTGCTGATCTGCATGACCCTGGCCCGGCGCGAGGAGGACGTGCTGACGTGGGTACGTCGCCGGGAGACCGTCCTGCTGCTGATGATCCCCGTGGTCGTCGTCTACTCGGGCATCACGTTGCCCCTCGGTCTGGACCTGTCGACCTGGGGGCTCTGAGCCGTCTGCGCACCCGCAGGACGACCCGGCATCACGGCGAGCGCAGCACATCCACCACGACGTCTGTACCCAATGGCCCGACAGGTGCACCACGGAACGGTGCATCGCCGAACGTGAAGACCCCACCGCGCTCGGTCACGACCCAGTACCCGCGGCCGGTGGCGGTCGGGACCAGTTCCACGCCCAGGTCCGGCACCGAGCACAGGCCGAGGCCCGCGATGCTCCCCGCGTAGGGGACGCCGAAGGAGAAGACGCCGCCGTCACGGGCCAGCAGCCAGTAGCCCGCACCGTCCGGGCTGACGCCGATGGCCGCCACGGGGTCCCTCAGCGCGTTCACCGCACCGCGGAACGGAGCATCCCCGAAGGAGAAGACGGCACCGTTGGCCGTGACCAGCCAGTAGCCGTCGCCGGTCACGGTCGTCGCGGCGTCCACCACGGGTGAGGTGGTCCTGACGCCGACCGACCCGAGCGATCCCAGGAACCGGGCGTCACCGAAGGAGAAGACGGCGCCGTCCGCGGTGACGAGCCGGTACCCCTCACCCGACGGCGTGGCCAGGATCGACACGACCGGTGCGGTCGCACCGAAGGACCGGGAGTCCCCGTACCAGCGCGCTGCGCCGAAGTCCTGCACCGCGCCGCCCGGACCCACGATCCAGTAGCCGTCACCTTGCGGGCGTGCCGCCATGGCCGTGCTCGGGACGGGGAGCCGCGTTCCCGCGGGTGAGCCGCGGAACGCAGCGTTCCCGTAGGTGAACAGCCCTCCACCGCGCGCCGCCACCCAGTAGCCGGCACCTGCCGCCGGGTCGGGCACCGCCTGCGGGTTGCTGTTGCGTGCGCAGAAGCCCGGCGGGACGGGGTTCCCGCCGGAGGGCACCGACCCCAGACGACGTTCGTTCTTGCGGAAGAGCGGCCAGTCCGGCGCGGCGGTGGTGGGGGGCAGCGCGATCGCCGAGATCTGCCCCGACGCGAACCCGGCCACCCCCGGCGCCCAGCCGAGGATGATCAACTGGCGACCGCCGGCCGCGCCGAAGTCCACGATCGCCGGTGCGCCGACCGACGCGTAGAGCGTTCCACCGACGACCGCGATGAGGCGGCCGGAGGCACCGTCCACCATCAGGGCCCCGCCGAGCCCGTAGCCGATGGCGACGTCCTGGTCACCGTCGCCGTCGAGGTCACCGACGGTGGGCCCGCCCTCGTAGCCGTTCCCGTTCGCACCGCGCGGGCCGGGCTGGGACTTCCAGGCGCGCTGACCGTTGCCGCGGAACGCGTAGACGTTGCCGTCCCGGTCCCCGACGACCACCTCAGGTCGTCCGCCGTCCCCGGGCACCACGTCGCCCAGGGCGACGGAGGTCTGCAGCAGACCGTCGGTCGACACCGGCCACCCGGCCACGTCGCTGCCGTCGTCGAGGTGCACGGCCCACACCCGACGGCTGTCGGCGGCGTTGTTGTAGAAGCCGCCCGTCGCGAACACCGCCTCGAGACGGCCGTCGCCGTCCAGGTCCCCGATCGCCGGGCTGGCGTAGACGATGTCGTCGAAGGTCCGCAGGAGCAGCTGCCGCACGCCTCCGTTGGCCGCGTCCAGCACACGGAGCACGCCCCGCCGGTTCAGCCCCGCCAGGGGGTTCGGCGTGGCGTCACCACCGATGACGATCTCCAACCGCCCGTCGCCGTCGACGTCGTGGAGAGCCGGCGAGGAGAAGATCGTGTCGTCGTTGTCGAAGGGAAACCCGGGGACGGGGCGCCCGTCGGTGCCGCGCAGCGCGTACACCCAGTGGTCCAACGAGCCAAAGACGACGTCGGCGACCCCGTCGCCGTCGACGTCCCCGATGGCCGGGGTGGAGATGACGCCGTCGCCGAGACCGTCCGGACCGCCGCCGGTGTAGACGTTCAGGGTGTCCCTGGTCTGGAACCTCCACTTGACGGTCCCGTCCGGGTTGAAGGCGACCACACCGCCGGCCTGGGGCCGGTCTCGCGGGTCGATGGCGCCGGCCCCGACGACGACGTCGTTGCGGCCGTCGCCGTCGAGGTCGCCGATCGCGGGTGAGCTCTCGACCGCCGACGGCCGACCGGGCACCGGGTCGACCATGGCCGACCAGAGCACGGAACCGTCGGCGCGGATCGCACGGAGCGTGCCCGCCATGTCAGCGGCGACCAGGACCCGCCCACCGGGCAGTTCCCCGAACGCTGCGGACGTGTCGTGCGCACCGGCGGTCGGCACCGTCCACGCAGTGGGGTAGGCAGGTGCGGCGTGCGCGTCCGGACCGGGCCCGATGATGAGCGCCCCCGCACCGACCACCGCGACGAGCAGACCACCGACGTACCTCACGAGCGCCTCCCGACGACCACCGCTCCAGCCCGCGCCCGCTGATCACCGCGAGCACGCTGTCCTTGCCCCATCGGCCCAGCAGGGCCAGGACTTGAGGCACCGGTAGGGATCGGCGGACACGACCGTCGCCCCACCGAGCGGCGATCCAGGTGGTCCCGCCACTGCGTCTCCTCGCGGGGCGCGACCCCGGACCCGCGAGGCGGCCTGGATGAGCCCCGCGCCCTGGTCGCGAGCGGGCCGACCGGCGGGCGGCCCATGGTGTTCCCCGCCGGGAGCGCCGAGGCCTAGGCTCCTCGCCGTGTCCGGACGAGCGCAGTGCACCGCGTCGGGTCGGAGCCGGTGAGGGTCGGCGTCGACGCGACCCCCCTGCTCGGGCAGCGCAGCGGAGTGGGCCGCTACCTCGAGGGTCTGCTGGAGGGGTTGGCCTCCGCCCCCGACGCTCCCGAGGTGCTCCTGACCCTCTTCAGCATCCGGGGTCGGGTCCCTCCGCCACTCCCCGCGGGGACGACCCTGGCCCCGCGTCGTGCTCCCGCACGCCTGCTGAACCGGGCGTGGGCCGTGGCGCCCTTCCCACCGGTCGAGCTGCTGACCGGCCGTGTCGACGTGTTCCACGGGTCGAACTTCGTCCTGCCGCCGTTGGCCAGGGCCGGGGGGACCGTCACCGTCCACGACCTGACCTACCTCCGCTACCCGGACACGGTGGACGACCAGGTCCGGGCCTACCGCGAGCTTGTGCCTCGTGCGCTGCGCCGGGCTGCCCGCGTCCTCACGGTCAGCCACGCGATCGCGGACGAGCTCGTCGACGAGTACCGCCTGGCCCCGGACCAGGTGGTCGTCGCCCCGCTCGGCGTGTCGCCGACCTGGGCCCACGCTGCGCCCCTCGACGCCGCCGGTCGCGCCCGACTCGGGGTCCCGGACCGGTACCTGCTCTTCGCGGGGAACCTCGAACCGCGCAAGGACCTGGGCACACTGGTGCGGGCCCACCGCGCGGCGCGGCGCGCCGACCCCGACACGCCGCAGCTGGTCGTCGTCGGGCCAGCCGGCTGGGGCGATGCGTGGGGGCCGTCCGGACCGCCCGACCGGTCCGACGTCGTGCTGCTCGGTTTCGTACCCGACGCGGATCTCCGGGCGCTGTTGGCGGGCGCCCGGGCGCTCTGCTCCCCGTCGCGCTACGAGGGGTTCGGGCTCCCCGTCCTCGAGTCGCTCGCCGCCGGGACACCCGTGCTGGCCAGCGACATCCCCGCCCACCGCGAGGTCGCCGATGGCCACGCGCGGCTGCTCCCCGTCGGTGACGTCGACGCGTGGGCGGGGGCCCTCGGCGACGACGACCTCCCCGACGCAGAGGCGGTCGATGCAGGGCGGCGGCACGCCGCGACGCACACCTGGCGGCGGTGCGCCGACAGGCACCTCGAGGCCTGGAGGTCAGCTGCCCGGCGCACCTGACGTACCCACGCTGCGCCGTACAGTGACCGCGTGACGGATCAGCCCTTCGTGTCCTACGCCCAGAACAGGGAGGACGTCGTCCTCTGGCGAGCCCTGCACGACGTGACCCCGGGTCGCTACGTCGAGGTCGGCGCGAACGAGCACACGAAGCACTCCATCAGCCGTGCCTTCTACGACCGCGGTTGGTCGGGCATCGAGATCGAGCCCGTCCCGGCGCTCGCCGGCGCCTTCCGGGAAGCCCGTCCGCGCGACACCGTCGTGGAGGCCGCGATCACGTCCGCCGAGGTCGACGAGATCACGCTGCACCTCATCCCGGACAGCGGGCTGTCCACGCTCCGGGACGACGTCGGCGCGGAGCACGCCCGCAGCGGTTGGCCCGTCGAGGAGCTGCAGGTACCTGCCCGGCGTCTGGACGCCGTCCTCGACGAGCACCTCGACGAGGGCGACGACATCCACTTCCTGGTCGTCGACACGGAGGGTGCCGAGCAGGCGGTGCTGGAGAGCATCGACCTCCTCCGGTGGCGTCCCTGGGTCATGGTCATCGAGGCGACGGCCCCGATGAGCGACCACCGCACGCACGAGCAGTGGGAGGGTCTCGTCCTCGGGGCGGGCTACGAGCTGTGCCTCTTCGACGGCTTGTCCCGCTGGTACGTCGCCGAGGAACACCCCGAGCTCCGGTCCGCCCTGGACCACCCGGCCTGCGTCCTGGACCACTTCGTGACGCAGCGCCTCCACGAGGCCGAGCAGCGTGCAGCCCACCTGGGGGTGGCGAACGAGCAGCTCGTCGACCAGGTCATCCGCTGGCGTGGTCAGGTCATGACCCACTGGGCCACGGCTGCGGCGTCCGCGGTGCACCAGCCCGGCGCCGGGGGCGTCCCGTCGCAGGAGGCCGCCCGGTTGCGCGCCGAGCTGGACGAGCTGCACCAGACCGTCTCGTGGCGGGTGACCGCGCCCCTGCGGTCGGTCCGGTCCGCCCAGCTGCGGCGGAGCCGCCGCCCGTGACGAAGACCGCCCAGCACCTTCCCGCCGCGGACGTCGTCGCCGGCGCACTGGCGCAGCGGCTCCGAGCCGCCGCCTCCCTCCTGTTGCCCGAGGCTCCCCCGCCGGCCCGTCCCGACCCCGCCGAGGACGCCGGCGTGCTGCTGCCGCTCCTCGTCGCGGCGGCCCGCGCATCCGCAGACCCCGCCGACCTGTGGCTCGTCTGGACCGCGCTGGCCGCGGCCCACCCCACCGGCGACGAGCTGCTCGCCGCCAGGCGCGCCCTTCAGCTGACCGACGACGACGGCGCGGTGGCCTGGCTCCTGGAGGCCGGCTACGAGGCCATGTTGAACGCCGGGACCCCGTCCGCCGAGATGGACGTGGTCACCGGAGCGGTCGTGGTCGACGTCGACTTCTGCGCCACCAGCGACCACCACACGGGCATCCAGCGCGTCGTGCGGGAGACCGTGCCTCGCTGGGCGCGCGACCACGACGTCGAGCTCGTCGCGTGGACCCACTCCCACGGAGGCATGCGACGCCTCGACGACGTCGAGCAGGACCGGGTCCTCCGGTGGGACGTCGCCCAGAAGCGCCGAGTCGTGGACGCCGACCGCGCATCCGGCCCGGTCCGTCTCCTCGTGCCGTGGCGCAGCACGGTCGTCCTGCCCGAGAACCCCGAGCCGCAGCGCTGCCCGTCAATCGCCGCCATCGGCCAGTACAGCGGCAACGTGGTGACCGCCATCGGGTACGACTGCATCCCGGTCGTGAGCCCCGAGCTCATCCACCCGGGGCTCCCCGACCGGTTCGTGCACTACCTCGCTGCGATCAAGCATGCCCGGACCGTCGCCGGCATCTCGACGTCGGCGACGGAGGAGTTCCGCGGCTTCGCCCGCATGATGCCGTCGCAGGGTCTGACCGGGCCCGAGGTCGTGGAGGTCGCGCTCCCGGTGGAGGTCCCGCGCGTCGCGCAGACCGACGCGGCGCGACCGGCCGATCCCCTCGTCATGAGTGTGGGGTCCTTCGAGCCCCGCAAGAACCAGCTCGGCATCCTCTACGCGGCCGAGCGGCTGTGGCAGGAAGGCCTGCGGTTCCGCCTCCAGTTCATCGGCGGCGGCGGGTGGCGCACCGAGTTCGACGCCGAGCTGAACCGTCTTGCGGCCCGGGGGCGGGACGTCGGGGTCGCGATCCGCATGAGCGACGAGGACCTCTGGGCGACGTACGGACGCGCGCGGTTCTCGGTCTTCGCGAGCCTGCACGAGGGGTACGGGCTCCCCGTCGCCGAGTCCCTCGCCCACGGGACCCCCGCCCTCACCACCTCCTACGGCAGCACAGCGGAGATCGCAGCCGACGGTGGGGCACTGACCGTCGACCCCCGCGACGACGATGCACTGGTCGCCGCGATGCGTCGACTGCTGCTCGACGACGACCTGATCGCGCAGCTGAAGACGGAAGCGGCGCAGCGCCCGACGAGGACATGGGACGACTACGCGGCAGAGCTGTGGACCGCCCTCGCCGCTCCCCGGACGACGCCCCTCGAGGAGCAGGACCTGTGAAGCGACCCGCCATCACGCTGCCCCACCCGTCGGCGGCCGCCCGGGTCCGTCTCCCTGGAGCTGCGGCCAGGTCGCTGAGGGACCGGCTGGCGACCCTGGCCCGTGCCCTGGACGTGCCGCACGCAGTCGACCCGGGGGACCTCCTGGACTCCGTCGTCGCCAGACTGGACGGCGCCGGGCCCGAGGAGTGGTGGCTCACCGCGGCGGTCCTCACCGCCACGCTGCCCGAGGCTCCCGACGTCGTGCGCTCGTGGCGGACGGCTCGTGTCGACGGGCCTGCCGAGGCCCTCGACCGGCTGGTGCGGCAGGTCCCGTTGGGTCTGCGCGGCGGTCTCGCCGAGGTGGAGGTCGTCACGGGTGAGGTGCTCGTCGATCTGGCGCACACCAGCCGTACGGAGCTGGCGACGGGCATCCAGCGGGTCGCCCGGCTCACCGCCGTGCGCTGGCACCGCGACCACGACGTCCGGCTCGTGGGCTGGAGAGACGACGGGCGGGCGCTCAGGCCCCTCACCCGCCGGGAAGCTGCCCGCGCCCTGCACGGCTCGACCGAGGGGATCGGCGCTGACCGGCACGACAACCGGGTGGTTGTCCCCTGGCGGGCCACCTACCTGCTCCCCGAGCTGGCCCCCGAGCGGGACCGGACGCGGAGACTCCTCGCCCTCGCCCGCTTCTCCCGCTCCACCACCGGGGTGATCGGCTTCGACTGCGTGCCGGTGAGCTCGGCCGAGACCACGGACGCGAACGTCAGCGAGGCCTTCATCAACAACCTCGCCGCGGTCCGCCACTTCGGCCGCGTCGCCGCGATCTCCCGGGCTGCCGCCGGCGAGTACGAGGGCTGGCGGCACATGCTGTCGGCCATCGGCGAGCCAGGACCCGACGTCGTCGCGGTCGACCTGCCCGTCGAGCCCGTCGACGTACCCGAGGACTCGATCGCGCAGGTCCGCTCCGAGCTGGTGGTCGGCGACCTCCCCGTGGTGCTCTGCGTCGGGACCCACGAACCGCGCAAGAACCACCTCGCCGTGCTGCACGCCGCGGAGGTGCTGTGGCGTCGTGGCCGGCGGTTCAGCCTCGCCTTCGTGGGTGGCCACTCCTGGAACTCGGCGCGGTTCGACGACATGGTCTCCCAGCTCCGCGCCGCGGGGCGCCCCGTCGAGACCCTGAGCGGGGTCAGCGACGCCCGGCTGTGGGCGGCCTACCGGGTCAGCCACTGCCTGGTCTTCCCGTCGTTGAACGAGGGCTTCGGGCTCCCGGTCGCCGAGGCCTTGGCATCGGGGACCCCGGTGGTCACCTCGGGGTTCGGCAGCATGGCGGAGATCGCCCGGCACGGCGGCGCCGTCCTCGTGGACCCCCGCGACGACGACTCCCTCGTGGAAGGGCTGGACTCCCTCCTCGTCGACGAGGACCTGTACGACCGCCTCCGGGGCGAGGCCCGGGACCGCCCGGGACGGAGCTGGGACGACTACGCCCGGGAGACGTGGGACGCATTGGTCGACCAAGGAGCACCGAGGCCATGACGAGTCAGACTGCCGACAGGCCGGCACCGGGCGTCTCCGCCGCCCGGGCCCGGATGGACCGCTTGGCCCAGGAACCCCTGGTGCCCGCCGGTCCGGTCCGTGGGTTCCTCCGAGGGACGTGGAACTCGCTGCGCGACCTGCGCAACTACCGCGAGCTTCTCGTGCTGCTCGTCCGGCGGGAACTCAAGGCCCGTTACAAGGACAGCGCCCTGGGGTTCCTCTGGAGCCTCATCAGACCGCTCGCGATCCTGCTCGTCTACTACGTGGCCATCGGCAAGTTCCTCGGAGCCGAACGGTCCATCCCGGACTTCGCGATCTACATCTTCACCGGCCTCACGGCGTGGCAGTTCTTCACCGACGTCACCGCCGGGGGCACCGGGTGCATCGTCGGCAACGCGGGCCTGATCAAGAAGGTCTACCTGCCGCGCGAGGTCTTCCCCCTCAGCGTCGTCGGCTCGGCGCTGTTCACCTTCGCCACGCAGTTCGTGATCCTGTTCATGGCCCTGGTGGTCGCAGGCGCCGTCCCGACGGGGTCGCGTCTGCTGTTCGCCCCCCTCGCCCTGCTCGTCCTCCTCGTCTACTCGACGGCGCTCGCCCTCGTCCTGTCGGCGGTGAACGTGTACCTGCGCGACGTCCAGTACCTGGTGGAGATCGGCCTGACGGTGCTCTTCTGGTCGACACCGGTCGTGTACTCCTGGGAGCTGGTCAGCTCGGTGGTATCCCACCCGACGCTGCAGCAGCTCTACCTCGCCAACCCGATCACCGCCGCCGTCCTGGGGATGCAGCGCGCCTTCTGGGTAGCCGGTTCGGGCGAGCCCTACCCGGAGGGCCTGGGGACCAGGCTCGGCATCATGCTGGCGGTCGGCCTCGTGCTCCTGTGGCTCGCCCAGCGGCTCTTCGCCCGACTCGAAGCGAACTTCGCGCAGGAGCTCTGAGACACATGACCTCGAACCCGACCGTCGTCCAGCTGCGGGACGTATCGCAGAGATTCGTCATCCACAAGGACAAGTCGCTCAAGGAACGCATCGTGAACGCGGCCCGCTCCCGGAAGCACAAGGAGGACTTCTGGGCGCTCCGCGACATCGACCTCGACATCACGGCCGGGACCACCGTCGGGCTGATCGGCCCGAACGGCTCCGGGAAGTCCACGCTGCTCAAGACGATCGGCGGCATCCTGCAACCGACCACGGGCACCGTGGAGCGTCGCGGCCGGCTGGCCGCCCTCCTCGAGCTGGGGGCCGGATTCCACCCGGACCTGACCGGCCGGGAGAACGTCTACCTCAACGCGTCGATCCTGGGCCTGTCGCAGGCCACGACGAACAAGTACTTCGACGCCATGGTGGAGTTCTCCGGGATCGAGAAGTTCATCGACACCCAGGTCAAGTTCTACTCGTCGGGAATGTACGTCCGGCTCGCCTTCGCCGTCGCCGTGCATGTCGATCCCGACGTCCTGCTCGTGGACGAGGTCCTCGCCGTCGGCGACGAGCCCTTCCAGCGCAAGTGCCTCGACCGGATCCGGGCCTTCCAGAAGGAGGGTCGCACCATCGTCCTGGTCACCCACGCCCTGGACCAGGTCGTCGACCTTTGCGACCGAGCCATCGTGCTGGAGCACGGACGCGTGGTGGTCGACGGCGATCCGCGGCTGGCTACCCGCACCCTTCGTGACGACTTCGAGGCGACCCGCCTCGCGCAGCAGGGCGAGGCCCCCACCGAGGAGACCCCCGCGCACGCCCGGGTCACCGGCGTGCGGCTCCTCGACGCGGACGACATCCGCGCCCGTGAGATCTCGCCGGGCGACGACCTCCGTGTCCAGGTGGACGTGGAGACCGACCGCGAGCTCGACGACTGGATCCTCGGCATCGGCATCGACACGCCGTCGGGCATGTCCCTCTACGGGACGAACACCCAGCTGCTCGGGGAACGCCTGCCGGCCTTCCGAGGGAAGCGGACGTTCGAGATCGGTCTCCGCAACGTCAGCCTCGGCGCCGGCCAGTACCAGGTCCACGGGGCCATCGCCGTGTGGTCGGGGCCGGAGATCCACCGCCTCCCGCAGGCCGCGACGTTCAACGTCGTGAACGACGGGCGCTCGGTGGGTCTGCTGGGGGCTGTTCCGCGGCTCGTCCAGGAGAGCGTGTCACCCGACCGGTGATCGGTGCGAGGCCCGCAGTCGCGGGCCCCGAACCGATCACCGGTCCGGGAACCGCGACTGCGCCCGGGCCGTGTACTCCGGGCTGACGGTCGTCGTCTCCCGCAGGCTCTCGTCGCCCTGGGCCACGACCATGCCGGCCCAGTAGGCCTGCTCCGAGGGCGACGCCGATCGTCCGAGCCAGCGCTGGTAGCCCCGGTCCACCCGGTGCAGTGCGCTCTCGTAGCTGTCCCAGATGCCGCGCACCACCTCTGCTCGTCCTGATCTGGCGGCGGTCGTCGCCCAGAGCTGCTGCTCCACGACGTCGGCGGACCGGCCGAAGGACCGGCGGTAGAGGAGGTCGGCGAAGCCCCGGTCGGTCCCTCCGGCCTGGAGGTAGAACTCGGGGGCCAGCATCAGGTCGGTCCGCAGCTTGTCCAGCGTCGTGCGCCCCGCGGCGATGTCGCGCGACCACGACTCGGCCGCGCCGGGCTCCGGCAGCCTGCCCAGCACGTCCACGTAGGCCTGGGTCACGAACAACCTGCGGTACTCCTCGCTGCCGGAGAACCCGCGGACGGCTGTCCAGCGGTCACCGGTGGTGGCCACGGTTCGCGTCCAGCCGTCCAGTTCTGCCTGACCGGGGGTCCGCCCCAGCACGTCGGCGTACAACGCGTTGACGAGTGCCGCCGCCGGGGACGTCCTGGCGGCGATCGCCCGGATCGATCCGAGCTGCGCGTAGCCGTACTGCCCCGGGCACGTCGTGCTGCCCACGTCCCGGTGCCCGAAGATGGTCGGCAGCGTCACCTTGGTGCCTGCGGCGTACCTGGACGTCCCTCCCCCGCTGGACGTCAGCACGACCGAACCGTTCGGGTCGACACCGTACAGCGAGAACTTCCAGGCGATGACGGCCGCCACTGCGTCCACCATGACCTGCGGCGTCCGGGCGGTGTCGTAGTTGCCCAGCATCGAGACACCGAACGTACCGGTGTTGAACCCTCCTGCGTGGGCGCCGATGACGGTGCTCGCCAGGCCCCCGGACCGACCCTCCCAGAGCCGTCCGTACTTGTCGACGACCACGTTGTAGCCGATGTCGCCCCATCCGCGGCTGACGGCGTGGTACCGGTAGATCGACCGGAGCATCGCCGGCACCTGGTCGGCCGTGTAGTCGTTCGTGTCCGCGGTGTGGTGCACGGTCGCGGCACGGATCGTCGACGCGTACTCGGGGTCCCAGGTCCGGAGGCTCTCGTCGGCACCCCACTGCGCCCGCGAGTACACGTCGGGCATCGCCGTGGCGGCGTCCGCGGTGTCCTGGATGTCCGGTGTCGACAGTGCGTCGTCGGCGTCGGACGTACCCGGGTCGACGAGGTCGAGTCGGACGTCCGTCGGCTGAGCCCCCGACCGGGTGATGAGCTGGGCCTCGACGCCGCGGCTCGGGCCCGTCCAGAGCGGCGCCGTCCCACCGCGGACCTCGCCGCCGGAGTCGGCGCCGGCGTCCTGCTCAGCGTCCTCAGCCGCGACCTCCGTCCACCCGCCCCAGGTGCCCTCGGCGTCCTGCACCCGGATCTGCACCACGGTGTCGGTCACCGACGGGTCGTGGTCCCAGGTCACACCGACGAGCGAGAACCCGTCCACGTCGGTGGACGTGACGGAGAGCGTCGGCGCCGTGGCCGCCACACCCCCCACCGGGGCGGTCGTGCCCTCCAGCACCTCCGCGTCGGGCGCGGGTTCAGCCACCGATCCCATGTCCACCTGGTCCGTCGAGGTCTCGACCGGCTCAGGTTCCGGTGCGGGTGCTGCGTAGACGGGGAGCACGAGCAGCGTGGCGGTGAAGGCGATGAAGGCAGCGACCCCTCCGAGCAATCGGCGCATCAGTTCATTCCTCCTACGACCACGATCGACTGACGTGGCCTGGTCGTCGGTCACCGTCACCCATCGACGGCACCGACGCCCACCTTGAGGGGTCAAGCACGGTGAGTCGACAGTTGAGTGCGGACTGTCATACCTGCCCAGCGTGTTTCGTCATATGACACCGGACGGGGTCGCACAGTTCTGTCGACTACGGTTCCTGCGACGCGCCCGTTCCCCGCCGGAGGGATCGTCCGGATCCGGCCTCGACGTAGGGTCGGCGCGGACCCCGGGCCAGGTCGACGCCCGCCGGGACGACCGAGGACGACGTGAGGACGACTCTGTGAGCACTCCTGGGGAGAGGCCGGTTGCGCTGCCCGCGCGGCTGGACCCACGAGCCGGCCGACAACCACGTCGGTCGTCGGAGGACAGCCCGCCACCCCGTTCCGCCCGGACCCGCACCCGCCGGTGGGCCGTGCTCGCCCGGGTCGTGTCCGGCGTCCTGGCCGTCGTGCTCCTGGCCACCAGCGGGTGGGGCTGGTACCTCGGACGGGTCGTCGAGGCCAGCGTCAACCGCACCGACGCCATCCCGGCGGACGGGAACGAGGACGGCGCCGGCGTCGACGGGCGGGCCCTCAACCTCCTGCTGGTGGGCAACGACAGCCGGGCCAGTGCGACCCCGGAGGAGCTCGCGCAGCTCGGGACCGAGGCCAACGCCGGCACCAACACCGACACCATGATCCTGGTCCACGTCCCCGCCGACGGGTCAGCCGCGTCGTTCGTCTCCTTCCCCCGCGACTCCTACGTGGCCATCCCCGGGCACGGCGAGGACAAGCTCAACGCGGCCTACGCCTACGGCATGCAGGACGCCCCGGCGGACGCCACGGACGCCGAGAAGCAGGCAGCCGGCGCACAACTGCTGATCCAGACCATCAGCCAGCTGACCGGTCTGGCCATCGACCACTACGCCGAGGTCGACCTGCTCGGCTTCTTCAACCTGTCCTCCGTCATCGGCGGCGTCGAGGTCAACCTCTGCAACGCCGTCCAGGACTCCTACTCGGGCATCGACCTGCCGGCCGGCATCTCGACGATCGAGGGCACCCAGGCGCTGGCCTTCGTCCGGCAACGACACGGGCTGCCTCGCGGGGACTTCGACCGCATCATCCGACAGCAGTACTTCATCGCTGCCATGATCCGGAAGATGCTCTCGGAGAACGTGCTGCTCGACCTGGGCAAGCAGCGTGAGCTCGTGGAGGCCGCGGCGAACTCGCTGACGGTCGACCGCACCCTCAACCTGTTCGACCTGGCCGCGCAGATGCAGACCGTCAGCGCCGGGAGCATCGACTTCCAGACCATCCCGTACGTCGGTGACAGCACCGACGACGCCGGCCGCTACATCCTGCAGCTGCAGGACGAGGACACCCTGCACAGCTTCTTCGCGAACCTGTCCGCCGACGCCCCCGTCCCCACGGATGCGCCGGCCCCGTCCGAAGCACCCGCGACCGTCGACCCGGCGGAGGTCTCGGTCGCGGTCTACAACGGGTCGGGCATCGGCGGTGTGGCTGCCTCGGCCGCCGCGGACCTCGTGTCAGCCGGGTTCACGGTGGCCAGCACGGGCAACGCCGACTCGGCCGAGTACACCGCCACCGAGATCCGCTACGCGGCCGGTGACGAGGCCCAGGCAGCGACCCTCGCCGCACAGATCCCCGGCGCCACCACCGCCCAGGTGGACGACGTGACCGAGGGGACCGTGCAGCTGGTCATCGGGGCGGACTTCAACGGCGTGGGGCAGGCGCTCTCGGCTCCCGCGGTCACCACCCCGGCGACCGAGGGCGAGGACGCCCGCACGGCGGCCGACACCTCCTGCATCAACTGAGTGCGGACGAGGATCCGCGGCGCTCAGACCGGGAGCCTGCGGAAGATCCCTCGGGGGAGGTGGCGGAGACCGCTCATGACGACACGCATGGCGCCAGGTACCCACACGGTGTGCCGACCTGACCGGACGCCCGCCACGATGGCCTCCGCCACCGCCTGCGGGGTCGTGGCCAGGGGCGCAGCTGCCAGTCCGTCGGTCATCTTGGACCGCACGAAGCCGGGCCGCACGACCAGCACGGAGACGCCCGTACCGACGAGGGAGTCCGCCAACCCGGAGTAGAAGGCATCCAGCCCCGCCTTGGTGGAGCCGTAGACGAAGTTGGACGCCCGCGGCCGCTCACCCGCCACCGACGACAGCGCGACGACGACGCCGTGGCCCTGCCCCCGCATCCGACCGGCCAGCTCGGTGCCGACCACCACCGGCGCGACGTAGTTGACCTGGCCGAGCCGGGCGACGGCTCCGCTGTCCCGGCGCAGCTCCTCGGCGTCCCCGAGCTGCCCGAACGCGACCACAGCGATGTCGATGTCCCCGCCTGCTGCGGCCTCCGCGACCATGCGGGCCGGCGAGGACGGGTCCTCGGCGTCGAAGTCGACGACGTCGACCTGGGCGCCGGCCTGGGTCAGCTCGTCGGCGACCGCGGCACGGCGGGGGGTGTCCCGGGCGGCGAGCACCACGCGGAGCGGTCGCTCGGCGAGGTACTGCCGGGCTGTCGCGACCGCGATGTCCGAGGTTCCACCGACCAGCAGCAGCGAGCTGGGCGAACCGAGCGCGTCGATCACAGTGCGAGCCTCCTGGCGAGGTCGGAGCTGAACACGCCGTCGGGGTCGACCCGGCGGCGCACGGCACGGAAGTCGTCGAGACGGTCGTACATGCGCTCGAAGGTCTCCGGGCGCACGCGGGAGTCCTTGGCCAGGTAGATCCGGCCCTCGGCCGAGACCACCAGCTGGTCCAGCTGGTCCAGCAGGGTGGCCAGACCGTTCTGCACCGGGATGTCCAGGGCCAGCGTCCAGCCGGGCGAGGGGTAGGACAGCATCCCGGGGTTGCCCGGTCCGAAGCGCTTGAGCACGGCCAGGAAGGAGGCGGTGCCCGACGAGGAGATGCGCTCCAGCGCCTCGCGCATGGCGGCCTCGGCGCCGAAGGGCACAGTGAACTGGTACTGCACGAACCCGCGCGGACCGTAGATGCGGTTCCAGGCGCCCACGCCGTCCAGCGGGTGGAAGAAGGTCGGGATGCTCTGCAGCTGGCCGCGCTTGCGCGCCGGTGCCTTGCGGTACCACAGCTCGTTGAACGCACCGACGGTCAGCCGGTTCAGCAGCCCCGGCGGGAAGAGGTCGGGGGCGGAGAGCTTGACCGACCCGTGGTAGGCCAGCGGGTCCGCCTGCCGCTTCGCCGGCAACTCGTCCCGGGTGGCGAACCGGCCACGGGTGACCACCGAGCGGCCCATGCGGGCACCCTTGGCGGCGCAGTCGATCCACGCCACGGAGTACTCGTAGAGGTGGTCGGTCTCGGCGAGCAGGGTCATCAGGGCCTCGAGGTTCGGCGTCCGGTCGGTGTCCACCGAGCAGCGCGACGTCTCGATCGCCTTGAGCTGGACCCGGGCGCGGAGGATGACCCCGGTCAGCCCCATGCCGCCGGCAGTGGCCCAGAACAGGTCGGGGTCGTCGGTCGGGGACACCCGCCTGACCTCGCCGTCGGCGGTCAGCAGGTCGATCCAGTGCACGTGCTGGCTGAAGCTGCCGGCCACGTGGTGGTTCTTGCCGTGGATGTCGGCGGCGATCGCCCCGCCGACGGTGACGTAGCGGGTCCCGGCGGTGACCGGCACGAAGAAGCCCTGCGGCACGAACCGGTTCATCAGCTCGTCCAGCGAGATGCCGGCCTCGACGTCCACCAGGCCCGTGGCCAGGTCCGCGTCCAGCACCCGGTCTGCGGCGGTCATGTCCAGCACGTCGCCGCCGGCGTTCTGCGCGGCGTCGCCGTAGCTGCGGGCCAGGCCGCGGGCGAGCACGCCGCGGCCGGACCGGCCGGCCAGGACCGCACGCGCCTCGTCGTCGGACCGCACGGGCGAGAGCACCGCGCGGGTCGGGGCCGTACGGCCCCAGCCGCTGAGCGGGACGGACTCGACGGTGCTCACGTGAACACCCCCACCCCGACGGTCAGCACCCACAGGGTACCCAGCACGAGCAGGACACGGTCACCCAAGACGATCTCCTCCGGGGCGCCGGCGGCGCCCTTGTCGACGTCCCTCGCGTACCGGAGCACGGCGAGGACGAACGGGGCGATCGAGATGGTCGCCCACGGCACGGTGGTCTGGGACCGCGCCATCTCGAAGGCCCACAGGCTGTAGGCGGTCACGGTCACCCCGGCCGACAGGCTCCACACGAAGCGCAGGTAGCTCGCGGAGTACTCCTGCAGGGTCTTGCGCGTGGCGGCGGCGTCCCCGACCAGGATGAGCTCGGAGTAGCGCTTGCCGGCCACCATGAACAACGAGCCGAAGGCGGTCACGAGCAGGAACCACTGGGACAGGAAGAGCCCGGCCGCCACGCCGCCGGCGATGCCGCGCAGCAGGAACCCCGAGGCCACCACGGCCAGGTCGATGACCGGCTGGTTCTTCAGGAACAGGCAGTAGGCGAGCTGGATGACAACGTAGCTGCCCAGGACCCCGGCCAGGGCCGGGCGGGTCAGCACGACGGCGGCGGTGATCGCCACGGCGAAGAGCACGACCGCGAGCCCGACGGCGACGGGCCGGGGCACCAGACCCGCGGCGATCGGCCGGAAGCGCTTGCGCGGATGCCGGCGGTCCTCCTCGACGTCGATCGAGTCGTTGACCAGGTAGACGCCGGAGGCGCAGAGGCAGAACAGCACGAAGGCCACGGCCGTCGGGCCGAGGACGTCGGGCCGGAAGACGGCCCCGGCGGCGAGAGGTGCCGCGAGCACCAGCACGTTCTTGACCCACTGCCGGGGGCGCAGCGACCGCACGTAGCCCCACGGCACGGACCCCCGGGGCCCGGGGGTCCGCGGTGGCGGAGGTACCCGGCCGGGCCGGGCCTGCGGGCCGGACGACGTCGCCCGGTCGGACTCGATGCTCATCGGCGGGCCTCCCTGCGCCGTCGGGCGCTTCGCCGGGTCGCGGTGGCCACCCCACCGCCGATGGCGGCCCCGGCCAGGACGTCGGTCGGGTAGTGCACGCCGAGCAGGACTCGCGAGATCAGCATGGCCGCGGTGACCGCGGCCATCGGCGTACCGCCCACGACGGGTGCGAAACCCACGGCTGCCGCGGCGGTGGAGCAGCTGTGCGCGCTGGGGAAGGACAGCCGGCTCGGCGTGCCCACCAGCGGTGGCACGTCGGGGAGGGTGGGCCGTGGCCGCCGCACGACCCGCTTCACCAGCACCCCGGTGGCGTGCGCGGCCACGATCCCGACCACCGCGTCGCCCCACTCGGCACGCCGCCGACCGACCGCCCACCCCAGGGAGCCGATCGCGATCCAGCCGAGCGCGTGCTCACCGAAGTGGGACATCCCCCGGGCCACCGGGACGGCAGTCGTGCCGCCGAGCAGGCGTCGGGTGCTGCGGAGGACGGCGTGGTCGAGTCGGACCAGCAGCGCCCGCGGGTCGGCGGTCATCGGGGACCGACTGTAGCCCGCGGCGGTGCCCCGCCGGGTGCCCCCGGAGGAGATGCCGGTCGCCCCCCTGCCACCCTGGCCCCATGCCACCCGCGCGTCCCGCGACTCCCCCGGACCTGCTCGCCGAGGTGCTGCATCGGGACGCCGCCGCCCCCCTGGTGACCCAGTACGACGACGCCACCGGCGAGCGGGTGGAGCTCTCGGGCACCACGCTGGCGAACTGGGTGGCGAAGTCCGCGAACCTGCTGCAGGACGAGTTCGACGTCGGCCCGGGCAGCCGGGTGGCGGTCGCCCTGCCCGTGCACTGGCAGACCGCCGCCGTCCTGCTGGCCGTCTGGTCGTGCGGGGCGACCGTCGTGGACACCGCGGCCGAGGACGACGGCGGTCTGGACGGCGTCGACGTCGTGCTCGCCGCGCAGGACCGGGTGGCCGCCATCGAGGAGCAGGGCGTCGAGGAGCTGCTGGGGCTGTCGCTGCACCCCCTCGGGCTCGGCATGACCGGCTACACGGGCCCGGCCCGGGACTTCGCCCTCGAGGTCCGGGCGCACGGTGACCACTTCGCCCCGTACGCACCGGTCGACCAGGACGCCGGCGGGCTGCAGGTGGCCGGTCTCGAGCTGACCCTCGCCGGGCTCGTCGGGGCCGCCGAGGAGCTGGCCGGCCGGTTGGGCCTGCGGGACGGGGACCGGGTGCTCGTCACCGAGGAGAGCGCCGCCGAGGCCGGTCCGGTCGTCTGGCTGCTCGCCCCGCTCTCCGTGGGCGCCTCCCTGGTGGTCTGCCGGCACCCCGCTTCCGACCAGTTGAAGAGGCGGGCGGACGCGGAGGGCGTCACCGCTACCCTCGGCGTCGGGCTCGACGGGATCCGCGAGCTGGGCCGCCCCGCCACGAGCTGATCCGCCCAGCCACTCGATGGACGGTGGTCGCTGCATGGACAAGGTCGTCGCCAGTGCTGCCGAGGCGGTGGCCGACATCGGCTCCGGCTCGTCGCTGGCCGTGGGTGGGTTCGGGTTGTGCGGGGTGCCGATCAAGCTGATCGACGCAATCCTGGCGCAGGGCGCGGACCGGTTGACCACGATCAGCAACAACTGCGGCGTGGACGACGCCGCACTCGGGGTGCTGCTCTACGCCGGTCGGATCACCCGCACCATCTCCTCCTTCGTCGGCGGCAACAAGGAACTGGCCCGGCTGTACCTGTCCGGGCAGCTGGAGGTCGAGCTGACCCCGCAGGGCACGCTAGCCGAGCGGTTGCGCGCCGGCGGCTGCGGCATCCCCGCCTTCTACACCCCCACCGGGGTCGGGACGATGGTCGCCGACGGCGGCATCCCGGTCCGCTACGACGCCGACGGCAACGTGGTCGAGACCTCCGCGCCCAAGGAGATCCGCGAGTTCGACGGCCGGCAGTACGTGCTGGAGACCGCGCTGACCGCCGACTTCGGCCTCGTGCGCGCCGCGCAGGGCGACCGGCACGGCAACCTCGTCTTCCACGAGTCCGCCCGCAACTTTAACCCCCTGGCCGGGATGGCCGGGAAGGTGACGATCGCCGAGGTCGAGGAGCTCGTCGAACCCGGGGAGATCCTGCCCGAGGCCGTGCACCTGCCCGGGGTCTTCGTGCAGCGCGTGGTCGTCGTCGGCCCCGAGGGCAAGGAGATCGAGAAGCGCACCACCCGCCCCCGCCCCACCGGCTCCACCGCCCCGAACCAGGAGGCCTGACGATGGCGCTCACCCGGGACCAGCTCGCCGCCCGCGTCGCCCTCGACCTGGAGGACGGGTCCTACGTCAACCTGGGCATCGGCATGCCCACCCTGGTGCCCAACTTCATCCCCGACGGCGTGCACGTCGTGCTGCAGTCGGAGAACGGCATCCTCGGCGTCGGGCCCTACCCCTTCGAGGGCGAGGAGGACCCGGACCTGATCAACGCCGGCAAGGAGACCGTCACCCTCCAGCCGGGTGCGTCCTTCTTCGACTCGTCGTTGTCGTTCGGGATGATCCGCGGTCACCACATCGACGTCGCCGTGCTGGGCGCCATGCAGGTCAACCCCCGCGGTGACCTGGCCAACTGGCTCATCCCCGGCAAGATGGTCAACGGCATGGGCGGGGCGATGGACCTCGTCCACGGCGCCCGCCGGGTCGTCCTCATGATGGAGCACACCGCCCGCGACGGGTCGGCCAAGCTGGTCGAGGAGTGCACCCTGCCGCTGACCGGGAAGGCCTGCGTCGACCGCATCGTCACCGACCTGGCAGTGGTGGACGTCGTCGCCGGGCAGGGCTTCGTGCTCCGCGAGACCGCCCCCGGCGTCACCGCCGACGAGGTCGTCGCCGCCACCGGCGCACCGCTGACCGTCGCCGACGACGTCCACGAGATGCGCCTGCCCGTCACCGCGTGAGCACGGCGGGGGCCGCCGGTCGCGGCCCCCGCCGCCTCAGCGCAGCAGGTTGCGGGCGATCACCATCCGCTGGATCTGGTTCGTGCCCTCGTAGATCTGGGTGATCTTCGCGTCGCGCATCATCCGCTCGACCGGGAAGTCCTGGGTGTAGCCGGCCCCGCCGAACAGCTGGACGGCGTCGGTGGTCACCTGCATCGCGACGTCGGAGGCGAAGGCCTTGGACGACGCGGACACCATGGTCAGGTCGGGGCCGCCGGTCTCACCGCGCGCGGCGGCGACGTAGACCAGGTGCCGGGCGGCCTCGATCTTCATGGCCATGTCGGCGAGCATGAACTGCACGCCCTGGAAGTCCGAGGTGGCCTTCCCGAACTGCTTGCGGTCCTTGGTGTAGGCGATCGCGGCGTCCAGCGCGCCCTGCGCGACGCCGACGGCCTGCGCGCCGATGGTGGGGCGGGTGAAGTCCAGGGTCCTCAGGGCGGTCTTGAAGCCGGTGCCGGGCTCGCCGACGATGCGGTCGGCGGGGATGGTGCAGTCGGTGAAGTGCAGCTCGCAGGTGGGCGACCCCTTGATGCCCATCTTGCGCTCCTTGGCGCCCACCTCGAAGCCGGGGTCGTCGCGGTGCACGACGAAGGCGGAGATGCCGTTGGCGCCCTTCTCCGGGTCGGTGACCGCCATGACCGTGTACCACTCGCTGACGCCGGCGTTGGTGATCCAGGCCTTGGCGCCGTTGAGCACCCACGAGTCGCCGTCGAGGCGGGCGCGGGTCTTCATCGCGGCGGCGTCGGAGCCGGCCTCGCGCTCGGACAGGCCGTAGCTGATCATCGCCTCGCCCGAGGCGATCGAGGGCAGCACCTTCTGCTTGAGCTCCTCGGACGCCGACAGGATGACCGGCACCGACCCCAGCTTGTTCACCGCCGGGATCAGCGAGGCGGACACGTCGACCCGCGCGACCTCCTCGATGACGATGCAGGTGGCGATCGCGTCGGCACCCTCGCCGCCGTAGGTCTCCTCGATGTGCGTGGCGTGGAACCCGGCAGCCGTCAGGGCCTTCTGCGCCTCGATCGGGTAGCGCGACTCGGCGTCGCACTCCGCGGCGTAGGGGGCGATCTCGCGCTCGGCGATCTCGCGGACCGCCTCCCGGATCGCGTCGTGCTCCTCGGTCAGTGCGTACAGCCCGCCGGCGACGTTACCCACGGGTACAGGTTAGGCCGCGTTCACTCCGCGGTGGGAGCCAAGCGCTGCTGGAGCTGCGCGTCGCGAGCGACGACGGACTCGGCGAGGTCGGCCTGGAACCGCTCGACCCGGGCCCGCAGCGCGTCGTCGGACGCCGCGAGGACGCGCACGGCGAGCAGCCCGGCGTTGCGCCCCCCGCCGATGGAGACGGTGGCGACGGGGACACCGGCCGGCATCTGCACGATCGACAGCAGGCTGTCCAGGCCGTCGAGCCTTTCGAGGGGCCGGGGGACGCCGATGACCGGGAGCGGGGTGGCGGCGGCGATCATCCCCGGCAGGTGCGCCGCTCCCCCGGCCCCGGCGACGACCACGCGCAGGCCGCGACCGGCCGCTGCCTCGGCCCAGTCCAGCATCCGCCGCGGGGTGCGGTGGGCGGACAGGACGTGGGCCTCCCAGCCGACGCCGAACTCGTCCAGGGCCTGCGCAGCCGGCTCCATCGTGGGCCAGTCGGAGTCGCTGCCCATCACGATGCCGACCAGCGGCTGCGCCATCAGTGCTCCTCCTCGAAGGCGAAGGCCGGGTCGACGACGCCGTCGGCCAGGTAGCGGGCCGCGGCCACGGCCCGGGCGCGGACCTCCTCGAGCTCGGCGCCGCGGGCGGTGACGTGGCCGAGCTTGCGGCCGCGGCGCTGGCCCTTGCCGTACCAGTGCAGCTTGACGTCGGGCCAGTGCGCCATGAAGTGGTGGATGCGCTCGTCGAGACCCGGTCCGGCCCAGTCCTCGGCCGCGGCGTTCCCGCCGAGCACGTTGGCCATCACCACGACCGGCGCCGTCATCGCGGTCGAGCCGAGCGGGTAGTCCAGGACCGCGCGCAGGTGCTGCTCGAACTGGCTGGTCACCGCGCCGTCGATGGTCCAGTGCCCCGAGTTGTGCGGACGCATGGCGAGCTCGTTGACCAGGATGCCGTCGGCGGTCTCGAACAGCTCGACGGCCAGCATGCCGACCACGCCCAGCCGGTCGGCGATGCGGACGGCGAGCTCCTGGGCCGCGGTGGCGCGCTCGTCGGGCAGGCCGGGGGCCGGCACCAGCGCCTCGTTGCAGACGCCGTCGCGCTGCACGGTCTCCACCACCGGGTAGACCGCCACCTGGCCGAACGGCGACCGGGCGACCTGGGCGGAGAGCTCGCGGACCATATCGACCCGCTGCTCGGCCAGCAGGGGGCCGTGCTGCCCGAGCAGCTCCGCGGCCGCGGCCTCGTCGGGGACGACGAAGACTCCCTTGCCGTCGTAGCCACCGCGGGGGGTCTTCAGCACAACGGGCCAGCCGTGGGCCGCGGCGAAGTCGGCGACGTCGGCGGGGGCCGCGACCTCGGCCCAGGCCGGCTGCGGCTCACCCGCCGCGGCCAGGGCCCGGCGGAGCACCAGCTTGTCCTGCGCGTGCACGAGGGCGTCAGGCCCCGGCGCGACCCGGTGCCCGGCCCCCTGGAGGGCCCGGAGGTGCTCGGTGGGCACGTGCTCGTGGTCGAACGTGACCACCGACGCCCCGTCCGCGAAGGCGGTCAGGGCGTCGAGGTCGGTGTGCGCACCCAGGCGCACGTCCCCGGCGACGAGAGCCGCCGACTCCGCCGCATCGGCGGCCAGGACCCGCAGGGACTGGCCCAGGGCGATGGCGGCCTGGTGCGTCATCCGCGACAGCTGGCCACCCCCGACCATGGCGACGACGGGGGTACCGGTCCGGGGGTCGAGGGGCGCAGCCATGGTGCCGCCACGGTATCCGCCCGACCTCCCGGCCGGTCACAGACTTCGTCCGTACAGTGCCGCGCCGTGGCCGTCCTGGACTCGTTCCTCCGCCGCACCGGGCTCACCTAGCGCCTGCCGGCGAAGGAGCTCAGCGCCTTCGGCGTCGTCGGTGCGGCCTGCTTCGTGCTCGACCTCGGGGTCTTCTAGCTGCTCTACGCGCACGCCGGCGTCGGGGCCGTGACGTCGAAGTTCGTCTCGACGGTCCTGGCGACCACCGCCGCCTACGTCGCCCACCGCTACTTGTCCTTCAGCCACCGCGGTCGGACGGGGGTGCGCCGGGAGTACCTGCTCTTCCTGGTCATCAACGGCGCGACCCTGCTGCTGGGCCTGGTGGTCGTGGCGGTGGCCCGGTACCCCCTGGGCCAGGAGGGGACCCTGGTGCTGCAGATCGCCAACGTGGGGTCGATCGCCCTGGGCACCCTGGTGCGCTGGTTCGCCTACCGCCGCTGGGTCTTCCCCGCCGCCCCCGGCAGCATCGCGCCCGCGTGACGGGCTCGGGCAGGACAACGGCCTCAAGCCCGGCCGGTGTCGCGCCGATGGGGAGACGTGCACCGGTACACGAGCGACACCCGGCGTCGGATAACGACACGTGGCGTAAACCGTGCCAAGCTGTTCCTGACTCAGAGCAGTCTGCCGATCACGCAGAGCTCTTCCGTGCCCGGGCCGCACAGCAGCCGTCCAGGCCGCCCATCGACGACGGGGTGACTTGATGTTCGAAGGACGTCCACGCGTTCGCACGCTGGTGGTCATCGGCGGCGGTGCCGCCGCGGTGCTCGCCCTGGCGTCGGGATGCTCCTCCGACGCGCCGTCCGACCCGGTCGCGGCAGCGTCCTCGTCCACCGCGGCGGCCCTGTCGTCGGCCGCCCAGGCATCACCCGGCGACTACGGGATGCCTGCGGATCCTTCTCTGCCCAACCCCACGTCGGTCGCGACCGACGTCCCCGTACCGACCCCGACCGGATCCACCGCATCGGTGGTGCTGACCTACGCGGACTGGGAACCGGGCAGCTCCGCGATCGAGGTCGGCGCCTACGTCCCGGGGGTCGTCGAGACCGGCGGCACCTGCACAGCAGTTGCTTCCGCCCCCGGCGAGGACGCGGTGACAGCATCGGTCACCGCGGAGCCCGACGCCGGTTCGACCTCGTGCCCCGGCCTGTCGCTCCCCGGCGAGGGCCTGACATCCGGTGGGTGGGCGGTCCGGGTGAGCTACGAGTCGGCCACGGTGACCGGTACGTCCGACCCCGCCACGGTGGTCGTGCCGTGATGCGCGCGCTGGTCCGGCTCGGGACGGTTCTGGCCCTGATCGGTTCGGTCCTCCTGATGCCGACGGCCGGTGGGACGCCGACCGACTCAGCGGAGGCGGCCGACCTCACCTACTTCGACCCCGGCAACATCATCTCGGACGCCGTCTTCTTCGATGCGATGTCCATGGACGTCGGGGCGGTCCAGGCCTTCCTGCGGACGAAGGGCGCCTCGTGCGTCGCTGGTGAGCAGCCGTGCCTGAAGGACTACACGCAGACGACCGCGACCCAGACCGGTGACGCCTACTGCTCCACCTACGTCGGGGCAGCGAACGAGTCCGCCGCGTCCATCATCGTCAAGGTCGGCCAGGCCTGCGGCATCAATCCCCGTGTGCTCATCGTGCTGCTGCAGAAGGAGCAGGGCCTGGTCACCGGCACCCGGCCGGCCACCGTCCGGTACACCAAGGCGACCGGGTTCGCGTGTCCCGACACGGCCGCGTGCAACCCTGCCTTCTCGGGTTTCGCGAGCCAGGTCTACTTCGCCGCCAGGCAGTTCGAGCGGTACGCGGCGAACGTAGCCGGCAGCTACCGCGCCGGCCGGAACAACACCATCCTCTTCAACCCGTCGACCAGCTGCGGGTCCTCCCAGGTCTTCATCCAGAACAGGGCCACCGCTGGCCTCTACAGCTACACCCCCTACCAGCCGAACGCCGCCGCGTTGGCCGCGGGCTACGGCACCGGCGACGCCTGCTCCTCCTACGGCAACCGCAACTTCTGGAACTACTTCACCGACTGGTTCGGCTCCACGCAGTCACCCGGGGCCTCGGCCATCCTCGCCGCCTACCAGAACTCCGGCGGCCCCGGCGGCTCGCTGGGTGCCACGACGTCGGGTTACCTCTGCGGGCTGACCTCCGGTGGCTGTTGGCAGAGCTACACCAACGGGGCCATCTACTGGACGCCGGCCACCGGGGCGCACTTCGTCCGCGGTGCCATCCGGGCCGTCTGGGGGGACCAGGGGTGGGAGACCGGCGACCTCGGGTACCCGGTCATCGACGAGTCGTGCGGGCTGCGGTCGAGTGGGTGCTGGCAGCAGTTCCAGGGTGGGTCCGTCTACTGGACGCCGGCCCTGGGCGCGAACGAGGTGTCGGGTGCGATCCTCACCAGCTGGGCAGCGAAGGGGTGGGAGGCCGGCTCCTTCGGCTACCCCACCGGACCCGTCCTGTGCACCGGCGGGACGTGCCTGCAGGAGTTCGAGAACGGGGCCCTGTCCTCGACGCCGGGCTCCCCGACCAAGGCGGTCATCGGCGCGATCTTCAGCGCATTCCACGACGCCGGCGGCGCATCCGTGCTGGGGATGCCCAAGATCGACGAGGCCTGCGGGCTGGTCGGCAGTGGATGCTGGCAGCAGTTCGACGACGCCGCCGTCTACTGGAGCCCGGCGACGGGTGTGGCCGTCCTCCGAGGGGCCATCCGGGACGCGTGGGCCCGCACCGGCTTCGAGCAGGGGACCCTCGGCTACCCGACCTCAGCCGCTACGTGCACCGACGCCGGCACGTGCGTCCAGTCGTTCCAGAAGGGGCAGGTCGTCATGGGCCCGTCGGGACGCGCCTTCCCCGTCCTCGGGGCGATCGGCACCGTCTACTCAGCGCAGAACGGTGCGTCCGGCTGGCTCGGCGTCCCACTGCTGCCGGAAGGTTGCGGGTTGGTCGGTGGGGGGTGCTGGCAGCAGTTCGCCGGAGGGTCGGTGTACTGGAGCCCCGCGAGCGGGGCCCACTTCGTGCGCGGAGCGATCCTCGGCAGCTGGGCGGCCGTGGGCTGGGAGAACAGCTCGTACGGGTACCCCACCAGCGACGAGTCGTGCACGACCGTGCCGACGTCGTGCACGAGCACCTTTCAGAACGGCGCGATCACCTGGACACCCACCTACGGGCCGGTGCCCACCCGGCCGGAGGTGACCGCCGGGTGGTCTGCGGCCGGCGGTGCGGCCGGCACGTGGGGGGCACCCTCGGCCGCCGCCCGGTGTGGCCTGACGCAGTCGGGTTGTGCGCAGACCTTCTCCGGCGGATCCGTCTACTGGTCGCCCGGGTCCGGTGCACACCTGGTCCGCGGAGCCATTCTCTCGGTGTGGACCGTCCGGGGCGCAGAGCGCAGCCCGGCCGGCTACCCGGTCGGTGACGAGACCTGCACGACCGGCGGTTGCATGAGCCTCTTCCAGAACGGCGCGATGGTCTGGTCGGCGGCGAACGGTGTGTCGTTCGTGCCGTCCGGCATCCTCGCCGCCTGGCAGGCCTCGGGCGGCTCCACCGGCGGATGGGGCTACCCGGTCGCGGATCCCCGCCTGGACGGGGCACGCACCACGCAGCAGTTCCAGGGCGGGACCGCGGTCCAGGACGCGAACGGCAGCGTCAGCTTCCAGCCTTGACGGGCGGGACGGGTCACCCGGTCAGGCGTGACCCGTCCCGGCCGGTGCGGATCTCGATGCGGCTCGGGATGCGGGTGCGCAGCTCCTCGACGTGGCTGACCACGCCGACCGTGCGCCCGCCGCGGCGGAGGTCGTCGAGGACGCCCATCACCGCGTCGAGGGCCAGCGGGTCGAGGGAGCCGAAGCCCTCGTCGACGAACAGCGTGTCGATCTCCAACCCACCCGACTCGCCGGTGACCACGTCGGCCAGGCCGAGCGCCAGCGCGAGCGAGGCCATGAAGCTCTCCCCGCCGGAGAGGGTCTTGGTCGGGCGCTGCTGACCGGTGTGCTCGTCGAGGACGTCCAGCCCGAGACCGCCGCGGGCGCCGTTGCGACCGGCGGCGTCGGTGTGCCGGAAGGTGTACCGCCCCCCGGACATGTCCTGCAGCCGGGCGCTGGCGACCTCGGCGACCTGCTCCAGCCGGGCCGCGAGGACGAAGGACTGCAGCCGCATCCGGAGGGTGTTGGCGCCGCGGCCGTTGACCAGGTCGGCCAGGGAGCCCACGTGGTCGGCGGCGGCCCGCCGCTCGTCGAGCTCCACCCGGGCCGAGGTGAGCTCGCCGCCCAGCCGGTCGAGCTCCTGCACGCACCGGGCGGCGGCGGAGGCCGCGGCGACGGCGGTCTCCCGCGCGGCGGCGGCCGAGCGCGCGGTCGCCTCCAGCGCCGCGAGGTCGGGCCGCTCGGCGAGGTCGGCGAGGTCGGGCTCGGCGACAACCGCGCGGGCGACGGCGACCGCCCGGTCGTGCTGCTCGACGTGGTCGGCGGCCCTGGCGAGTTCGCCGCGCGCCAGCAACGCACTGGCAGCCACCGTTACGTCGGCGAAGCCCGACTCCGCCGCCCGCTCCGCCGCCCGCCCGGTCGCCGCGGCCAGCTCGGCCCGGGCACGCAGCTCGGCGGCCTCCGCGTCGAGGCGGGTCTCGCACAGCTCGGCCTCGCGGACGAGCCTCCGTTCCCGGGCGGCCAGGTCGGCGTCCTCCCCCACCGCCCGGGCGAGCCGGGACTCCAGCTCCTGCAGGGTCAGGTCGAGCGCGTCGGCCTCGGCGCGGGCGGCGGACAGTGCCGACCGGGCGCGGGTCGTCTCCTCGGCCAGCTCGGCCGCCTCGGCCTGGACCCGTGCGAGCTCGGCCCGGGCCGCCGGGCCGTCGGCGGCCGCGCGGGCCGTGCGGTCGCGCTCGGCCTGCGCGGCGGCGTGCCGGCGCCGCAGCTCGGCGACGGGGTCGGCGCCGGCCCGGGCCCGGGCGGCGGCCAGCCGGGAGGACAGGTCGGACTGCTCGGCGAGGACGGCGGCCAACTCGGTCTCGGCCCGGTCAGCGGCAGCCCGCGCCGCGTCCTCGGCGGCGACGGTGACCACGGGACCACCGGGGACGGCCGGGTGCGGGTGCTCGGCCGACCCGCAGACCGGGCAGTCGGCGCCGTCGACCAGCCCCGCCGCCAGCTCGGCCGCCATGCCGTCGAGCCGGGCGGTGCGCAGGTCGACGGACCGCTCCCGAGCGGTGACGAGGACCTCGCGCCGGTCCAGGACCCGGGCCTGCACGTCGGCCACCCGGGTCGCCAGCTCGGCCGCCGTCTCCGCCGCCGCGGCCCGCTCGGCCCACCGGTCACGGTCCGCGGCCGCACCGGGCAGGCGTGCGGCGGCCTCGCCGGCCCGGGCCACCCGGTCCTCCACGCCGGCGAGGCGGCCCGGGTGCCGTGCGGCCGCCTCCCTCAGGTCGGCGACCTGCGCCTCCGCCTCCTGCACGCGGCGACGCGCGTCGGCGACCCGGCCCCGCAGCTCGGCCGCGCGCCCCTCCTCGGCACGCAGCTCCGAAGCCACGGCCGCGTCGGCGCGCAGCCCCCGGGCGGTGCCGGTGTCGGCGGGCCGACCGCCCGCGACCGCCGCCCAGGCAGCGGTGGCGGCGGCGAGGGCGTCCGCGGCGCGCTCAGCGGCCTGCGCGGCCCGGCCGGCCGTCTCCAGGGCCTCGCGGACCGGTTCCGCCCGGCGGCCGGCGTCGACCCGCCGGCGCAGACCGTCGACGTCGCCGGCGGCGACGACGAGGCGGTCGAGGTCGGCGGTCGCCCGGTCCCGCCGGTCGTGCCGCTCCGCGAGGGACCGCCCGGCGGTCACCTGCGCCGTCGCGGCGGTCAGGGCCCCGGCGGTCAGGTCGGCGGCCTCGTGCGCCGAGGCGGCCCGTACCCGGGCGGTGTCGACGACGCCCCGCACCCACCGGGCGACCGCGACGTCGCCGGGGTCGACGGCGAGCTCCTCCGGCAGCGCCTCGCCGGCCACCTGCGCCACCCGGGCGAGCAGGGCGCCGAGCTGCCCGCGGGCGGTGTCGAGCCGACGCTCGGCCAGCCGGCGTTCCTCGGCCAGCCAGTCCTCGGCCCGGGCGAACCTGTCGACGTCGAACAGGGTGCGCAGCAGGCGGCTGCGGTCCTCGGGCTCGGCCCGCAGGAACCGGGCGAAGTCGCCCTGCGGCAGCAGGACGACCTGGCAGAACTGCTCGGCCGAGAGGCCCAGCCGGGTGCGCAGGTGCTCCGAGCCCTCGTCGATGCGGGTGCTGACCGGCTCCCACCCACCGTCGGTGAGCCGCTGCACGTGCAGCAGGGCCTGCTCGGTGGTGGTGCCGGTGCCCCGCTTCTTGGGCCTGACCTGCTCGGGGCGCCGGGTGATGCGCAGCCGTTCGCCGCCGAGGGTGACCTCGCACCCCACCTCGGTGCGGACGTCGGGGGCGGCGTGGTCGCTGCGCAGCCGCTTCTCCTGCCCGCGCGGGCCGGGCACGGTGCCGTAGAGGGCGAAGACGACGGCGTCCAGCAGCGTCGTCTTACCGGCCCCGGTCGGACCCCAGAGCAGGAACAGACCGTCCCGGCCGACGTCGTCGAGGTCGACCGACACGGTGCCCGCGAACGGGCCGAAAGCGCTGATCGTCAGTGAGTGCACCCTCACCGGGCGGCCTCCTCGCGGTCGGCCGCGGCCAGGGCGCGCCCGAGCAGCTCCCGCTCTGCGGCGGTCACCCCGGTGCCACCGCGGACGTGCTGCACGAACTCGGTGGCCACCGACAGGTCGTCACGCCCGCGCAGGCGGTCTGTGTACGTGCGGACCCCGTCGGCGGGTGCGGCGCCGGCCCACTCCAGGTGCACGCAGTGCGGGAAGCGGGACCGCAACCGGCGCATCGCGTCGGTGGGGCGGACCGGGTCGGTCAGCCGGGCGGACACGAAGTCGTCGACCAGTGCGTCTTGGGCGGGGTCGGCGAGCAGCTGCGCCAGCTCACCGGTGACGACGCTGAGCCGCCGGGGCGTGGGCAACGGCACCGCGCGGACATCGGCCAACCCGCCGGCGTCGAGGTCCACCACCCAGACCTGCTTGCGCTGCCCGGCCTCCCCGAAGGAGTACGGCAGCGGCGAGCCGCTGTAGCGCAGCCGCGGGCTCAGCGTCTGCGGGCGGTGCAGGTGCCCGAGCGCGATGTAGTCGACGCCGTCGAACACCGACGGGCTCACCAGGTCGACCCCGCCGACGGCGATGTCGCGCTCGCTCTCGCTGGGCAGCCCGCCGCCCACGAAGGCGTGCGCGAGCACGACCGAGCGCACCCCGGGCCGGAAGTAGAGGTCGGCCCGGACCTTGTCCATCGCCGCCGTCAGCACGGCCTGGTGGGACCGGGCGAGCTCCCCACCGAGCTCGTGCCGGGCCACCTCGGGCTCCAGGAAGGGCAGGCCGTAGACGGCGACGTCGCCGTGCGCGTCGCTGAGCAGCACCGGCTCGTCCAGCGACGCCGTCGTGGCGCGGACGTGCACACCGGAGACCGCGAGCAGGCCAGACGCGAACCCGAGCCGGCGGGCGGAGTCGTGGTTGCCGGGGGTGAGCACGACGGCGGCCCCGGCCCCCCGCAACCGGGACAGCACCCGGTCGAGCACCCCGGTCGCGTCAGCGGAGGGCACCGCGCGGTCGTAGACGTCCCCCGCGACCAGCACGACGTCCACCCGCTCGGCCCGCACCACGTCGGCGAGCCCGGACAGCACGGCCTCCTGCTCGGCGAGCAGGTCGGTCCCGTGCAGGGACCGGCCCACGTGCCAGTCGGAGGTGTGCAGCATCCGCATGACCGGGACGCTAGGCGCACCCTCCGACAGTACCGGGATGGGCGGGGCGTGCAGGACGGGAGGTGCAGGTCAGCGCTGGGGCGGGACCGGGCCGGTGTCCCCGCGGTAGTACTGGCCGAGGTAGCCGGCGCTCTCCTGCGCCCGCCGGTCGGCGTCCTCCTCGACGACGTGGTTCAGCAGCTGCTGGACCGCGTCGGAGTCCGGGATGGCCGACCAGACGGTGGCGCCGCTCTCCCCGGCCGTCTCAATGGTCACGGTGCCCGAGTTGATGATCCGGTCCCACAGCGTCTGCCGGTAGGACACGTCGGTGATGCGGGACAGCCCGATGTCCCGGCCGGTGCGCGACAGGATGCCCACCCGGTACAGCACCCGGTGGGTGGTGATCACGTAGTGCGTCGTCCGCCAGCGCAGCAGCGGGACCGCGACGAACACCACGGCCAGCACCACCACCGCGACGGCGATCAGGAGCCGGTAGACGCCCTGGTTCGACCCCGCCGGGATCAGCGCCGCTCCGAACGAGCCCGCCCCGACCAGCACCAGGAAGACCACGACCGGCCAGAAGACGGTCAGCCAGTGCGGGTGCAGGTGCCGGACGACCTCTTCGTCGTCGGCGAGCAGCTTGTCGGGGTAGGCCACCCCGTCAGGATGGCCGACCGCCGACGCGTCGTCACCTCTCCCGGGCCTGCGGACGCACGTGTCGGACGTCGCCGGCGGCCAGGTCGTACCGGCCCTCGGGGGTGCGGACGACGAGCCTGCCGTCCCAGTCCACCGCCTCGGCGACGCCGTCGAGGGTCGAGCCGTCCGGCAGGGTCACCGTCACCTCTGCGCCGACCGTGGAGCACCAGGCCAGGTAGTCCGTCGCCAGTCCGGAGGACACCGGGTCCCCGGCGTGGTCGACCCAGCGGCGGTACCGCTCCTCGAGGGCCCGCAGGTAGGCCAGCAGCACCGGCGCGCGGTCGACCGGGTAGTCGGCGACCAGTGACAGCGACGTCCCGGTGGCGGGGAGCTCGTCCGCGGTGGTCGAGACGTTGAGCCCGACGCCGACCACCACCGCGCCGTCGGCGACCTCGGCGAGGATGCCGGCCAGCTTGCGGCCGTCGGGGGCCAGCAGGTCGTTGGGCCACTTGAGCGAGGTGCGCACGGTGCCCGACAGCGACTCGGCCAGCGCGACGCCGGTCAGCATCGACAACCACCCGCGCCGGGAGAGCGGGACGTCGGGGCGCAGCAGCACCGACACCGTCATGCCCGCCCGCGGGGGCGAGGTCCAGGTCCTGTCGAGCCGTCCCCGGCCGGCGACCTGGTGCTCGGCGACCAGCACCAGCCCCTCGTCCTCGCCGTCGGCGGCGCGGGCGGCGAGGGCGGCGTTGGTCGAGCCGATCTCCTCGACCACCTCGACCGCGCGCCACAGCCCACCGCCGCGCTGCAGCGCTGTGACCAGTGCCACGGCGTCCAGGCCGGGGCGGTCCAGGTCCCGGTAGCGCCCCGAGCCGATGTCCGCCATGTCCCCTACGCTACGGCCGGTGCAGCCGGTCCCCGCAGCGGAGCGGGCCGGCCCGAGAGGAGGCCGACGGCCTTGGAGGTCCCCGAGTGAGCGCGGCTGAACTGCAGGACGCCGGCGAGCAGGTCCCCGACGACGTCGACGTGCACACCACCGCCGGCAAGCTCGCCGACTTCGCCCGCCGCCAGGACGAGGCGCTGCACGCGGGGTCGGAGAAGGCGGTCGAGAAGCAGCACGCGGCCGGCAAGATGACCGCCCGCGAGCGGGTGGACGCCCTGCTGGACGAGGGCTCGTTCACCGAGTTCGACGAGTTCGCCCGGCACCGGTCCACCAACTTCGGGCTGGAGGCCAAGCGCCCCTTCGGCGACGGCGTGGTCACCGGCTACGGCACCGTCGACGGCCGGCCGGTGGCGGTGTTCAGCCAGGACGTGACCAGCTTCGGCGGCAGCCTCGGCGAGGTCTACGGCGAGAAGATCGTCAAGGTGCTCGACTTCGCGGTCACCAACGGCTGCCCGGTGGTCGGCATCAACGAGGGCGGCGGTGCGCGCATCCAGGAGGGCGTGGTCTCCCTGGGCCTGTACGGGGAGATCTTCCGCCGCAACGTGCACGCCTCGGGCGTCGTCCCGCAGATCTCGCTGATCATGGGCGCCAACGCGGGCGGGCACGTCTACTCCCCCGCCCTCACCGACTTCGTCGTGATGGTCGACGGGACCAGCCAGATGTTCATCACCGGCCCGGACGTGGTGAAGACCGTCACCGGCGAGGACGTCACGCTGGAGGAGCTCGGCGGGGCGCGCACGCACAACACCAGGTCCGGCGTCGCGCACTACCTGGCGCCCGACGAGACCGACGCCATCGACTACGTCAAGACGCTGCTGTCCTACCTGCCGGCCAACAACCTCGACCCGCTGCCGGTCGTCGAGGTCGCCCCGGTCGACGTGTCCCTCGACGGCGTGACCGACGCCGACCGCGAGCTCGACACGTTCATCCCCGACTCGGCCAACAGCCCCTACGACATGCACACCGTCCTCGAGCACGTCCTGGACGACGGGGAGTTCCTCGAGGTGCAGGAGCTCTTCGCCCCCAACATCCTCACCGGCTACGGCCGCGTCGAGGGCCGCCCGGTCGGGGTCGTGGCCAACCAGCCCACCCAGTTCGCCGGCACCCTGGACATCGACGCCAGCGAGAAGGCCGCTCGGTTCGTGCGCACCTGCGACGCCTTCAACATCCCGGTGCTGACCTTCGTCGACGTCCCCGGCTTCCTGCCCGGCACCTCCCAGGAGTGGGAGGGCATCATCCGCCGCGGCGCCAAGCTGATCTACGCCTACGCCGAGGCCACCGTGCCGCTGGTCACCGTCATCACCCGCAAGGCCTACGGCGGCGCCTACGACGTCATGGGCTCCAAGCACCTCGGCGCCGACGTCAACCTGGCCTGGCCCACAGCGCAGATCGCCGTCGTCGGCGCCCAGGGCGCCGTCGGCATCCTCTACCGCCGCGAACTGGCCCAGGCCGAGGACCCCGACGCCCGCCGCGCGGAGCTGATCACCGAGTACGAGGACACCCTCGCCAACCCCTACATCGCCGCCGACCGCGGCTACGTGGACGCGGTGATCCTGCCCTCCCACACCCGCATCCAGGTCACCAAGGCCCTGCGGGTGCTGGCGAACAAGCGCCAGACCCTGCCCCCCAAGAAGCACGGCAACATCCCGCTGTGACCGAGCAGAGCCGCCCGCTGCTGCGGGTCGTGTCCGGGTCGCCGTCCGACGAGGAGCTGGCGGCGCTCACCGCCGTCGTGGCCGCGCTGTCCCAGCAGGGCCCGCGGCGTCGTCGGCCGGTGCCGATGGGCGCCTGGGCGTCCTTCGCCGACGGCCACCGCCGGCCGCTGCACCCCGGTGCCGGTGGCTGGCGCGCGTCGGGACGGTTCGCGTGAGCCGCCGGCTGGTCCTCGGCTCGGCGTCACCCGCCCGCCTGCAGCTGATGCGGCAGGCCGGGCTGGCCCCCGAGGTCGTGGTGTCCGGGGTCGACGAGACCACGATCCGGTCGCCCCGGGTGTCCGAGCTGGTCGCGCTGCTGGCCACCGCGAAGGCCCAGGCGGTGGCGAGGTCCGAGACCGACGCACTGGTCATCGGCGCCGACTCGGTGCTGGAGTTCCGCGGCCAGCCGCTGGGCAAGCCCACCGACGCCGACGACGCCCGGCTGCGGTGGCGCCGGATGGCCGGCCGCAGCGGTGTCCTGCACACCGGCCAGGCGCTGCTCGACGTCCACGAGGGCGCCATCACCCGCCGCGACGTCGCGGTGTCCTCCACGACGGTGCACTTCGCCAGCCCCACCGACGCCGAGGTCGACGCCTACGTCGGCTCCGGCGAACCGTTGCAGGTGGCCGGCGCCTTCACCCTCGACGGGCTCGGCGCGCCGTTCGTGCGCCGCATCGAGGGCGACCCGACCGCCGTCATCGGGCTGTCGCTGCCCCTGCTCCGGGTCCAGCTGGGCCGGTTGGGGCTCACCATCACCGACATGTGGGATCGTCCGGGTCCAGACTGAGCGCTGACCCGGTCCTCGGGGCAGGCGGACCACGGGGGTGGAGCGGTGATCGCGACCAGGAGGTTGCCCGGCGTCTGCATCGCCGTGCTGGTCGGTCTGCTGCTCGGTCTGCTCCCGGGGGCGGCAGCCGCTGCGGCGGGGTCGAACGTGCTGACGGCCTCGGAGGTGCTGGGACCTGGCGAGCAACTCGTCTCGCCGGACGGCCTCCATCTGCTCCGCATGCAGGGTGACGGCAACCTCGTGCTCTACGGACCGTCCGGCGCTTCCTGGGCGAGCCGGACATCGACGCCGGGCTCGCGAGCAGTGATGCAGGCCGACGGGAACCTGGTCGTCTACAGCCCGACCGGGAGGCCGACCTGGTACTCGGGGACGACGGGGACGTCCGCACGCGTCGTCCTGCAGGACGACGGGAACCTCGTCCTCTACGACTCGGCGAACCGTCCTCTGTGGGCCACCGGCACCGGAACCGTCGCCCCGGTGGCCAGCAGTCTGTCCGGAGGCGCCCGCCTCGGTCCCGGGGAGCGTCTGGTCTCGCCCAACGGTCGGTTCGTCCTCGTCATGCAGGCGGACGGCAACCTCGTCCTCTACGGACCGTCCGGCGCCCAGTGGTCCTCGCGGACCGCGCGCGCCCGCACATTCGTCGTGCAACAGACCGACGGCAACCTGGTCGCCTACGCACCCGGCGGCGGGGCGGTCTGGCAGACGCGCACGGGGGGCACGACCGGCTCGCGGACCGTGCTGCAGGACGACGGCAACCTCGTCCTCTACCGCGGGGACGGACTGCCGGCGTGGTACCCGTCCACACCCGTGCCTGCGGGAGCCGACATCGGGAACGCCACCCAGGTGGTCGGGGTCTCCGTGCCCTCGGCGTCGTCGACGACAGGCACCCTCACGGCGTGGTCCCTGGCCCCCGGAGGGTGGAGCGTGAGCCTTTCTCCCCGGACCGCGTCGGTCGGTGCTGCTGGGACGGGCGTAGCGGCCGAGGGCGTGGCCCGCACACCTGCCGGGACCTTCTCGCTCACCTCCGCCTTCGGCCGCGCGGCCAACCCGGGAACAGCGCTCCCCTACCGCGTCATCGACACGCAGGACTGGTGGGTCTCCGACGCCAGCAGCCCGTCGTACAACCAGTACGTCCGCTGCGCCGCCGGGTCGTGCCCTTTCGACGAGAGCGCGGGTGAGAACCTCTGGGCGCAGGGGGCCGTCTACCAGTACGCCGTCGTCATCGACTACAACCGGGCGCGCACGCCGGGAGCGGGCTCGGCGATCTTCCTCCACGTGTCCAACGGGCGCCCCACCGCGGGGTGCGTGGCCGTCGACCAAGCGAGCCTCGTCGCGCTCCTGCAGTGGCTCGCACCCGGCGCGGCTCCCGTCATCCACATCGGGGTGAACTGAGCGGTCGGGTATGGGCACATCCGAAACGGATGAGTACCGTCCGAATCATGACATCCACACCACGGGGGACGAGGCCGCCACAGCGCTCTGCTCCAGCCCTCGCACTGCTCATCAGCGCGCTCCTCGCGCTCCTCGCGCTCAACCCGACGTCCGCGGGCGCTGCCGTCCTGGGGGACCGCTTGGGCTCCGGTCAAGCACTGTTCGCCGGTGACGAGCTCGTCACCGACAACGGCTTCCGCCTCCTCATGCAGCAGGACGGCAATGCAGTCGTCTACTCACCGTCCTACGTGCCGCAGTGGGCCTCGTCGACGAGTGGACCCGGGAACCGACTCGTGCTGCAGACGGACGGGAACGCCGTCGTCTACAGCCAGGACAACCGCCCTCTCTGGAACTCCGGGACCGGTGCTCGCCCGGCGACGACGATGGTCCTCCAGTCCGACGGCAACCTGGTGGTCTACGGCACCGAGGGACGGGCCACGTGGAGCAGTCGAACGGGCACGATCGCGCCGCCACCACCCCCGCCCCCACCAGGACCCGTCGGCGTCGGGGACACCCTGCAGTCAGGCCAACGGCTCGAGAGCAACCAGGCGATGTCCGTCGGCGGATGGGCCGCCGTCATGCAGACGGACGGGAACTTCGTCGTCTACGCGAACGGTCGCGCTCAGTGGTCGTCGGGTACCGGGGGACGACCGGGATCCAGTCTGCTGATGCAGCCCGACGGGAACCTCGTCGTGTACTCCCCGTCGAACCAGCCCCTCTGGAACAGCGGGACCGGCGACAACCCGGGTAGCCGGCTCCTGCTGCAGACCGACGGCAACCTCGTCGTCTACAAGGCCGACGGCACGGCGGCATGGAGTCGAACCACGGGCATCGTGCCGCTCCCCACCGACAAGGGCTGGGTGCTGCGGTCCTACACGATCGCGAAGGAGAGCTACGGCTCCGACTTCGACGGCACGGCCCGCATCACGAACACCAACCCAGCAGTGCGGACTGGCGGGTTCACCCTCACGCTCTTCCAGAACGGCCGACTGCTCGGCGTGCTGGAGGGCTCAGCCGGGCAGGTGGGCCCCGGCCAGACGGTGACGGTCGACCTCTACAGCTTCGACCTCTACGTGCCCGGTCCGTACCAGGTGGCGTTCCAGACGGACTTCAGCTACTGAGGGCGACTGCCACGTGCCGGCCCACCGGCACGTGGCAGCCGCCGGGAGGCCTCGCACGCCACCGCGCAGCGACCGGGTCGACGGGCGGGGTCGACGATCCCGCCGCTACAGTCCCTCCGACCACATCGAGGAGGCTGTGCGCAGTGCAGAAGGTCCTGATCGCCAACCGCGGCGAGATTGCCGTCCGGGTCGCCCGCGCCTGCAAGGACGCTGGCCTGACGAGCGTCGCGGTCTACGCCGATCCCGACCGGGACGCCCTGCACGTGCGCGTCGCCGACGAGGCCTTCGCGATCGGCGGCGCCACGCCGGGTGAGTCCTACCTGGTGATCGAGAAGATCATCGACGTGGCCAAGCGGTCGGGTGCGGACACCGTGCACCCCGGCTACGGCTTCCTCTCCGAGAACGCCGACTTCGCCCAGGCCGTGATCGACGCCGGTCTGACCTGGGTCGGCCCCTCCCCCGCCGCCATCATCGCCCTCGGCGACAAGGTGCAGGCCCGGCACATCGCAGCCAAGGTCGGCGCACCGCTGGTCCCGGGCACCAAGGACCCGGTGGCCAACGGCGAGGAGGTCGTCGCCTTCGCGCAGGAGCACGGCCTGCCGGTGGCGATCAAGGCGGCCTTCGGCGGCGGCGGACGCGGCCTCAAGGTCGCCCGCACGATCGAGGAGATCCCCGAGCTGTTCGACTCCGCCGTGCGTGAGGCCGTCTCGGCCTTCGGGCGCGGGGAGTGCTTCGTGGAGAAGTTCCTGGACAAGCCCCGCCACGTCGAGGCCCAGGTGCTGGCCGACACCCACGGCAACGTCGTCGTCGTCGGCACCCGCGACTGCTCGCTGCAGCGGCGCAACCAGAAGCTGGTCGAGGAGGCCCCCGCGCCCTTCCTCACCGACGAGCAGCGCGCCCGCATCCACTCCAGCGCCAAGGACATCGTCCGGGGCGCCGACTACGTCGGCGCCGGCACCGTGGAGTACCTGGTCGGCGCGGAGGGCGACATCTCCTTCCTGGAGGTCAACACCCGGCTGCAGGTCGAGCACCCCGTCAGCGAGGAGACCAGCGGCCTGGACCTGGTCCGCCAGCAGTTCCGCATCGCCGAGGGCCTGCCGCTGGCGATCACCGAGGACCCCACCCCGCGCGGGCACTCCATCGAGTTCCGGATCAACGCCGAGGACGCCGGGCGCAACTTCATGCCCGCCCCCGGCCCGGTCACCGCGCTGTCGGTGCCGCAGGGGCCCGGCGTCCGCTGGGACTCCGGCGTCGTGGCCGGCGGCGAGGTCGCCGGGGCGTTCGACTCGATGCTGGCCAAGCTCATCGTCACCGGCGCCAGCCGCGCCGAGGCCCTGCAGCGCGCCGCCCGCGCCCTGGACGAGCTCGTCGTGGAGGGCATGCCGACCGTCATCCCGTTCCACCGGGCGGTGGTGCGGGACGAGGCGTTCACCTCCGAGCCGTTCACCGTGCACACGCGGTGGATCGAGACCGAGTGGGACAACCAGGTGCAGCCCTACGGCGCCGCGGCCGAGACCGACGAGCCCGAGGAGCGGCAGACCGTCGTCGTCGAGGTCGGCGGCCGACGGCTGGAGGTCTCGCTGCCGGCCGGGTTCGCCGTCGGCGGCGGGGCCCCGGCGGCCGGCGCGACGGCCAAGCCGCGCAAGCGGGGCGGCGGGTCCGGCGGTGGCGCCGCCTCCGGCGACAGCCTGACCTCACCCATGCAGGGCACGATCGTCAAGGTGGCCGTCGAGGACGGCGCGACCGTCGCGGCCGGTGACCTGGTCGTGGTGCTCGAGGCGATGAAGATGGAGCAGCCCATCGTCGCCCACAAGGCCGGCACCGTCACCGGGCTGTCCGCCGAGGTCGGCGCCACCGTGACCAGCGGCGCCGTCCTCTGCACGATCGCCGACGCCTGACAGGCGGCACCGGGTCAAGGCCGGCAACCAGGACTGGTTGCCGGCCTGGCCCTCAGCGGATCGGGCCGGTCGTCCGACTCCAACGGGCGCGACCGTCCGCCCCGTAGACGACCAGGTTGCCGTCGGCCTGCAGGACCATCGTGCTCGGCCCGCCTGCCGTGCCCGAGTTCCAGTCCGCATGGCCGTAGGAGTACAGGACGGCATTGCCGTCGGCCTGCACGACGAGGGTCGAGGCCCAGGTCGGGGTCGGCCTGCCCGTCCTCGAGCTCCACTGCGCCGCACCGTTCGCGTAGACGACGAAGTTGCCATCGGGTTGCACGATGGCTCGCCATCCGCCGATCGCCAGGAACTCGTTCGATCCGAGAGCATCACCTGCACCCAACCGGTCCCCTCGGAGGACCGGTGCCGGCAGGGGCCGAGGGGGAGCCGGCCGGTTGATGGTCCCGGTCGTCCTGCTCCACACGGCCCGGCCGTCGAACGCGTCGAACATGACGAGGTTCCCGTCGTCCTGGAGCGCAGCGTGCGACATGTAGGAGTACGGCGGGCCCCCTCGCCAGAGGAGCTCGTCGGTGACCGAGTAGACCTCGAACCCCTCGTAGGCGTCGAAGTACAACCAGTTGTCCGTGCCTCGTGTACCGGTCGACCACTGCGGTTGCCAGGAACGGGAGTAGATCACCACGTTGCCGTCCGCCTGCACGACGAGGGTGAACTGGCCGGCCGGGGACGTCAAGGTGTCACCCACCTCGAGGTACTCATCCGCGTAGATCCGGTCTCCCGCGTCCAGGGCGACGGCTGGGGCGGCCGGCCAGACCGCGAAGCCGAGGGCAGCGGCGAGTACGGCGAGCAAGGCCCTGCGCATGGAGTGGTCCTCCGGTCGGTCGTGGTGACGAGCAGAGCGGGACTCTATGTGCTCGCTGTGCTCATGCGGGCCTTGCACCGCGCGGGTTGCCCGCCTGGGTGACCCAGGTGCCCAGGCGGGCATCCACCAGACCTGTGGGTGTCCTCACCGGATGACACCGGTCGTCCGGCTCCACCGGGCTCGACCGTCGCCGCCGTAGACGACGAGGTTCCCGTCCGCCTGCAGGACGAGCGTGGCCGGCCCACCGGAAGAACCAGTGCTCCACTCCCAGCGGTAGTAGCTGTAGAGCACGACGTTCCCGTCCGCCTGGACCCTGAGGGTGAAGCCCGTGGGGTTCCGCTGTCCCGTGTTGGAGCTCCACTGGGGGACCCCGTTGGCGTAGACGACGAAGTTGTCGTCCCGCTGCAGCACGGCTGTCCACCCGCCGACCGAGAGATACTGGTTCGTCGTCATGCCGCCGCCTGCGCCGATGCGGTCGCCGAGCCACTGCGGGGCGGGGGCGGGGGCGGGGTAGTAGATGGACCCCGTCGTCCGGCTCCAGTTCGGTCGCCCGTCCACCGCGTCGTAGATCACGAGGTTGCCATCGTCCTGGAGGACGACCATCGACACCGAGACGCTCGACCGACCGCCGTGCCAGAGCACCTGGTCGGACGCGGAGAGCACGTTGAGCGACTCGGTCTCGTCCAGGAGGAACCAGTTGCCGGTGCCACGGGTGCCGGTGGCCCACTGGGGGACCCCGGCGCGGGAGTAGATCACCACGTTGCCGTCGTCCTGCACCCGCAGGACGTAGGCGCCGGTCGGTGACGTCAGTTGGTCCCCGGCATCCAGGTACTCACCGGCGTACAGGCGGTCGCCGAGGTCTGCCGCCGATGCCGGGGACACCGGCCCCACCACGCAGCCCACGACGAACAGGACGGCGGCCATGACGGCTCTGCGCACTTCGCTTCTCCTCCTGGGGCAGGGACGACGCCGCGAACCCTAGGCGTTGCCTGTGCCCTCAGCGTGGCCGCCGTGCACGAGTTGCCGGTCGATCAGCGTCCTATCCACCACACCGGCTGGTTGGCGGGGCTGTAGACGACGAGGTTGCCGTCGTCCTGCATGACCACACGGGACCCCGCCCGTCCCCCCGTGCCCGTGTTCCAGAGCGGGAGGCCGTCACCCCGGTAGAGGACGAGGTTGCCGTCGGGCTGCATGAGCATGCGGGGTCCACCACCCCCCGTCCGGCTCGACCAGACCGCGCCGCGGGGCCCGTAGACGACGGCGTTCCCGTCGGCCTGAAGGATCAGCTGGAATGCGCCGGACGGGGAGGCCAGGGCTTGGCCGGCGAGGAGCTGTCGGCCGGATCCGAGGAGCACCGGGCGCTTGGACGGCCACCACGACGGCCGGCCATCGCCTGCGTAGAGGACCAGGTTCCCGTCGGACTGGAGGACAAGACGTGCGCCTGGCCCCCCCGAGGTCTCAGAGTTCCACAGCACGCGGCCGCCAGCACCGTAGAGCACCGTGTTCCCGTCGTCCTGGACCTGCAGCCGGGCATCGGGGCCCGCCGTCCCGGTCGCCCAGACCACCGCGTTGTTCGGCCCGTAGACAACGGCGTTGCCGTCCGTCTGGACGGTCAGGCGGTAGGCCCCGTTGGGTGAGTACAGCATCTCCCCCGCCGAGAGGCCCTGGCCGGCCGGCACGGTGGACGCCCCGATCGGCCCCATGCTCGCCGCCGGGACGACGCGGACCTGAGCGCTCGAGGGAGCGGTCCCCAGGACCGTCACGACGAACCCGTCCCCGGCCACGGGGACCACTGCGCCGACCGGGAGAGCCTGCTGCAGGTCGGATGCCCAGCCTCCGGACCGGGACGGTGAACCGTCCAAGAGCAGGGAGGAGTCCGACCCGGCCGATGCACGGCGGAGCACGACCCCGCTGTCGAGCCGGTAGGCGTTGCGGGCGTCACCCAGCCAGGCGTCCTGTCCGCTCGGCTGCCGGTACTCCACGTAGTAGACCGAGCCGTCGGGTGCGGTCAGCGTGATGGCCCGTGTGCCGGACGACGCCGAGACCGGCGCCAGCGTGACGGTGGTGCTCGCGCTCGAGGCGGTCAGCGCGACCTCCTCCGCGCTGGGCAGCAGCCCGAGCCGGTCGGCCTGCACCGTGTTGAGCGTGCCGACCTGGCCCCACGAGATGCCCATGACGTCGTAGAAGTCGTAGTAGGCGCGCGTCTGGCAGGTGCCGGACTCCAGCGCCCCGTCGCACTGCAGCTCCGAGGAGTGGCCGAGGCCGAAGTTGTGGCCCAGCTCGTGCGCCATCACCGACAGCGCGGCGGCCTGCACGTAGGAGCGGCCGCCGGAGCCGATGGAGGAGCCCACCGTGCCCAGGCCGTAGGCGCAGCCGGAGGTGTTCGGCGGCACGTAGAGCATCAGGTGCTTGCCGGCACCGGCCGTCCAGCCGATCTGCGAGGCCACATCGGTCCAGAGGTCGAACGCCGAGGAGCAGGTCTTCGACGAGCGCACCCAGCCGGCCGCCCCCTGCACGGCCGCGATGCGGACGGTGCCGTTGCTCTGCTCGTCCCAGAACGTGGAGACCGGGCCGTTCAGGGTCGACAGGACCGTCCCGATGGTCATGCTGTCCGGCGACGCACCTGCCGGCAGCACCAGCACGGCGGTGACGGTGTTGGTGGCTGCGGTGCCGGCCGAGGCGGTGGTCGGGTCCGGCGCAGCGGCGTCGAGCACCGTGGCGGCCTGCACCTCGACGGCGGGCTGGATGCCCTGCTCGGTGGACGCCTCGTCGGTGACCTCGCCGCCGACGGTCACGGCGATGGTGGAACCCACCTCGACGTCGGGCAGCGCGTCGGTCGGCACCCGGACGGCGTCCCCGTCGGCCGGCTCGATCCAGCTCAGCGGCTGCTCGGCGTGGTCACCGTCCTCGTGCTGGTCGTGCGCGTGCTCCTCCGCGGTCGGGTCCGGCCAGGCCTGCATGAGCTGACCCACGACCACGTCCCCCGGGTCGGTGCCCTCCGCGGTGGGGGCGGCCTCGGTGGAGGGTGCGGCCGGCGTGGGCGCGGCCTCCGTCGTGGGCGCGGCCTCCGAGGTGGGGGCGGCCTCCGAGGTGAGGGCAGCCTCCGAGGTGAGGGCAGCCTCCGAGGTGGGGGCAGCCTCCGTGGACGGCGCGGGGGCGTCGGTGGCCGTCGGGTCCGCCTGGGCGGCGGGGGCGACGGCGAAGGTGGTCAGCACCGCGGCGGTGGCGGCGAGGACGACACCGCGCAGCGCGCGACGACGGGTGTGGGACACGATCAGCTCCTGGGCAGGTGGGACCTGACCAGGAGGTCGTCATCCACGGCGCCTGGCTGGAGCCACGTCACCCGTCAGAGGTAACGCGCCGCCTGCCGCTCGACCGCTGAGCCGTAGCCGCCGCCGAACAGGACGGCGTGCAGCAGCAGCGGGTGCAGCTGATGGATGCCCTGCCGCTCGCGCCACCCGTCGGCCAGGGGGGCCACCTCCGCGTACGCCGCCTCCACCCGGTCCAGGTGCGGCGCACCGAACAGGGCGAGCAGCGCGAGGTCGGTCTCCCGGTGCCCGGCGTGCGCGGCGGCGGCGTCGACCAGCCAGACCCGGTCGTCGTCGCCCCAGAGCAGGTTGCCGCTCCACAGGTCGCCGTGCAGCCGGGCGGGTGGCTCGGCCGGGACCAGCTCCGGCAGCCGGTCGCAGACGGCCTCCACGGCGGCGGCACCGGAGGTGGTCAGCGACCCTGCATCCACGGCTTCGCGCACCAGCGGCAGCAGGCGGGCCTGGGCGAAGAACGGCGGCCAGGCGTCGAAGGCCCGGTCGTCCAGGGGCACGGTGGCGGCGAACCCCGGCCCGCCGAAGGCCTGCTCCGCCGAGGCGTGCAGCCGGGCGAGCTGCTCGCCGAACCGGTCGGCGGCGGCCCCCGACGGCGGTCCGGTGTCGACCCACTCCAGCACCAGCGACCGGTCGGTCACCTCGACGACCTTGGGCACGGGCGGGCCGCCGTCCACCCGCAGGCGGTCCAGGCCCCGCGCCTCGGCGGCGAAGAACCCGACGGGTGCCCCGTCGAGCTCCTTGACGAACACGGGGCCGTCGGCCCGCTCCTCCCGGTAGGAGGCGCAGATGTCCCCGCCGCGGACGGGGACCCGCCGGGTCACTCCGGCTGGGAGTTCATCAGCCGCCGGCCGGCCTCGGTGATCGACCCGGACAGCGACGGGTAGATGGAGAACGTCTGCGCGAGGTCGTCGACGGTGAGGCCCTTGCTGACCGCGAGGGTGATCGGCAGGACCAGCTCCGAGGCCCCCGGCGCCACGACCACGCCGCCGACGACGACTCCGGTCGACCGGCGGGCGAAGATCTTGACGAACCCGTCGCGCAGGTCGCTCATCTTGGCCCGGGCGTTCGTGGCCAGCGGCAGCTGCACGCTGTCGATGTCCGAGCCCTCGGGCAGCGTCTTCTCCTGCACCCCGACGGTGGCGATCTCCGGGTGGGTGAACACGTTGCCGGCCACGGTCTTGAGCCGGATCGGCGACACGGCCTCGCCCAGGGCGTGCCACATGGCGATGCGGCCCTGCATGGCCGCGACCGAGGCGAGCTGGAAGACGCCGGTGACGTCGCCGGCGGCGTAGATGCCGGGCACCGAGGTGCGGGACACCCGGTCCACCACCACGTGCCCGGACGGCGACACCGCCACCCCGCACTTCTCCAGGTTCAGCCCGTCGGTGTTGGGCACCGTGCCCACGGTCATCAGGGCGTGCGACCCAGCGACCACCCGGCCGTCGGTGAGCCGGACCTCGACGCCGGTCGCGGTCCGGGTGACCGCCTCCGCCCGACCCCGCTCGGCGATCTTCCCGCCGCGGGACTGGAACACCTGCTCGACCACGGCGGCGGCGTCGGCGTCCTCCCCCGGCAGGACCTGGTCGCGCGAGGAGACCAGGGTGACCGGCACCCCCGCCTCCAGGTAGCCCGACGCGAACTCCGCGCCGGTGACGCCGGAGCCGACCACGACGAGGTGCTCGGGGAGCTCCTCGAGGTCGTAGACGTCGCGCCAGGACAGGATGCGGTCGCCGTCCGGCTCGGCACCGGGCAGCACCCGCGGGTCGGCGCCGGTGGCGATGAGCACGACGTCGGCCTCGACCTCCTGCTGCACCCCACCGTCGAAGTCGCAGATCTCCACCCGGTGCGCGATGAGCCCACGGATCTCGTCCGAGAGCCGGGCCTGGCCGCTGACGCACCGCACGCCGACGCTCTCCAGCCGGGCGTGGATGTCGGCGGACTGGGCGACGGCCAGGCCGCGGATGCGCTGGTTGACCGCGGCGATGTCCAGGCTGACGTCGGCCAGGTCGGTGCCCTGCAGGCCGAGGACGGCGGAGTCGCGCACCGCGGTCATCGCCCCGGCAGCGGCGATGAGGGTCTTGGAGGGCACGCAGTCCGTCAGCACGCTGGCCCCGCCGAGGCCGTCCCGCTCGACGACGGTGACGTCGGCGCCGAGCTGGGCGGCGACGAGCGCGGCCTCGTAGCCGGCCGGTCCGCCGCCGATGATCACGATGCGGGTCATGGGTGAGCTCCAGGGCAGTGCGGGCGGTGTGCACACCAGTGTCCCCGTTCGGGGCATGGTGCCCGGTCACCACCCCGGACGCGCATCGCACCCGGGTGGTGACCGTCCACCATCAGGAGGAGTAGGACGACCACACGGCGCGGCCGCCGCGGTAGACGACGAGGTTCCCGTCGTCCTGCATGACCAGCGTCCCGGCCTGGGCACCGGCGGTCCGGGTGCTCCACAGCGCGCGACCGTTGCCGTAGACCACGAGGTTGCCGTCCCGCTGCATGACCAGGGCATCGCCACCCGGGACACGGGATCGCCAGATGAAGCTGTGGGGGCCGGACACGACGAACTCCCCGGTGTCGGCCCGGAGATGCGCAGAGAACGCACCTGACGGCGACTGCACCACCTGCCCGCGGCCGACCTGCGCCCCGGGGACCAGACGATCGCTGGGCCGCCCCTGCAGCAGGCCGGTCCGCGAGCTCCACGTCGCCGTCCCGGGCACCGAGTAGAGGACGAGGTTGCCGTCGTCCTGCATGACCAGAGCCGCACCCGTCCCGGAGGTTCCTGTGCTCCATTGAGGGCGGGGTCCGGGCGCCAAGACGACGGCGTTGCCGTCCGCCTGCACCGTCAGCACGGAGCCCGGGACCGTGGTACCGGTCGACCACTCCGCCCCCGATGGCCCGTACACCACGGCGTTCCCGTCGGCCTGCATGACGAACTGCCACCGACCGTTCGGGGATCCCGCGACGTCCCCGACCTGCAGGGTGCTCCCGGTGCCCAACCGGTCGCCGATCACCCCGGCACTGGCCGGTCCGGCCGTCAGCATCGTCCCGCCCGACAGCATCGCTCCCACCACGAGCGCCACGACCGTGCGTGCAATCCTCCGCATGCCCCGTCTCCATCCACCACCGTGGTCCGGCCACCACCGCGCCCGCCGGATGCCCGAGGAGCTGGCACACAGATATCAGGGTGCCGCGACCGATAGGGCTCGGCGCACCGCCTGTACCCCAACCGGGGGAACAGCCCCGGCCCCTGGCGCCTCCATCCAGGATGGCAAGCACGCTCCGCCTTCGAGCCCGCGATGCCGTCAGGGGGTCGGGTCGGCCAGGAACGTGGTGAGCAGCTCACGGGCGGCCAGCGCCGGGGTGAGTTCCCCGGCCAGCACCTGCCGCTCGAGGTCCGGCGCCGACGCCCGGACGGCGGGGTGCTCCCGCAGCCGAGCCTCCAGCCCGTCGCGCACCAGCTGCCAGGTCCAGCGCACCTGCTGGGCGTTCCGGCGCCGGGCGAACTCCCCCGACGCCCTCAGCTGCTCGGTGTGCGCCACCACCTGCGCCCACACCTGGTCCAGGCCCTCGCCGGTCAGCCCGGCGCAGGTGAGCACCGGGACGTCCCAGTCGGAGTCGCCGCGCAGCATGCGGATCGCCCCGTGCAGCTCGCGCGCCGCCGTCCGGGCGTCGCCGGCGGCCGGGCCGTCGGCCTTGTTCACCGCGATGACGTCGGCGATCTCCAGGATCCCGCGCTTGATGCCCTGCAGGGAGTCCCCGGTCCGGGCCAGGGTGAGGAACAGGAAGGTGTCCACCATCTCCGCGACGGTGACCTCGCTCTGCCCCACCCCGACGGTCTCCACCAGCACCACGTCGTACCCGGCGGCCTCGACGACCACCATCGACTCGCGGGTGGCCTGCGCGACCCCGCCCAGCGTCCCGGCGGTCGGCGAGGGCCGGATGAAGGCGGCCGGGTCGACCGACAGCCGGGCCATCCGGGTCTTGTCGCCCAGGATCGACCCGCCCGACCGGGCCGACGACGGGTCCACCGCCAGCACCGCGACGCGGTGCCCCGCGGCGGTCAGGTCGACGCCGAGCTGGTCGATGAACGTCGACTTGCCCACCCCGGGCACGCCGCTGATGCCCACCCGCTGTGCGCCGCCGGCGTGCGGCAGCAGCTCGACCAGCAGCTCCTGCGCACGCTCCCGGTGGTCGGCCCGCCGGGACTCCACGAGCGTGATGGCCCGCGCGATCGACCGGCGGTCACCGGCCCGGACGCCGTCCGCCAGATCCATCAATGGCCGAGGCGGGCTGAGAGCTCCCGCAGCAGCTGCTGGGCCGCCGTGGCGATCACCGTCCCGGGCGGGAACACCGCCGCGGCCCCCATGTCCTTGAGCGTCTGCACGTCGTCGGGCGGGATGACCCCGCCGACCACGACGAGCACGTCCTCGGCGCCGAGCTCGGCCAGGGCGTCGCGCAGCGCCGGCACCAGCGTCAGGTGACCCGCGGCCAGGGAGGAGACGCCGACGACGTGCACGTCGGCCTCCACCGCCTGGCGGGCGACCTCCTCCGGCGTCTGGAACAGCGGGCCCACGTCGACGTCGAAGCCGAGGTCGGCGAAGGCGGTGG
>Ga0325400_1000062_pt1 | contig 59457 bp, 59 predicted proteins | sample PopdelMetagenome_2_FD_205662 | JGI IMG/M metagenome (GOLD analysis project Ga0325400, IMG submission 205662) | Populus deltoides microbial communities from Bellville, Georgia, United States - Xylem-PdKOR-R1 | ecosystem: Host-associated > Plants > Phyllosphere > Stem > Wood/Secondary xylem... | reverse complement strand
CGTCACGGTGTCCGCCGGTCTGGATAAGGGCGGCGGCCTGTGGGCGATGAACGGGTTTGACTGGGACGGAGACGCGCCAAGCAAGGCCTTCAACGCGCGTCACATGCTGGCTGCGCTTGACCGCAAGATCCGCGGTGAGGCCCGCACGCCCGCGATCGAGGCCCAGATGCGAGATCTGCGGACTCGGATCGACCGCGCCGAGGCAAGCGGTTCGGCCGCCGCGGTCCCCGCGCCTCTCGAGTTCGCGCTCGTCGGCTGGACTCCCGGCGCGAAGTCCGGCTCGTGGCCCGGCATCCAGGCCATGTACGGCTCGAGCTGGTCGGGCATCAAGACCCTCGACCCGGTGTCGCTCAACAACGTTCGATACGACAACTTTGAGCGGAATCAGGCCGCGGGCCGCGACGTCGCCGAGGGACGGTTCACCGTCCCGCAGATCGACCAGCAGCTCGAGGGCAACATCATGCGCTCGATGGACCAGATCCCCGGCATGTCGGCAACCGACCTGGACGAGATTCAGAACGTCCTACGCTCCGGCGGCAGCATCAACTCCATCGCTCCGGGCCCGAAGCGTCGGCTTGCCGAGTGGGCGTCCCGAGCCTGGGACGAGAAGGGACTGCCCGACGAGAAGCGGGACTACCTCTTCCGTCTGCACACCGCCCTCCGCCGCAGCGAGGCCGACGCGAACGCTCCGACCCGCGAGCTCTCACCCGCGGGCCGCGAGCTGCAGAACATCCCGTTCGACGACGTTGTCAGCGCGGTCATGGGTCTCAACGGCGCCGCGGCTAGGTACCCCGACTGGAAGTTCTCGCGGCTGAGCGGCGGCGGTATCAACCCCACCTACCGCGCCGTTCACAAGCCCTCGGGGCAGGGCTTCATCGTCAAGACCGAAGGCGACGCGCGGCTTGGCCACGCTCAGGGCCGAGACACGGAGGTCGACGTCAACACCTTCCTCCGAGAGGCCGGCTGGGAGGGTGCGAACGCCTACGGTGCGAACAACGTCGACAGCAACGCGTTCATCGTCCAGCTCGCCGGAGACAATATTCCGCTGCAGGACGGTGTCAACGTCGCGGCAGCGGTCAACGGTCGCGAGGCGCTCAAGGACCTCGGCAACCCCGAGGACGGGCTGCGGATGGCCCTGCTCGACGCGCTGATCGCCAACGCCGACCGGCACCAGGGCAACTGGATGGTCGGCTACGACGTAGACGGCAACTCGATCATCTTCCCGATCGACCACGGCCTCGCCCAGGTCGGTGTCGAGGACGCGCGCGGTCTTCCCTCCCCGTCGACCTGGTGGAACGGATACATGCAGTCCGAGTTCCGCTCACACATCGTCGAGCTCGAGCGCCGACTCGGAACCGCTGGCTACCAGAACCTGATGCGTGCGATCCTGGAGGACTACCGTGAGGCCAACAACGCCGCGGAGTACCGACTGCCGTACCTGAAGGAGCGCCTATCTCAGCGCATCGAGGAGATGCTCGGCAACCTCGACGACTTCCCGCCGACTCCCGGAAGGAGGGTCCGTCGATGACCCTCATGACTTACGTTCGAGACGCTGACGAGCGGGCACTCTTCGCCGTTGTGGTCGACGGTGACGACGTCACCTACGTCTGGCCCAAGGCCGTCGCGCCGTGGTTCGACGAGACCCGCACCGAGCGTCTCGCCGAGACCCTTGAGACACCTCCCGAGGACGAGGCCGGGTGGCTCGACCTCGCGACCTCGCGTCTCGGATCGGGCGTCGTGATCGACCACGCCTACGACGACTTCAACAGCTCCGCTAAGGCGGTCAAGACCGCGCAGAAGGTGCTTGACGAGCCGTACAAGGACCCCGAGACCGTCGTCGTTCCGAACTCCGGCCGTGCCGTCGCGGCGAGCGACGCGTTCGACCAGATCTCCCAGGACTACCCCGGCTTCGCGGAGGACGAGGACTCCTTCACCCCCGAGGCCATGCTGAACTACGTGCAGCTCGTGCTCGGGCCGATCGACCCGGAGGGCCCGAACGGCTGGTTGATCCGAGCCGCGGACGGAGAGCCGCGCGAGGGTGACGAAGACGAGTACGTCCACTGGGCGGTACAATCTTCTCAGGAGGACTGATGACCGCAACGTTTCTGGGTGTCGACGGCACCCGCGCGCTGTTCGACGTAGACGGGCGCGGGGTTCTGGTCAACACCCGCGCGCTGACCGCGTCCGCCGTTCCTCTGGACGAGACGCAGATGAGCGGGTTCTGGACCGCCGGAACGCGGCCCGACAAGGTTCCCGGCTGGCGCGAGGTAGCGCAGGCCGAGGCGGCCTCTCTCGATGCCGTGGAGCCCGACGTGATCCTCGCGAGCGCGGCCAACACCGAGCGCCTCTACACGATCCCCCGGCGCGCCCGTGAGGCCGCAACCTCGGCGTCCCGTGCGGCCCTAGCGCGGACGCGGCCCGCCGCGGCGCTCGCCCGTGCGGTGGTCTCGTCGCCGTCCGCGACCCAGGTCGACTCGACCACGGTCCGTGCACTGCATCGGTACTTCGTCTCGGCCGAGCACGAGCGCGGAAGCGCCGCGTGGCTTGCCCACGGCGGTGACGCAGGAGCTCGCTGGGCAAGCTCAACGGTAGCTCGCAACGGCCTCGTTGCGGCAGCCGGCTACTCGAACCTGGTCTCTCTGTACGAGGGTGACGACGACGAGCGGTCGCTGCTCGGCGTGCGCAACGCCGACGGGCTGTTCACCGACCTGGTCCGACCCACGCGTGCCGGTACGTGGGAAGCCTGGTTCAACGGAGACTGGTCGCCACTGCGTCAAACGCCCTCCGGAATGATCGAGCTTGACGACGACTCAGCGGTGTTTCTTGCCAGCAGTCTGCTTGACGAGCCCGGCGCGCCGGTCGACGTCTTCACCGTCGACGAGACCGAGGCTGATCTCGTCCGAGACGGAGTCAGCTACCTGGACTTTGAGATGCTCGACCGGGTCCTCGCGGCTGGCGTCAAGGACGGCTACACCGAGGAGGAGCGCAGCGACAACGCGAGCAAGCAGCTGCGCGACGCGAACGGCAAGTTTGCTCAGGTCGGTGATGCGGGCATCATCAAGTCGTCGGGGATCTCGGGTACCGTCAAGGCGATCAACCCGCAGGACAACACGGTCATCATCGACGCGGAGGACGGCAACACCTACGCGGTACCTCCCGCCGAGTTCGAGATCGGTGGCAAGCCCTCGGCTCTGCAGGGTGAGCCGATCGATCCGTCTAAGTCCAAGACGCCGCCGCTGAACCTGGACGCGATCCTCGGCCAGCCCCGCGCGACGCGAACGACGCCGAAGGCGATGCTCAAGCACCTGCTTCCGCCGATGAACGCCGCGCGTCTCAAGGCGGTGGTCACCGACTACGAGGAGCTCATCAAGCGCGAGCGCCAGCGGTTCTCCGGTCGGTTCAAGGGCGGTACCGGATGGCGCGAGTCCAAGCCTCTCACGGAGGAGGAACGTCGTGAGCGGCAGGGCCTGAAGCGTGACGTCCAGCGGTACGTCGACGAGAACAGTCCCGAGCCCAAGCCCAAGGACAAGGTCTCCGAGAACGCACTCGCCGCGGACGATCCCGCGCCCGTCGAGAAGCTGACGCCCGAGACCAGCGACATCAAGCCGCTGTACCTTGCGGTGGTCGATCGAGACGATCCTCAGGCCGTGACCGATCTCGTCGCGATGATTCCCGCCACCACCGGAGACGGCACCACGACCACGTACCGCCGTGTCGGCGGCGCGTGGGTCGAGGACGCGGCGATGTTGCGCGACATCAAGTCGCCAACACCTCCCCCGATCGTGCAGCTCGACGACGCGATGTACACCGACGTGCTCAAGCAGGTCGACGCCTCGGCACCCGAAGGCGAGGGCGGTGAGGGTGCTGCTCCCGCAAAGCCCGACGCTCCGACTCCTGCGCCGTCCGACGGCAAGCCTGCCGCTGTTGCGGCCTCCGGTGAGTCCACGTCGGTCCTGCTGTGGGGACCGAACGGCCAGCTCGCGGCGCTGGTGTCCGCGGGCGGTGCGGACCGTAACCGCGGCGGCGCGGAGAAGCTGCGACGCTACTGGCTCTATGGGCCCGGCGCCGCCAAGATCCGCTGGAACACCGGCGGAGACTGGAAGCGCTGCGTTCGGCTGCTGTCGAAGTACCTCGGTGTCCGCTCGAAGGGCTACTGCGCGCTGCGACACAAGGAGGCGACCGGCATGTGGACCGGAGACCGTCGCCACAAGCAGCTCTACGGTTCGATCCCCTACACTCGTGAGCACTCGACCCTGTCCGACATCCGCATGTTCTCAGACGTCCTGACCGCGAGTGCGGACGCGGCCCGGGCCAAGGCGCTACGCGCGCGGGTCTACGGTCTCGAGGAGCCGGGTCACAGCGAGGCTTCTGAGATTCCCACCGACGGCGGAGGCAAGGCGTTCCGGATCCCGCTGCTCATCCCGGAGGGCATCGAGTCCGGCGACGGGCGCACCTTCGACGTCGGCTCGCTGTCGATGCGGAGCCTGCCGCTGCCGCTGATGTGGCAGGAGAAGACCGGCGACGGTCACGACGGGTCCTACCTTGTTGGTCGGATCGACCGGGTCGAGCGCATCCCCGGAGGTCTTGGGAACGCGGTCGGAGTGTTTGACACCGGACCGTGGGGACAGGAGGCGCAGCGTCTCGTCGAGTCACGGATGCTTCGCTGGGTGTCGGCTGATCTCGACCGGTTCGAGGCCGATGAGGTCACACTCACCGGTGACGACGGCGAGGAGGGCCCGACCAAGCTCAAGATCACCAAGGGCCGTCTCATGGGCGCGACCCTGGTCAGCAAGCCCGCGTTCCAGGAGTGCACCATCGAGCTGCAGCAGCAGGGCGAGCTCGTTCCGATCAACGACGGCACGTACGTGTCGGACCCGGTCGAGGCAGACGCCGAGGCCGTTGTAGCCGCAGGGAGTATCTCGATGAACATTCCGGTAGTGCCGCCCGCCGAGTGGTTCGACAACCCGCGTCTCGCGGGCCCGACCCCGCTTACCACCGACGACTCAGGCCGCGTGTTCGGCCACATCGCCAGCTGGGAGGTTGATCACATCGGTCTTCCCGGCGGCACCCGTGCGCCGAGAAGCCAGAGTGACTACGCGTACTTCCACTCCGGCGTCGTGCGTACCGACGACGGTAGCGACAAGACCGTCGGTCAGCTCACCTTGGCCGGTGGCCACGCGGACATCACGGCGACCGCCGCCAAGGCCGTGCAGCACTACGACGACACCGGCTCGGCGGTCGCGGACGTCCACGCCGGCGAGGACTCCTTCGGCATCTGGGTCGCGGGCTCCCTTCGTCCGGGCACCACGCCTGAGCAGATCCGAGCACTCCGCGCCTCGGCGCCGTCCGGCGACTGGCGTGTGATCAGCAATCGGCTCGAGATGGTCGCTGTCTGTCAGGTCAACGTTCCCGGCTTCCCCATCACCCGCGCTCAGGTGGCCTCCGGCGCGGTGATGGCGCTCGTGGCAGCCGGCGCGTCCACGCTCGCTCGCATGAAGTCCGATCCGGTCACCGAGCTGCAGGCGCGGATGGACCGGATCGAGGCCTTCGAGCGTCGGCAGACCGAGGAGCGTGCCCTTGCGGCACGCGCGAAGCTCACCCTCGCGCTCGACCAGCGGCGCGCCGAGGCGACCGAGCGCGAGAACCTCGCGGCCGCCGCGCAGGCCCGGGTGTTCAAGGTGCTGGACATCGACGGCTACATGACCGAGTTCAAGGACTTCTCTCCGGCCAAGCGTGAGCAGCTTGCGAAGGAGAAGCACGCGTTGCCCGACGGATCGTTCCCGATCGAGAACACCGCGGACCTGCGACGTGCGGTGCACGCCTACGGCCGCGCCGAGGAGTCCAAGAAGGCCAAGGTCCGCCGCCACGTCGTGCGCCGCGCCCGCGCGCTCGGCAAGGAGTCGATGGTCCCGAAGGACTGGACCGAGAACAGCCTGAACGACATGGCGTTGTCCGCCCGCGACTCCCGGGAGACCCTGACCGCGGCGGCGCAGGAGCGCCGCGCTGCCGAGGCGGTTCGCCGCGTGCGGGAGGTCTGATGAGGTCCACGTACAAGGTGCCTGGGATCCCTCCAGAGTACTGCGACGATCCTGGCGAGGCCCTGGTCGCAGCGCTGTCAGCCGAGGCGCAGGGTCGGATCGACCGAGCCCGTGAGCAGTTCGTGCGCGGTCGGCAGGCCTACAACCCTAAGACCCAGCCGCGCACCTCCAACGGACGCTTTCGACGCATTCTCGCTCGGTTGCGCTATGACCTCGGCGACACCGAGCTTCAGGGGATCGTCGAGCAGATCAAGAAGACCGAGAAGCTGGCCGACACCGGCGATCAGGACAAGACCCGTGCCGCGGCACAGGGCGTGATCAAGATGTGCGACCGTATCAAGAGCGGCATCCTGGACGACCACACGATCCGAAACGTCCGAGACGGGTCACGCGAGCTGGGCAAGGTGCTTGCCTACCTACCGCTGCCGCAGGGCGATCAGAACGCGAAGGTACGCTACTCCGACCTACCCAAGTCTACCCGTGACCTCATCGACGGAATGGTCGAGCGGGTGCAGACCAAGCTTGGCGACAACGCCGGCGACGCGCTCTCAAACCTGAAGAGTTATATGTCAGGCGGGCGCACCATGTCATCGGACGACCTGAGCTCTGAGTTCAACAAGCTGCTGCGTCTCCTCACGTAGTCTCAGGAGTGCTGTATACTTTGCTTCAGCACGGAGTGCCTCCCGGCTTCTAAGACCGGAGTCCCTCCTCAGGCCCGTTCACAGGTTCAGACAGACAACTCTGTCTGTCTTGACATGACCCGAGGAGGAATCCGTGGACAGCATTACCGAGCAGCTCTCGCAGCTTCAGGAGCTCGCCGACGACCAGCTCTCGGAGCTGGAGAGCTCGGTCCTGACCGAGTTCGAGGCGACGCACGGCCAGGACCTCACGCCCCAGAGCGTCGACAAGCTCGAGCAGCTCGCCAACGCTGTCGAGGCCGTCCGCACCGAGAAGACCCGCCGCGTCGAGGCCATGGAGGCCCTGAAGGTCAAGGCCTCGGAGGCTGCGACCAAGGTACACGGCGAGAAGGACGTCGCCGAGGACGCGAACTCGGACCCCGAGGGGCTGGTCGATCCGGCTCCCGAGGACGAGCCCGCCGACACCAAGGGCGACTCCGCCATTCCGGCCGAGGTTCCTGTGCCTCCGACGCCGGAGGAGAAGGCCAAGAAGCCCAACTTCTCCGACGACACGGACAAGGCCGCTGAGGCCGCCGTCGAGAGCGAGCCGGCCGCGGAGGCCGCAGCCGAGACGGACAAGACCGCCGAGGCAGCCGCCGAGGCCAAGCCCGAGACGGAGGCGTCGGCCGAGACCGCGACTCCCGAGACGGACACCAAGCCCGAGACCGAGGCCGCCTCCACCGAGGAGACCGACACGGCTCAGGAGAAGACGCCCGAAGCGGAGGCCAGCACGGCCGAGGCCGATGGTGCGAGTGAGCAGAACCCCGCCGAGGCGTCCGCCTCGGCTTCGACCGACACCATCCCGGAGGCCAACGTGACCGCCACTGCAGGCACCGCCGGAGACTCGCCCCAGATCGAGGCCCCGGCTGACCGTCGCATCACCCCCAAGCCCGCCGCCGCTCTCATGAGCATCACGGCCGGCGCGGACATCCCCGGCATGAGCGCCGGCACCAAGCTGCAGGACAGCAACGCTGTCGCGGAGGCCTTCCAGAAGCGCCTCCACTCGCTGCGGCACGTCCACGGAGGTGACGGCGAGCAGCACATCGTCGCCAGCTTCGCCTTCGAGCACCCGGAGGACCGGGTCCTGGAGGCGAACGACCCGCAGTCCAACACGGACAAGATCCAGAAGATCACGGCTCCGGCCGCGATCACCGCCGCCGCGGGGATCTGCCTGCCTCTCGAGACCAACTACGAGATGCACTGCGACATCGGCGTCACCGACCGCCCGATCCGCGACTCGCTGGCCCGGTTCTCCGCCGACCGCGGTGGCATCCGGTACTTCTCGGCTCCCCAGCTCGAGGACACCGCGGCCGCCACGGGCTTCTGGCGCGGAGACGCCAGGGGCCAGAACTGGGCGACCTACGGTCCCGACGGGGTCACCGCGACCACGCCGGCGAACCAGAAGCCCTGCCTGGAGGTCCAGTGCACCGACGAGCTGACCGCCTTCGTTGAGGCCGTCACGCTCTGCCTGACCTTCAACAACCTGACCACCCGGACCTTCCCGGAGCTGATCAAGCGCCACAACGACCTGGCTCTCGTCGCCCACGCTCGCGTGGCCGAGAACCACCTGCTCGCTCAGCTCGAGGCCGGCTCCACCGCCGTCCAGGCGCAGGCCCAGGTCGTCGGCGCGGCCCGCGAGATCTTCAACCTGCTCGGTCGCGCGGTCGCCCAGTACCGGTTCAAGCACCGCATGAACTCGGTCCAGCCGCTCCGCATGATCATCGGTCAGTGGGTCATGGACATGCTGCGGGCCGACCTGGCCCTGCAGATGCCGGGTGACGGGATCGAGAACACGCTCGCCGTGGCCGAGACCCAGATCAACACCTGGTTCCGCTCGCGCGGAGTCAACGTGACCTGGCACCTCGACGGTGTCGGTCCCTCGTTCGAGGACCTCGACGGCGCCGGTGCCGGCACCGCCAAGGGCTTCGTCTTCCCGGACACCATCGAGTTCGCGCTCTTCGCCGAGGGCACCTGGCTGTACCTCGACGGCGGGACGCTGGACCTCGGCGTCATCCGGGACTCCGGGCTGGTCGCGACCAACCAGTACAAGCAGTTCGTGGAGACCTTCGAGGGTCTCGCCAACATGGGCTGCGACTCCTACTGGGTCTCCGCTCAGTACCGTCCGACCGGTGCGGCCGCCGCGCTGGTCGAGACCATGTGAGTCTAGGCACCTCACGCACAGCACGAGAACAGACCGAAGGGAGTTAGGCGATGCCGTTCAGTGGGATCATCCCCGCGACGAAGGTGACGGCTAACCCCTTCGGTCTGTTCAGTGCGAGCAAGGTCATCACCCACGGAGGCACCGACAACCACTGGGTCGCCGGTGCTTCCGTCGAGACCGAGGCCTGTGCGTTCGACGCAAAGCTCATCGACGTCTGCGGCAGCATGAGCGACGTCGAGATCTTTAACAGTCCGGACGCACAGCGCTACTTCGACGTGTACCCGTTCGGGATCCTGGCCACGGACACGTGCCTGACTCCCGGCTGGTCGGTGCAGGACCGCAAGGCCCGGGTGATCCGGCAGCTTGAGCTGGTCACCCAGAAGGCCGTCGAGACCGAGCTGTGGAACGGTACCTACAACACGGGTATCAGTCCCACCTCGGGACACTTCCTCGCCAGCAGCGCGGCGGAGAAGGTCAACGGCAACACCGCGGTAGCACCGATGCTTGGGATCGCGCTTCTCGAACACGCGCTCGCCAAGTGTGGTGTCGGCATGGTCGGCACGATCCACACGACCCCGCTGGTCGCGTCGATGCTCGGCAACCAGCAACTTGACGTCGAGGACGGCGCGCTGCAGACCGTCAACGGCAACAAGGTCGTCTCCGGTACGGGCTACGACGGCCGCGGACCCGGCGACGCCGAGAACACTGACAAGTTCGTCCACTGGGTCTACGCGGTGGGGCCGACCTTCGTGCACCTCGGTGACAAGGAGCTCATCACCGTCACCGAGGGACAGGCGACCAACCCACGCACCAACGAGATGACCTACGTGGCCGAGCGACCCGCGCTCGCGTACTGGGACGGCTGCTGCCACTTCGCGGTCAAGGTAGACGTGAGACTGTGATCAAAACCGCCGCAACGACCGACCGCGTACACCACCCTGTAGAGGAGCAGTAACATGGCCACTCAGAACCCGGCCGCGTCCGTCCAGGGCGTCGCGATCCGCGTCACCCGGCTGGACGCCGACGGCGTGCCGCTCACCGGCGCGTTCGACAGCTACACGACCAACTCGTTCATCCGGGTAAGCTTCACGCCGGAGTACGAGGAGGGCGACGAGATCACGGAGAAGCGCGCCGACGGTACCGTCTGCGTGACCTTCAAGGCTCCCGACACGCTCAAGCGCGTGACGATGGAGGTCGCGATCTGTGACCCCGATCCGGAGTTCACCAACCTCGTCTCCGGTGGCATCCTGCTTACCCGGCAGTCCACTCCCGCGGACGACGACACCGTCCGCAGTGTCGGCTGGGCCGCGGCCCAGGTCGGCGAGGACCCGTCCGGTAACGGTGTCTGCGTCGAGGTCTGGAGCTACGCGGTCGTCAACGGCAAGCGTGCGAGCTCGAACCCGTACTTCAAGTGGATCTTCCCCTTCGTGAAGGTCCGCCAGTCGGGTGACCGTGTGATCGAGAACGGGCTGCTCGCGAACACCTTCGAGGGCTTCGGTCTCGGTAACAGCAACTTCGGCACGGGGATCGACCAGGCGTGGGAGTGGCCGGCCGTCACCGACCGCCCCTACGCCTACGCTCGCGTGAGCTGGGCGCCGACCGGACTGAACGGGTTCTACAAGTGGACCGCCGGTGACCCGCCGACCGCGACCCCGACGAACAAGATCACCGACCCCTCGGCCGGCATCAACGTTCCCGGCACGTCGAACTACGACTCGACCAAGTCCACCGACCGGATCCTCAAGTCGAGCAAGGACCAGCCCGACACGACTCCCTGATCGAAGGCGGCGCGCTCGATACCCCGACCATCTAACCTGCCCCGGTCGGATATCTCGAAGCGCGTCGCTTTCATCTTCTAGCCACGCGAGGAGGTCACCGTGCAAAACCTGTGGATCACTCCTGAGGAGCTTCCCAGCGAGTACGCGTCGTCCTCGTTCGGCTTTGAGGCGTGCGCAAGCGCGAGTCTTATCTTGTGGGGCCTCTCGGGTCGTAAGTACACCGGTTCGGTCACCGTCACCGAGACCTACGACTGCCCCGCTCGGTCTAGCGGCCGAGCGGGGTCCTACGCGCTGTTCACGCCAGACGCGCGGGTCGGCGTCGACTCGGTGCCCGCGTGCGGCTGCTCGGGCGCCGTGGCCGGTCAGCATCCTCGTCTGCGACTACGCGGGACCCCTGTCCAGGAGGTCCACAGTGTGTCCAGAGGCACGACCGAGCTTCCGGCGGATACTTACACGGTCGTCAACCGAACGACCCTCCAGGCGCCGGGATCGGGCTGCCTAGACACGTGCGGACTGACGGTCACATACACCTACGGAACTCGACCTCCAACACTGGGCCGCCGCGCTGCCGCGGAGCTTGCGGTCGAGTTCATCAAGGATTGGGACCCCGAGCAGGGAGACTGTCGCTTGCCTGACCGGGTCAGCTCGGTCTCACGTCAAGGTGTCTCGTACACGATCCTGGACGATCAAAGTTACCTCAACGACCTGCGCACCGGACTGTACTCGATCGACCTGTTTCTGAGGACAACTAACCCGTACAAGGCCGTACGTCGGGCCAGGGTCTTCTCGCCTGACATACCCCGCGTCTCGCGCCGGACAGGCACCGGCGTCAGACAGCCTCTAGGCCCGAATGACATGGTTCTTGAGGGCACCGGCTCGACGGTGTGGATCCGCAGACTCGACGAGATCAACGGTGCACCGTTCTTCGCCGAGGAGGCCTGGAGGCCTATCGTGCAGATCATCGGGTCACACGGTGCGACCGTTCTCGACGTGCCCGACGACCAGGTCACGGTGGATCTCACGCTGGGTACGATCCAGGTAGAGCTGTCCGCCGCCGACGCGTTGCCGATCTCAGATGTCGCTACGATGAACATCTACGCCGAGGGTGCTGGTAGTCTCGCCCACGTACTGACCGCAAGCGTCCGACCCGAATCCACTGTAGGAGTATGACCATGGCCATGAGGAACTTCCGCGCCGTCGACATGGGCCGCGGCGACGCCAAGCAGCCCAAGCCCGAGCCCGCCAAGAAGGCCACGGAGCCCGAGAAGAAGCCCTCCGACGCAAACACCGTCCCCGAGGGCACCGCCGAGGAGGTCCTCGACTGGGTCGGTGACGACGTCACCCGCGCCCGCAAGGCCCTCGCCGCGGAGCGCAAGGACGACTCGCCGCGCAAGACCGTGGTCGAGCCGCTGCAGAAGATGATCGACGACGCGAAGGCCGCCAAGAGCAAGTGACCACCAACCCGTTTGACGAAGACTACCCCGAGGTCGAGTCACTGGCGCGGATGATGGACGCGGTGCTCGAGGCCGTCGTCAACGTCTACGATCAGGCTGGTGTCGACCTCCCGGAGCGTCGCTACTGGACGCTCGGTGAGACTGTCGCGGACTGCGAGCAGCTGACGCTCTTCGTCAATCAGATCTACGTTGGACCTCCCGGCGACGAGGCCGGTGCGCCACAGCGATGTGACGGACCGCGCTCGGCAAACATCAACGTACAGGTGCTTCGTTGCATCCCCACCGTCTCGGCTCGAGGCACTCGAGCGCCCACCGCTGAGCAGATCCAGGAGGGCTCTCGTCCGCTCGCGCACGACATGTACCTGCTACTCGACTCCGCCGCGCAGCTCGAGCGGTGGGATCCCTACGCCGGTCCGGGTCTTGGTGTCATCGCGACGGTCGACGCCACGCCCCCGCAGGGCGGCTACCAGGCCGTGAACATGACCTTGACGATGGCGATTCCGTGAGCATGTACGACGGCCCGAACCTGCGGATCTACGACACCGTACTCGACTTCGAACTGAACTCCCCGCCGGGGATGGTCGGCCGTCACCTCGGTCGGATCGGCGACGTGATCCTCACAGGTGCTCGTGCGATCGCGGGAACCGACACCGGACGTCTCAAGCGCAGTTTGTACAAGCACACTCGACGCGACTCGCGCGGGCTCTACCTCGAGGTCGGAGCCACCGTCCCGTACGCGTACATGCACCACGAGGGAACGCCTCCGCACGTGATCGTGCCCGAGACCGGTAGGGTCCTGCGGTTCAAGTCAGGCGGCCGAGTCGTGTACGCTCGCAAGGTGGTCAACCCCGGAACCCGTGGTAGAAAGTACCTGACCGTTCCACTTCGGAGAGCGGTACGCTGAGACAGTCAGCAACGACACAGTAGGAGAGACCGTGGTTCGCAAGAAGGCGTTTCGTGGTGGTCGTGCGATCACCGAGTTCGACCCCATCGAGTTCGAGCTCAACGACCAGGTGTTCACGTGCAAGCCAGCGCTTCAGGGCGCGGTGCTGCTCGAGTTCGTCAGCAAGGCCGACTCGGAGTCGGGAGGAGCCGCGGCCGGCGCGCTGTACGGGTTCTTCGAGGACGCGATGGATCCGAGCGAGTATATCCGCTTCGTCGACTACCTCAAGTCGCCGGACATCATCATCGAGATGAGCCTCATCGGTGACATCGCAGGATGGCTGGTGGAGCAGTACACCGACCGCCCTACGCAGGCGCCCGTGCCCTCGGGTACTGGGCAGTCGAGTGCTGGAACTACGTCAACGGATGCGGGCTCATACGAGGCGTAGATCTCGCGAGCATGGACGCCGCGGACATGTTTGACGTGGTGCATGTCCTGTATGAGGACGACATCACACCGAAGACCGAGCACGACATCGAGGTCAAGGACGCGGTCCGTAAGCAGCTCTACGAGAGCATCTACGACCGCAAGTACAAGTTTGCCAGTACCACGACTCCGGGCAGAGGCGGAACGACCTACGGTCTCGACCACGACGAGGATCTCGACTCGATCCCAGACCTCTCGGATACTCGCGTAGAATCCAAGGGGTACATCGAGCCAACGAACCCCGAGGACCTGCCGCTCCTCCTTGACCCACCGATGAACTAGGAGGTGAGCGCGCATGGCCTTGGTGGGATCAGCCGAGGTCGTCGTACGCGCGATCACCAACCGCGTCCGATCCGACATCGAGCGCGCCTTTGCCGACGCTCGGCCTGCCGTTCAGAAGGCCGGTCGGCAGGCCGGCGAGGACTTCGGTAAGAGCTTCAGCGACGGTCTCGGCGACAAGATCTCGCAAGGCGCCGACCGGGGCTTCGAACGCAGCATCGACAACGCGACCGCAAGCGGTCGAGAGGCCGGCTCGCAGTTCGGCGAGGAGTTCGAGAAGTCGGTCTCCGGCGTCAACATCGGATCCGCCGGCCGAAAGCTCGGAACCGACTTTGGCGACTCCGCGCGCGACGGCCTGCGCAGCTCTATCGGCGGTCTCGAGACCGAGGCCCGCGGCGGAGGCAATCGAGCGGGCAACGGCGGCGGAAGTGCGTTCGGACGCGCGTTCAACAGCGCGCTGAACAGTGAATTCGCAAAGGTCGCTCCAGCTGCGTCGGCCGCGTTTACGGCCGTCTTCGCAGGCGCGAACATCGCGGGTACCGGCATCGCGGTTCTCGTGTCTAGCTTGTCCGCGGTCGTGTCCGGCCTGTACGCGATCGTCAGTGCTGCTGGCGTCGCGGCCGGCTCGATCGCGGTGTTGCCAGGCGCGCTCGCGGCCGCGGGCCAGGCTTTGGGCACGATCAAGCTCGCCTTCGGCAGTGTCGGTGAGGCCCTCAAGGCTGGCACCAAGGCGCAGGTAGCTAACACCGCGGCCACCGCGTCGGGTACCGGCGCCTCACAGGCCTCCGCGGCCGCGTCATACGCTGCCGCCGACGCGCGCAAGGCCCTGCAGCGGGCCCTTCAGGACGCGGCCTACGCACAGGCCCAGGCGGCTGATCGGGTCCGAGACGCTGAGCGCGAGGTCGCGGCGGCGCAGATGGACGTGCTCAACGTCCAAAAGCAGCTGAACGCGGCTCGCAAGGAGGCCGCCGAGACGCTGCAGCAGCTCGCGTTCTCGGCCGAGGACGCGGCGCTTGGCGAGGAGCGCGCTGCCCTTACGCTGGAGGACGCCTACGCGAAGCTTCAGGCCGTCAAGAACCTGCCGCCCGACGACCGTACACGCCGCGAGGCCGAGCTCTCCTACAAGGAGGCCGAGCTTGCCTACCGCGAGGCTAAGGACCGCAACTCCGACCTCGCGAAGGAGCAGAAGCGCGCGACCAAGGCCGGTATCGAGGGATCGAGTGAGGTCGTCGACGCGCAGAACGCGATCAGCGACGCGAAGGAAGCGCTCGCCCAGAAGGAGAAGGCTCTCGCTGACGCACGCGAGGCGGCCGCAAAGCAGGAGCTGGACTCCTCGCGCGCGATCGCGGACGCGCGACAGGCTCTCGCGCGAGCGCAGCAGCGGGTCAACACCGCGGCCGCAAGTCCTGCGATTCCCGCCGCGGCCAAGTCCGCGGACGCGTACGCGGAGGCCCTAAGCAAGCTCAGTCCTGCGGCCCAGGACTTCGTCCGCTACCTGATCTCGATCAAGGACCGCTTCAAGGAGCTTCGTGCTGCAGCGGGAGAGCGGCTGTTTCCGCAGCTGCAGGTCGCGATCCAGAACCTCATCGACGGCGCGCTGCCCGACCTCGAGAACGCGCTACGGGTGACCGGCGGCACCCTCGGTGAGCTCGCGGTCGGGTTCTCGAAGGGCGTCACCGAAGGCGACAACTTTAAGCGCGTCCTCGACGGCAGTAACGAGATTCTCTCGGTGTTCACCCGCCGCAACTCGGACGGCAGCAACTCCGCGCAGCAGCTTTCGAGGGTGATGCTTCGGCTGCTCGTGGCGGTCCAGCCGATCACGCAACGATTCGCGGAGTTCATCCGCCACCTGATCGACCTCGCGGACAAGGCGACCGACACCAAGCGCGAGATGAACGGCCTCACCGACTTCTTCAACCGCGCTGGTGATCGGGCGGCGCTGCTTGGTGACATCATCAAGAACCTCTTCGGCGTGCTCACCGACCTCGGTGGCATTGCCGACAAGACCGGTGAAGGGCTGCTGGTCTCGTTTGATAAGTCACTGATCAGGCTGCGCAAGTTCCTACAGGAGCCGGAGAACCAGGCCGACCTTCGTAAGTACTTTGCGGACGTCGCGGATAACGTCCGCTCGATCAGTGACGCGCTCGTCCTAGTCGCGGGAGGCTTCCTGTCGCTCGGTGACAACCCGGGCATCAAGAAGTTCTTTGACTCGATTGAGCCAGCGGTCAAGAACTTTACCCAGCTCGGTGACAACCTGACCGACTCAGGCGACGGTCTTGCTGAGTTCATCAACAACCTGTCGGTCCTGCTTCTCGCCTTCGGTGACAGCCAGGGCATCAGGGTCTTCTTCAACACCCTCAACGCAGGCTTTGACCTACTGTTCGGCGCCGTCAGGGTCGTCACCGGCGCCATCGACGGGCTGTTTGGAGAGGGTACTACCCGCAAGATCTTTGTCATCGTCGGTGCCGTTCTGACCATGATCCGCACGATCTCGTTCATGCGCTCGATCGTCGTCAAGGCGTTCCAGATCCTACTCGGCGGTCCGATCAAGTTCATCAAGAAGCTCCGCGAGGGCGAGGGAGCGATCGGCAAGTTCGCAAAGAGGATGGGACTCATCCGAGGTGCGGGAGAGGCCGCCGAGAGCGGTCTGGAGGGCGCCGCCCGCGCGAGCGATCAGGCCAAGGCCGCCTTCGAGCGGCAGATGGGAACCGACCGCGAGAAGATCGCGACTCTCAAGCTGGTCGAGGAGCAGGCGGACAAGACCGCGTTTGCGCTCGGCCGAGTCAAGACCGCGGGGTCACCCGCCGCGGGCGCCGCGGCTAAGGCGGCGCCGATCGCGCAGTCCGCGGCCAAGCCCGTCGCGGCCGCGGTGCCGCCTACGGCGGCGACCTCGACCGTCAAGCCCAACTACGTCGTGCCGCCCGCCGCGGCCGCAAACACCTCCAAGCTAGCGCGAGCCGCGTCACTAGCGGCGAAGCCGGTGTCCGGTCTGGCCAAGGGCTTCGGGTTCCTGTCTACCGCACTGCTCGGTGTGTCGGGTCCGGTCGCGGCGGTCATCGGCGCGGTGGTCTTGCTAGTGATCGGGCTCAAGAAGCTTTACGGTGTGAGTCCCGAGTTTCGTGCGTTCGTGGACGGGATCGTCGACAAGCTCAAGCAGCTCGGCGGCTGGTTCAAGGACATCTTGATGAAGTATGTCGTGCCCTTCCTGGACGGGATGTTCAAGAAGATCAACGACGTGCTTCCCAAGATCGGCAAGTTCTTCGGCGACGTCTTCAGCGAGATCGGACCAGCCGTCGGAGCCGCGTTCAACTTCATCGTCAACGCGGTCCAGGTTGCGATCGCGGTCATCTCCGCGATCATGCCGACCTTGAAGGTGATCTTCGAGGTCGTCTTCAAGTCGATCATCTTCTACATCACCAAGGTCATCGTTCCCGGCTTCAAGTTGGTGTGGGGTGTCGTCAAGACGATGTTCGCGATCGTGGTGCCGATCGTCAAGGCACTCGGTGTGATCATCGGTGCGGTCTTCAAGGCCGTTAAGTTCTACATCACGACGTTCGTGATCCCCTACTTCAAGCTGCTTTGGGGCGCGATTCAAGGCGCGTGGAACATCATCAAGCCGATTCTCTCGGTCTTTGGCACCGTGATCGGCGCGCTCTTCCGCGGTATCAAGAACGTCATTGCAGGGATCTTCATCCCGGTGTGGAACCGCATGAAGGCCGCGTTCATCGTCGCTCGCGCGGTCGTTGGTCGGGTCGCCAACAGGATCGGCGACTTCATCAGGACCATGGGGCGCGTCATCAAGACCGTCGTCGAGAACGTGATCCGTCCGGTCCTCAATGGCTTCAAGAACATCATGGGCACCGTGCGTGATGTCATCGGCAAGGTCATCAAGTTCGGCATCGACCGGTTCAACGACTTCAAGCGTGGTATCTCGATCTTCAGGGCCGCGATCTCGCCGATCATCGCGAAGGTGCGCGACATCTTCGAGTCCGTACGCGACAAGGTCCGCGACGTAATCAGCGCGGTCAAGGAACGGTTCAACGACTTCGTCGACAAGATCGGCGAGGTGCGAGACAAGATCCGCGGTCCCGTCGAGAAGATCAAGGACATCTTCTCCGGCATCACGACCGCTGCCAAGAACGCGTTCGCGAACATCGTCGACAAGATCAAGGCACCGATCCGGTCTATGCTCGAGTTCATCAACAACAAGATGATCGGGAACATCAACAAGGTCACGACCAAGTTCGGTATGAAGATCGGCACCATCTCGTTGAGCGGATTCGCCGAGGGTGGCTATACCGGTCCGGGCAGCAAGTACAAGGTCGCGGGTCTCGTTCACGCCGACGAGTATGTCATCCCCAAGACCGCACGACGTGCGATTGAGCGTGACAACCCCGGTGCTCTCGACTTCATGCGTAAGACCGGAACACTGCCGGCCAACATGATTCCGATGGGTGACTGGGGCCCTCTCGGTGCGATCGCAGGATCTATCGGAAACGCGGCCAACAAGACGTGGAACTCGTTTGAGAACCTCGCCAAGTCCGGCGTCGGCAAGGTGCTCGAGCAGCTCGTCCTCGGTGCAAAGGGTCTACTCGACAACGCAGGCATCGAGCGAGGTCCGTACCTGAACGACTTCATGTACGGCATCATGGACAAGCTCGCGGCCGCGGCAAAGAACTGGGGTGAGAGCAAGCAGAAGGAAGCCGAGCGCAAGGCCGCTCCGCCGAGCGGCGCGACCATTCCGATCAAGAATATCACCAACCCGACGGGGCACATGAGCTGGAAGGGCGGTGAGTTCACCCGTCTCTTTGTCGCGCACATGCAGGCCGCCGAGCGGTACGCAAAGACCTCGATCAGCGTGATCCAGGGTGGCTTCAGGCCCAGCACCAGCTACTCAGGATCCACCCACAACGGTGACGCGATTGACCTACAGGTGAACTACGCTCTCATCAGGGCCCTGCGCGCGGCAGGCATCGCGGCAGGTGACCGCACCGGTCTCGGAAACTGGGGACCGCACGTCCACGCGGTGCCCGGACCCGGTGCCGGATACGGTTCTCCGTCCGCACGCGCGCAGTTCGCGGACTACGTGCGCCGCGGCGGGGCCAAGCAGTCCTACAGGTCGCCGTGGGGCCTTGCCCGAGGAGGTCTCGTTCACGCGACACCCGGCGGTATCCTGGCCAACATCGGTGAGGCCGGCCGAAACGAGCGCGTCGAGCCGCTCGCTCTCGACGGCTTCTCGAGTCGTGACCGCGCGATCATCGACCTCATCAAGACCCAGATCGCGGCAGGCGGTGGCCAGGGCGGAGACACGTATAAGATCTACCCGTCCGAGGGCATGGACGAGCAGGCCCTGGCGATGAAGGTCTCACGACGCGTGGCGTGGAGAAAGAGCGTGGGCACATGACCGAGGGCAATTTTCTCGACGACTACGAGTTCGATGGTCCCACACCGATTCTCGATCCTGCGGCGCAGCAGAGCGCGCTTGAGCAGCCCGCGAGCGTGACCGTAGTGATGGACGACGAAGGCAACGAGACCCGCTACTACACCGATCCGACCGTCCTGCCGGGCGAGAGCAAGTCCTGGGAGCCCGACGACGTCTTGATCGCACAGGGTCGGATCGACTCCGAGGACTATCAGACACCGTTCCGCGACCCGGTCGAGACCAGTATCGTCGCAGGAGACGGCGCGGACGGGAGTTCGAGTAGCTAATGGCCATCAACTACAACGACGTCGTCCGTCTGCCGAACTACCGCAACCTCGTCGTCAACCCGGACGGTGCGAGCACCTACTCAGCCACGTGGCGCGCCAACAACGGAACGATCAAGACCTCCGACCTGTTCAGCCTCAGCGGCGGCTCGTCGATGTGCTACACGGTCACGGAGAAGCGCGCGTCGTCGTACTCCTTCGGACCCTTCGGCCCCGCAGGCAACACCCACGTCGGCAGGTTCAAGATCGCGCCGAACGGAGCCGCGTCGTTCAAGGTGTCTCTTAGGTCACCGGACACCGTGTGGGTCAAGGTTGTCCTGCTCTGGTTCGTCAAGTCCTGGCCCAACGGCACGAGCGCAAGTCCGGTCCTCTCTCAGACCGGAGGCAGTACCGACCTCACGGAGATCACTAAGCTTGACTCGGGAGCAGGCTGGAAGTCGCTGTCCGGCCGGGTCGCGCCGGCGGACGTACCTCGCAACGCAACGCACTTTCAACCGCTGGTCTTTGTCCAGGCGGGCTCTGGCGACAACGCGCCTGCACCGGGGGTAGGCGTCAGGGTCTTTGCTGACGAGGCGTTTGCGCCCGACAACGGGGCCGGTGTGTCGGCGGTGCCCGTCGTCATCGGTGGACGCAACGGCGCGCGCTGGGAGGGTGACCCGAACAACTCGACCTCGACCACCGTCGCCCTACCGACCCCCGCGCCTGAGCAGGATCCCGAGCCTCCGACGGTTGTCCCAGACCCGAACAACCCCGGCGGCGAGATCGGCGATCCTTCTGACGACGACCCAGACGCGGAGGGGCTCGACCCGCCGGAGGGCAGCGACGAGGATCCGACCGACGCGGTTGACTTTCCGGTCGCGAGAGCGCTTGCCTTCAGCGCAGAAGAGTCGCCGATACCTCCCGCGCCTAGCAATCCAGACGCGCTCCCCCCGTGGGGCGGACCGTCGGGTGCCGCTACCGTGGAGGACCTGCCGCCCGACGGAGGGTGGCAGAGCGGCTCAACGGTCGTGGTCGCCGAGCGCGCGATCACGTACCGGCCAAGTGGCAGGTTCAACCTCAACCGAGACGTGCAGATCAGCAACCTCGTCATGAACTCGGTAGACTCGAACGGGATCACGTGGATCGTCAGTGACATCGAGGGCTGGTGGACGATGCCCGAGCCCGACGTGCCAGATCAGCCAAGAAGCTGGTTTGACGGCTCGTTTGAGACCCGTGGTCGTCACACCGCAAGGACCTTCACCCTCAGCGGCTCCTTCATTCCGCCGAGTCCGTCCTACCTGTCTCAGGCCCGCGACCGACTGATCCGAGCGATCAACCTGGTGCACCGAGGCGGTTGGTTCATGACCCACGAGGACCCGGTGAAGCTGTCTCAGACACGAGGCAGCAAGGTCTGGATGTCCGGCGCGCCACTGATCGCAACCACCGCGGTCAGCGGTAAGACGGACTTCGCGGTCACCTTCCGGGCGCCCGACCCGACCAAGTACGGGATCAAGAACGGTGTCCCGCCGGGCTACGAGTCCGTCGTCCTGACCACGTCGGGCGTCGAGTACCCGGAGCGGGCCTACAACCGGACGTTCCCGTGGGCGTACCCGGAGGCCGTCTTTGGCACCGCAGACACTGTTGCGATCAACTACGGCAACGTCGTGGTCTTCCCCATCCTGCGTATGCGCGGCCCGACCAACGGAGCGGTGCGGGTCATCAACAGCTCGACCGGCCAGTCGTTTCGTATCTCGAGGCAACTGCACGAGGGCGAGGAGCTCGTGATCGACTGTAAGACCAAGCAGGTCACGATGAACGGCAGCGGCAACTTTCGGTTCTATCTCGACATCGATGTAGATTGGCTCATGTTTCAGCCCGGAGAGAACAAGCTGTACTTCCGTGAGGAGGAGCTTGGCGGGATTCGTACCGAGCTTGAGGTGCTATGGCGCTCGGGCTGGATCGGCTAAAGGAGACGAGAATGGTAGAGCGTAACCCGCCGGTCTGGATGCAGAGCGGCACGTACTCCGCGGCCGAGGACCGTATGGTCACAGGCCTGCTGTCGAGTCGAAGCTTTGACTCGGAGACCGGTATCACCAGGTCGCGGGTCGACGGCGGTGTCGTCGGAGGTCTTGACCAGCTTCGCGTGACCGCGTCCGGCGTCAACACCGAGATCCAGGTCAGTGCGGGCGCGATCATCATTCCTGCGGGAGTCAACCCGCCGGGAGCATACCTCTCCTACAACGACGGACCGCTGTCGATCACGCTGGACGTCGAGACCAGCAGCAACCCGCGAAAGGACCTCATCGTCGCGGAGGTGATCGACTCCGCACTCAACCCCGACGCGGTCAGTCTCTGGCGGATCCGTGCTGTCAAGGGATCTCCGAGCCCAAGCCCGGTCGCGCCGAACCCAGGGTCGTCTACCTACCAGTACCCGATCGCGACCGTCACGGTCAAGCCTGCGGCTCTCAACGGTGGGTCTAACAAGGTCTCGCAGACAGACGTGACCGACGTGCGCATGTTCAACTCGCCGCAGGGCGGTGTCTACGTCAAGTGGTCGGGCCTTCCGTATCCGACGCCGTCTCCAGGTCGTCTGGTCTACGACGTCAACGGCAAGAAGCTGCAGGTGAGCAACGGCGTTGCCGGTGGCTGGTCAGACGTGTACTCACAGGAGGACTGGAAGACCATCCTCTCCGCGATGGGACCGCGTCAGATCACCCGCGGCGGCGCCGTCGAGCGTAAGGTGCAGAACACCTGGACCGCGTCTCCTGTAGTCGCAAACTCGAAGAACAACGCGTCCGCGCCGGTGGTCTCTATCTCGAACGTGCGCGCTCCGAACGGCAAGCTCAAGATCACCGTCGGGTGCATCGGCAAGGTAGCCGAGCTGACCTCGAGCGGTCACATCACCGCACAGGTGCTGAAGGGAAGCTCGGAGGTGTTCGCGCCGGGATTCACTCTCGCTCCGTCGTTCTACTCCAAGACCTGGGCGTATGCGAGTCTGACCTTTCTCGCGTCGGGTCTTCCGAAGGATGACAACCTGACCGTCCGGTTGGTGTACGCGCGGCGCGGGGGTAACAACGGCACCGCGACGTTCTCGAACGTCACGCTGATGGTGGAGCCTACCTACTGAGATGAGCCAGTCATCGTCGCTTGAGCTGGTTGTCGGTAGGCCTGCCTACCGCTACTACACCGCCTGGACCATCTCAGGCGAGCTCGCCCTCGAGCTTGACATGAGCGGTGTGACCTGGAGTCGTCAGGTACGGCTTGCGGGCTCGTTCTCCGGGACAGCGGGCTTTTCTAACGAGACGCAGCTTGCAGACGCATATCAAGGAACCATGCCGGGTCTGATGAGCCTGTACGTGACCCGGAACGGCAAGCCGGTGTGGGGCGGCATCATCGCACGGCGCAGCTATGACGCCGCGACTCAGCGACTACAGATTGACGCGGTCGGCTTCGAGAGCTACCTGTACCGACGTGTGATCTGGCACGATCTCGAGTTTGCGAACACCGTGGACCAGTACAGCGTCGTCCGCGGTTTGATCTCAGCGATGCAGGCCGACTTTACCGGATTCGCGTCGCCGGACGACGGCGTCACGTCACGTCCCGAGAGTGCCAACATCGGCTTGACGGTGGACCCTGTGCTGTCGGGTCGTACCCAGGACAAGCAGTTCTTTCAGGGCGGGCAGCTGACCTCGTTCGGTGAGGCGATCGAGGGTTTCTCCGACAACCTCAACGGCTTCGAGTACAACATCGACGTGGACTGGAACCTCGCGCGCAACAGGTTCACAAAGCAGCTGGTCTTCAGACCTGCGCCGCCGTCTCAGCTTCCGCTCTACGCGATCTATCAGGGCGAGCGTACCGGGATCGAGGAGAACTTCTTCGAGTTCCCGGGCAATATACTCTCGGTGGGGTACGAGGACACCGTAGACGATTCGGCGACCCGGCAGTTCGTCGTCGGTGTGCAGCCCGACCAGGTCGAGGGAGCTCCCGAGGACGCGCCACAGCCTCCGCCTCTTCGGGGCTCGTGGAACAACGAGCCGTACCTGTCGACGCAGTGGCCTCTTCTTGAGATGGTCGAGTCCAGCGACCACACCGACGTGTCAAGAGTCGAGACCCTGAAAGGCTACGCGCAGAGTATCGGTCAGCGTGTCCATCCGCCGATTCCAGGCTGGTCGGTGACGGTGGACGGAAGCCTCAACCCGCAGCCCGGATCGTACCGCCCTGGAGATTGGTGCCGATTCGTGGTCAGTGACCCCTTTCTGGGGGAGAGCTTCAAGACCGAGGGTGATCTCGAGTATAAGGTATTCACCAAGAGGATCATCGCATTCTCGGTCTCGGTGCCTGACACGACGCAGCTTCCCGAGACGGTCGAGCTTACGCTCGTGGACGAGGCAAACGACGAGGAGTAGGCATGACCGTGCGGCGCACCGGTGACATCGGAACCAACATCTCATCGCTCGAGCGCCGCATCGGAAAGCTTGAGCTTCGCGGACGCGGATTCTCTCTTCAGGCGCTCGGCTCGGGCGACGGGGTCACGACCTACTCGCAGGACGACGAGCCCACCGGCGGCACCTACAAGGTCGGAGATCTCTGGTTCGACACCGACGACGGCAGCCAGGTTTATCGGTGGGACGGAACCGCATGGATCTCGGTTCTTGGCACGGTTCCCGACCGGGTCCGAGACGAGGCCGCGACCGCGTTGGTGTCCGCGCAGGACATTGAAGCTTCGAGCGACAACCTGGTCACCACGTACGTTCGTCCGACGGCGCCGACCACACACACGCTTGGCGATCTGTGGATCGACACCGACGACAACATGTTGTACCGCTGGAACGGTACGAGTTGGGTCTCACTCGGAGACACCGCGATCGGTGAGAAGGTAACCCGCGAGCAGAACCAGATCTCGTACGCTGATGGAAAGATCATCACCCGCTGGCAGTTTAACGCGCCGACCGCGACCGGCTTCGGCGACCTGTGGGTTGACACCAACGACGGAAACTCGCTCTATCGCTGGAACAACAAGGACTGGGTACGCGTCTCTGACTGGTCACTCGTCGAGCTGTCACGGGTTGTCGACACCAAGAACTCGACCTACTCACAGGAGACCGCGCCCGATGCTGACCGGCCGGGAGACCTCTGGGTCGACGAGTCCGAGGGCAAGAAGCTCAAGCGGTGGGACGGCGCGCAGTGGGTCGACGTCCAGGACGAAGCGATCGGAGATGTCGAGGTTGCGGTCGCTCAAAAGTCAGGTGTGTTCTACAACGACATCTCGGCGGGAGATTCAACGCCGATCGCGACCAAGATCGACGACGTCTGGTTCAGACCAGACCAGAACAACAAGATGTATCGCTGGGACGGCACAGCGTGGGTAGAAAAGCTCTTTGGCTCTCAGTCTCTCGCTGACGGCTCGGTGCTGACCGAGAAGCTGGCAGCCGATGCGGTTACCGCTGCCAAGCTTGCATCTGGTTCTGTCAACGCAAGCAAGATCCTCGACGGCGCTGTCGGTGAGCTTGCTCTCGCGGACGCCGCGATCAAGAGCACCAAGATCGCGGATGGCGCGGTCACCACGACAAAGCTCGTCAACGGCTCGGTCGACAGTAGCAAGCTAGTCGACGGCGCTGTCACCACGGCAAAGTTGGTGAGCGGTGCGGTCACCAACTCCAAGCTCGGCGACGGTGCGGTCACGAGCGTCAAGCTTGTGGACAATGTAGTCACGGCAGCCAAGATAGAGCCGGGAGCGGTGACCTCAGCCAAACTTGCCGACGGGTCGGTGATCGAAGGCAAGCTTGCGGAGGCCGCGGTCACAACCGTGAGCATCAAGCCCCTTGCGGTCACGACAACCCTGCTCGCGGCGAACGCCGTCTCAGCAGATAAGATCGCCGAGAAGGCGATCAAGTCGAGAAACCTGGACACAAACTCGGTGACCCGGGACGCGATCGCGCCTGGCACCATCACCGCGACCGAGTTGTCCGACTTCTCGGTCCCCGTCAAGAAGCTGGTGTCGACGCAGCACTTTCTCTACTGAGAGGCACGGAGCAAGAGATGAAAATGACGATCAACGCGGAGCCGCACGAGATCGCGGAGCTGCTTGAGTCCTTGACGGCGCAGCGACAGCCGCAGCCTGCGCGCCCCACCGTGTCCGCGGAGCAGATCGACGAGTGCGTGCGCAACCTCGTCCACGGAGAGTTGAGCACCTTCCTCGGTGACGTCGAGCGCCGCCTGAGTCAGACGCGTGAGATCGAGCGTAGCATGGTAGATGCGGGTCTCAGTGTTCCAGGCCTGACCCGACAGGTGCACACAGAGGACCTCAACATCGGCAAGCACCTGATCGACGGCTACACCCTCACGTCGAACTCACCCGCCGCGGGTTCGATCGCCTGGGCCGGGGTCCACGTCGTCTACAACGGGGTCGACTACACCGCCGCGGACGGCAACACCGCGAACATGTACGTCTACTTCATCAAGCCCGCCAGCGGTACCAGCGTGACGCTCACCAGCTCGAACACCAAGCCGACCGCGGCGGTGCTCGGTGTCGGCGGCGCGCTGCTGTTCAAGAACAACGGGGGTACGCCGATCTCGGTCCTCGAGTCCTCGATTCCGTCGGTCATCGCGGACGGAACGGTCGACACCGGCGCGATCATCTCGGGAGCGGTCGGCAACGCGCAGCTAGGTAGTAACGCGGTCGACTCCGACAAGCTGGCCAACGGCGCGGTGATCGCAGGAAAGATCGGCACCGGCGGTGTGTCTGCAGCCGCTCAGTTCGCGAGCGGTGTGGTCGACACCACCGCACTCGGTGGTAACGCGGTCACGACCGCAAAGATCGCAAGCAACGCGGTGACCAGCACCGAGCTCGCTAACAACTCGGTGATCGCGGGAAAGATCGCAACCGGCGGCATCTCCCTCGCGGCGCAGTTTGCCTCAGGTGTTGTCGACACCTCGGCGCTCGGCACCAACGCGGTGACCACCGCGAAGCTAAACGCGGGCACCGTCACCCCGGTCAAGTTCAACACGCTCAACCACATGCTCTACTGAGGAGATCACCATGCCGCAGGACGACCCGATCACCCTCGCCGATCGCGGTGAGCAGATCGTCTTCCCGATGCCGCAGTCCGCGCAGCCCGATCCAGACAACGGCTTCGTCGTGCCTCCGGATCCCGCGGACCACGTACCGATGACGGTGGTCGACGCGAAGGCCTACGACGACACCCAGGAGCGCAAGATCGAAGACGCTCGAGAGAAGCTCGGCCTAGAGCCACACGTCGAGTCCGAGACCGATGACTCGAGTGATGTAGTATCGGACTCGAATACAGAGACGACCGACGACAGCGACACGCTGGACCAGAACACCGAGCCCACCCGCCGGAGCTGGTTAAGTTCCTGAGGGGATGAGCGCTCATGGCTCTGCCCGTTCTGACGGCTAACAGTCCCTCCGTAGGCTACATCTCGTGGACGGCCACGAACCTGATGTACGTCGGGACCAGCTACGTAATTCCAGCCGGTAACACCAACAAGCGCTTTACCGTCTGGAAGTATAACAACGGTTCTCCAACGTTGGTGTACACGGACTCCCTCAACTCGATCACGGTCACCGACGATGACCTGCTGCTGTTTCTCAACAAGAACGGCACGCCGGTCAACGCACAGAAGACCCAGGTCGTTGAGGGATCACTGATCGTCGAGCAGTCGATCCTCGCGGACGCGCTCGCCGCGAACTCGGTGACCGCCGAGAAGATCCTCGCAGGGTCGGTCGACGCGACGAAGATCAAGGCCGGTACGATTACCGCGAACGAGATGGCCGCGGACTCGATTACCGGCCGCGAGCTCGCTATCGCTGACTTCACCAACTACGCTCAGAACGCACTCTTTGATGACGGCGCAGTAGGGTGGACCGCAACCGCGACCGGATGGTCGATCACCTCCGGTGGAAGCGGCGGCGTACCGTCGTTCGTCTCACGCAACACCGCAGGTGCGGCAGATCTTGTCAACAACTACCGCATTCCCGCTCGAGCCGGCGAGTCTTACAACGTCTCAGGTCTCTCTTACAACGAAGGCGGTGCAGCCGCACAGGTAGGACTGATCTTCTACAACGGTTCTGGCGTCTCAATCTCTGAGGGGATGGCGACACTCGGAGGTTCACAGACCTCGTGGACCCCGTTCTCGGCTAACATTCCGGTTCCTAACAACGCAAGCTTTGCGAGTCTACAGATCCGTCACAACGGAACCGGTACCGCGCGATTCGGCAACATGTTCAACCGCCGTAGGTTTGGCGGGTCACTCATCGTCGACGGCGGCATCATCGCGGACAACATCGCGGCCAACGCGATCACCGGCGACAAGATAGCAGCTAACTCGGTCACGGCGAGGGAGATCGCAGCCGACGCGATCAGCGCGCGACAGATCGCGATCGCCGACTTCACCAACCTTGCGTCGGGCTCCGACTTCGAGGACCCCGCGCTGATTCCGTGGACGCTTTCCGGTGCCGGCGCGACGATCTCAACGGCGCAGAGCAACTCCGGAAGCCAGTCTCTACAGTTCAACGGAGCCGCGTCGGGATCCGCGTCGCTTAAGAGCTTTAGCGTGACCGCGGGTGAGTCGATCTACTTCAGACTTTACGTGTATCGAGACGCGAACTGGAACGGCACGTCGTCGTCTCGACTGCGTATCGACAACCAGTCAGGGACTCAGCTAGCGTTCATCGGTCTGGGCTCGACAGACCTGCCAAGCGCTACGTGGACGCCGCTCACGCTGACCTACACGGTGCCTGCCGGCGTGACCAAGCTCGGCGTTTCGATCGTCGCGACCGCGGGCAACCTCTGGGTCGATGACATCCTCATTCGTCGGCGTTTCGGTGGCGAGCTGATCGTCGACGGCACCATCACCAGCAACCTGATCTCGGCGCGTGCGATCGGCGCCGAGCAGCTCTACATTACGTCGTCTAACAGCGGCGCGCTCAACGCGAACGGCTCGTTTGAGGAGTCCGGTCCTGCGACCGCGTACCCGCCGGGGTGGCGGTACGCAGAGGGTCAGAACGTCGCGACCGGGTACACGACACAGGCTGAGTCTACAGCCCCGTCAGGAGGCAACGTCGGGGTCATCAAGGCCGGTGCGAACCGAGCGATGGGTACGACCGCGGTGCCGGTGGTACCTGGCCGTACGTACGAGTTCAAGAGCATGATCCGTAGTCTTGCTACCGCAGGTAGTCACTACGTTCGGATCTTCTGGGCGACCTCACTCGCCTCCGGCGCCGACTCGATCGTTCAGACTACTCGCAACGGATATGGCGCGATCCGGGAGAACCAGCCGAACACGGGCATCAGCTCGTGGACCTCCGCCGGCACGGTGTGGACGGCACCAAGTAACGCCTACTGGGCGTCGTTGGTGTTCTACAACTGGACGGGAAACAACGGAGACCTGCAGATCGACGACGTGTCGATCAAGGAACAGGCCGGTGCGACCCTCATCCAAGACGGTGCGATCATCACCGACAAGATCGCAGCGAACGCGGTGGTCGCGGATAAGATCGCGACCAACGCGATCGAGACCGACAAACTTGCCGCCAACGCGGTCACGGCCAACAAGCTCAACGTCGTGGTCGGCGGCGGCAACCTGCTCAACAACACCCTGCTCAAGACCGCGGACAGCTGGACCGGTAACGGACCGATCACCGCGACGATGCCGGTCAACCGGAGCGCGAGTGCGACCGGCGGTCTTGTGTTTGCGTCAGGAGCAAGCTATCAGTATCGGCTGCAGCAGATAACGCTTCAACCGGGAACTTACGTCTTCTCGTGCTGGGTGTCCGCGTCTGTGGACGGCGTGTCGAGTGCCAACGGCGCAGGTGTGCAGGTGCAGGGTGTCGGCGGCAGGGCTACCGTACTCGAGCGGGTCGTATTCCAGACGGTCAACACGGGCTGGGCACGGTCTTACATGCGCTTCACGGTGACCACCGCATCGCAGTTTGACTTCATGCTCTGCAACACCTACGGAGGGACCACCTCCGGCGGCTCGATCTACATCGTTCAGCCGCAACTCGAGGAGGGTGAGGTTCCGACCTCATACTCGCCGAAGGGCGACGAGATCCTGCCCGGGACCATCAACTCTGCGATGATCCAGACCGACGCGGTCATCGCGGACAAGATCGTCGGCGGCGCGGTCACCGCGGACAAGATCGCGGCGAACGCGGTGACCGCCAACAAGCTCAACGTGGTCATGGGCGGCGGCAACATGCTCACCAACTCGAGCTTCCGGAACTCGGTGAGCGCACTTACCGACTGGACGGTGGCAGGGCTCTCCGGCAGCGTCCGGACTGCGACGCTGCAGACCGGTGTCTCGAAGTCTATGGGGTACAACTCATACCGGCTAATCCGTACCGACACCTCGTTGCCGATCATCTTCTCGCACGCCGCGGTAGCGATCGGAGCTGGACCCTACGTGGCATCGATGTGGGTGCGTCACAACGCCACGAGCCAGCCGGGACTCGCGATCGACATCGGCGGGGGACAGGACGGCGCGCGCGTCTACTCCAACCCTGCGATCGTTGGCAGCTGGCAGAGGGTCTCAACGATTCGCACCGTGACGACGGACGGCTCCGTCGCACCGCGCGTCTTCATTGACCAGGCAATCTCGACCGGCGCATCCGGCATCGACTTCTGCATGGTGCAGATGGAGGCCGGAGAGTACGTCACCGCGTACTCGCCGCGCACCGATGAGATCCTACCCGGGACGGTCGTTGCGGCGTCTATCGCGACCGATGCGGTCACGGCTGACAAGATCCAAGCCGGCGCGGTCGCGGCCGAGAAAATCGCTGCCGGTGCGGTCACCACCGAGAAGCTGACCGTCGGCTCGATCGGTGACACCGCGATCAACAACGGTTCGTTCGAGGAGCTGTCGACGACGGACGCGACGCTTCCCGCGGGTTGGGACCGCGGTCTCGTCTACGGTGGCACCGCGACAACGGTCCTCGCGACGACGACCTCGCCGTTGAGCGGTTCGCGATCGGTCAACCTGACCGCGTCTCCGGGAGTGGCCGTTCCGACCGGCACCTCGGTCGCTACCTCGACCTCGGGTGGCACCCTCGCCGCGTCGACAACCTACTCCTACCGGGTCGCAGCGGAGCACCTGCGCGCTGACGGGGTCACCGGAACCACCGCGGCTGCAGCCGCGGTGACCGTGACGACCGGAGCGGGGTCCGCCAACTCGAACACCGTCTCGTGGACCGCGGTCACCGGCGCGACCGGCTATCGAGTGTATGGGCGGGCCGCGGGGTCCGAGCTGTTGATCGCGTCGGTCTCCGGCCAGGCGACCGTCTCCTACACCGACGACGGAAGCGTCACGCCTGCCGGCGCCGTACCGACCGGGAGTACCGCGTTCTCAAACGCGACCATCGTGTTGTCGTCGGGCGTTCCGGTCGTTCCTGGAGAACGCTGGTATCTTTCGTTCACCGCGCGGAATACGTCGTCGATCAACGGGCTCTACGCGCGTCTTCGTGGAGGTACAACAGCGACCGCAGCGGGAGTTGAGGCTGGTGCCGCCGCGGGCAACACGATCGAGAACTTGACCTCTACCACCACAGCGACCCGATACGAGACCAGCTTCGTCATCCCTGCCGGTATGCTCTACGCACGACCGATCATCTTCAACTACGGCCAGGGCCAGACAGCCGGAGCCGCAGACAACACGCTCACGATCGACGACGTCACCTTCCGCAAGGTCACCGTCTCCGCGATGATCGCGGACGGCGCCATCACAGCGAGCAAGGTCGCCGCCGAGGCGATCACGTCGAAGAACCTGACCGTCGGTGCGCTCACCGACAACCTGATCTCGAACCCGGGCTTCGAGGACTGGGACACCGCGACCAAGCCCGCACTTTGGGCGCAGGCGACCGGTTCAGGCTACGGCGGCACCTACTCCAAGGTCACCGGTGGCTCGCAGATCGCGGGCACCTCGAGCGCGGGTATGACCCCGTCGTCGGGAAACTCGCTACGTCTGTCGACCGAGCGCCTCGTCTCCGCGGTCGCGGGTGAGAAGCTGTACGTCGCGTTCTCAGTAAGATCGTCGGTCGCGGTGACCAACGGGCTTACCATCGGTATCGACTGGCTCAACAACGCAGGTACCGTCCTGTCCACCACCACGTCGGCGTACAACATCGCGACAACGGTCTCACGGTTTAACCATGTTGGTACCGCACCGACCAGCGCGGTCAACGCTCGCGTCTTCGTGCAGGCCAACTCAGCTGCGGCCACACGCTTGGTGACCGTCGGCGACTCCGAGGCTCGTCGTCTCGTCGGCGGTGCGCTCATCGCGGAAGCGTCGATCCTCTCGGCAAACATCGCGGACGGCCAGATCACCAACCTCAAGGTAGCGAACGGGATCGACGCGAGCAAGATCTCGGTCGGATACCTCAACGCCTCGGTCATCGACTCCAACACCATCACCTCGGGCATGATCCGCGGTGACGCGATCGACGGCAAGACCATCACCGGCGCGATCGTTCGTACCGCGGAGTCGGGGCAGCGGGTCCAGCTCGACACCGGCGGCGTCTTTGGATACAACTCGGGCGGTACCGCGATGACGACGATCTCGTCCTCGACCGGTCTCTTGACCGCGACCGGAGGCACCTTCCGCAGCAGCACGGCAACGCAGCGCATCGAGATCAACAGCAACGGTCTCTTCGGCTACGACAGCGGCGGCAACCTCGTCACGACCGTCTCGTCGACTACCGGGCAGCTCACCGCGTCGGGTGGTGTCTTCCGCAGCAGTAACGCGACTCAGCGAGTCGAGATCACGAGCTCCGGCTTCTTTGGCTACGACAGCGGCGGTAACCCGGTGACCTCGATCTCGTCGAGCACCGGGCAGCTGATCGCGACCGGCGCGCTCTTCCGCAGCAGCACCGGAGCCGCACGAGTTCAGCTTGACTCCAACGGTCTCGAGGCCTACAGCGGCACGACCAACCAGTACGTGCAGATCGACTCAAACGGCATCAACGCCTACGGCGGCGCGGGGGTCGCCAACACGACCATCTCCGCGAGCACCGGGCAACTGACCGCGGTCGGGGTCAACATCAAGAGCGGCACTACCACCCAGCGCGTCGAGCTGAACAGCAGCGGTCTAACCTCCTACGACTCGTCCGGCAGCCCGAACACGACCATCTCGTCCGCTGACGGGACATTGACCGCCTACGGCGCGACCATCACCGGCATCATCTCGTCCAACCGGGGGCTCTTCAACTCGACCGCCAACGCGACCACCGCGGCGGGCAACACCCCCGCACTTCGGGTGGGTGACCCCGCGGGCCGTCACCTACGGATGGACGGCAACGAGATGCTGGCCATGAACGGAGACGCCACCCCGGGTGACCTCTACCTCAACAGCTCGGGCATCACACGTCTCAACAACGTCAACGTCATGGGCATGTTCCTGTCGGCGGTCAACTTCAACAACGCGCTCTTCTCGCAGGACGCGATGACCTTTCGTACCCTCAACTCTGCGGGCACTCGGACCGGGCAGCTGCAGCTGGTCGGCACGACCAGCTCGATCGTCGACGCTAAGCTTGCGACCAACGCGGTCGGCATAGTGTTTCAGGGATCAAGAGTAGGCATCGTCAACCCGGGATACAACAACACGTCGGACTTCACCGCAGGCACGACCCAGGCGTTCGTCGCAAACCAGGTCACCGCGTTCAATGGACTCTTCGACAACGATCTCGTGCGGCCAAACGGTACGCAGAACCAGGCTGCGTACCTGACTCCCGGCGGCAAGATCACCAACGTCGCACCGTCCGCGACTAGGTTCAAACAGGACATCGAGCCGATGCAGCTCGACGAAGCGCGGTCCGCGCTAGGTATGAACTCATACCGCTTCCGCTACAAGGACGACGTCGAGGCCTACGGCGATCGAGCGCCGTATCATCCCGGTGTCCTTGCCGAACAGGCCGAGGAAGCTGGACTGGGGCTGTGGGTCATTCGTGACCATGAAGGTCCCGCGATGAGCTTTAAGTACGCCGAGCTCTCGGTCGCCCACAACATGCTCATCAAGGATCACGAGACGCTCATCCGAGACCTGTATGACAGGATCGAGACACTGGAGTCGCAGCTTGCGACAGATAACGAGGAGAAGTGACATGGAGACCGGAATCACCCAGATCGACGCGAGCGTGGTGCTCGACTACATGAAGAGCCGGGTCGCGGACCTGACGCTCGAGCTCGCGATGGCGACCGCACAGCTGCAGCAGGCGCAGGCCGAGGCGGCTCGCCTGCGCGCGGAGAACGAGCGCGGGCCGGATCTTGAGATCGTGCCGGATCAGTGATATACTTGTACCACGACGAAGAGACAGGAGATCGCGTGTGATCGAGGTCAAGAACGGCAACCGGGTCCTTCAGTTTGAAGGCGACCTGATCGGCCGGTCGTCCTCACGAAGGAACGACTCGATCCGATGGGTCGAGTTCAAGCTCTACCGCACGCGCGGTGAGGGTCGCTACGTCCTAACCCGGGTCGGGATGAGCCTGCTCTATCACCTTCCGAGCTGCTCGGTGGTCAAGCGTAACAACCTGCACGAGGCGCCGCGAGCTCGGCTCGATCACGCGGCCGTCGAGTGTGACGAGTGCCGGCCGGACGAGATCAACCTACCGATCGTGTGTCCCGAGAGGCCGCGCTACTGGGCGCAGGTATGCGACACACCGGCGGCCGTGATCGACGCACTGACGAAGTCCGACGACTCGGGCAACCGCTACCTCACCTTTGTCGCGCAGCGCCTGCTCGAACAGGCCGCGGAGGTGGATTCGGACATCTACTCGACGTACTCCGTCGAGACGGTGTTGTAACAACTTTTTTGAGTAGTATGATGTACACCCGAGACCGGGTGGTGTAGGTTCATCCGAGAACGACAGACGACAACAAGAGACGAGGAAAGATGGCCTGGATCATCGTGGAGGGCCCGACGTGCTCTGGTAAGACGACCCTCTACAACGAGATCGATAGGCGGTTCGGCGAGTCCGGAGGAGAGATCAACCGGATCCACATGGGCCGGCCGGACGAGCTGACCCGTGGATGGGTGCTTGAGCGGTACGTCACAGGGTGGGAAGCGTCCGACGCGGATCACGTGCTCGCAGACCGCTGGCACTGGGGCGAGGCCACCTACGCACCGCTGTACCGGCCGGAGACCAACACCGACGGGTTCGGCCTGCTCGGTAAGGCTGGCTGGCGCTGGACCGAGATGTTCCTGGCCTCGCGCGGAGCCTGCGTCGCGCTGCTCTCAGCGGACAACGACACGCTCGCCGAGCGTCTAAAGGACCGCGGCGACGACCACGTACAGAACCTCGACGAGCTGTTCCAGGTCTCGAGCCTGTACAACCACGCGCGTCGGGAGAGCAACACGGTCGCGGGCGTCTTCGATACCTCAGGTGAGGTCGACGCGGACGCCTACGCAACGTTCATCCAGACCGTGCTGGACGAGGCCCAGACGCGCTCTGAGAGGGCCGCGGACCTCAACAGCAGGTTCCCGCGGTACATCGGCTCGCAGTCGCCTGGTGTCCTCCTGGTCGGTGACGAGCGCAACATCGGCCGACGCGGTGAGTTGACGCAGCTCCCCTTCATGCCGATCGACGGCAACTCGGGCGAGTACCTACTCAACGCACTGCCCGACATGTTCTGGCGCACCTGCGGAATCATCAACGGCAACGAGGACACCGACCTCGCGGCGCTCGTCGAGGCGCTCGACAATCCCCGGATCGTCGCGCTCGGCAACAACGCGCAGCAGGCCCTCGCCGACGCCAAGATCGTGGCGCCCAAGGTGCCGCACCCGCAGCACACCCGCCGGTTCCAACACGACCGGCAGAAGGAGTACGGCCAGGCCATGGTGGCCGCCGCGAACGGAGAGGAGAGCCCGTGGATACGGTAGGACAGGTCGTCCGCGTCGACAACCTGCGAGACGGCTACGTCGCGATCGTGCGCGCGGTGCGCGACCACGGAGCGAAGGTGAGTCCGCGCGGGCAGGCGACGCGCGAGTTTCAGAACGCGCTCATCATCGTCAACAACCCGTACGACACACTGCCAACCGGCGTGGGGCGCGGGATCGTGCCCGGGATCGCCGCGGTCGAGTCCGCGCAGCTTCTCGCCGGCGAGTCACGTGCCGACCTGGTCATGCGGGTCGGACCGACGTTCGCCAACTACGTCGAGGACAACGGCGAGTTCTGGGGTGCGTACGGACGGCGGACCAACGGTCAGTTCGCGAAGGTGATCGAGCGTCTCAAGACCGATCCGTCCTCGCGCCAGGCCCGGGTCACGATCTGGGACCCGAAGCTCGACCTGGAGGACGGGCGCAAGGACTTTCCGTGCACCACCAGCTACGAGTTCATGATCCGAGACGACCGGCTGCACATGACGGTGTACATGCGCTCGAACGACGTGCTGCTCGGTCTCGGGTATGACGGGTTCCAGCACTCGCGCGTGCAGATCGCGGTCGCCTCTGCCCTCGGGTGCGAGCTCGGCGAGTACCGCCACTGCGCGACCAGCCTGCACATCTACGAGCGCGACTTCGGCATGGTCGACTCGCTGACCACGAGTCAGAAGGAACCGACGTTCTTCCCGTGCATCCGCGGCAAGGACTGGGCCGAGATCGCGAGTAAGGCACAGACCGTGCTCAACATGAGTGAGTTCAACCACGCACCCGATCTTACGGTCCCTGCGGGCGACGCAAAGCACATGCAGTGGTACATCAACTCGATGCGCAAGGCGATCGAGAGAAACGAGACGAAGTGACGACGCGAGGGTACAAGAAGACCATCCAGACCGCGACCGCGATGGCGGTCTTTAGCGTCGACAAGCGGCTGGGTCCGAAGGAGATCGAGGACCGCATCGCGCTCAGCCGCGCGATCAAGGTGATCGGTCAGATCCAGACCGTGACGATCGGCGACGAGATCCTCGCGGTGGCCAAGGTCTCCAACACCGCGCGAAGCTCGAACAGGTCCATGATCCGAGCCGCTCTTGCGCGGTTCTTTACCGCCGACGAGCTGGTGTACGTGACGACCACGGACGTGGAGAAGCACCTTGGATGAGTCAGGGATGAGTCCGCTACGCGAGGCCGCGGTTCAGCTGCACGAGCTGTACTCCGAGCTCAAGGCCGCGGGCTTCTCGCGGACCGAGTCGATGGAGCTCGTGACCAAGATGCTTCTGTCGACCATGAACAACCAGGACGGCGGTAGCGGAGGTGTCTCCTGACTCGCGTCCGAGCTGGGACGACACGTGGATGACGGTTGCGGAGACCGTTGGCCGCCGTAGTCGTTGCGCTCGTGCGCAGGTCGGTGCGGTCATCGTGACGCGCGACAACCGGGTCGCGAGCACCAGCTACAACGGACCCCCAAGCAAGCTTGCGCTCTCGGGCGACTGCACGAACTGGTGCCCACGAGGCCGAGGAGAGACGGAGTTAGGGTCGAGCTATGACGAGTGCTTCACGATTCACGCGGAGGCTAACGCGCTTCTCCGAGCTGACTTCACGGACATTCAGCGAGGCACGATCTACGTTTCACACGCTTCGTGCATCGGCTGCGCAAAGCTGGTCGCGAACTCCGGTCTTGCGCGTCTCGTTCACCGTGTCACCGAGGCCGACTCCCACCGAGATCCCGACCGAGTCGAACGGTACCTTCGCACAGCTGGGATTGGCGTTTCCCGTGGCTGAGTCCGCGATCGCCGACGACATGCCGTCGCCCTGGGTTGCGTGTCCGCGCTGCGCGTGCATCTGGCTCAAGGTGACCTGTGTGCTTGAGCGCGGAGACTGGCAGGACGAGAACACCTACGTCCTACGCGAGAAGAGCGAGGGCCCGAAGGTCGGGGCCTTCATCACAGGTCTCGAGGAGGACAGCGACGAGCCCAAGCCGATCGCATGCGCGGAGTGCGGCTACCTGTTCGAGCTCGCGGACGTCGGCTACGGCGGCGACATACAAGGAGAGTACAGTGAGTGACCTGACCCTGCAGATGGGCATCTACCAGCACTACAAGGGACCGCTCTACCAGGTGATCGGCCTCGCGCACGACGCCAACGAGGAGGGTCGTCTCTGTGTCGCGTACGTTGGGCTGCAGCTCAACGCAGCGCACTCCGGCCCGCGCCTGTGCGTGCGCACCTACGACGACTTCGTTGCGCTGATGGACGACGGGCGCCCGCGGTTCCGCTACCTCGGCCCCGTTGTTCCCGACGAGCACCTGGCGGCGGCCGATGGCGACCGCTGACGCGTTTGTGTGCATCGAAGACGGATGCGCAAACGAGACCATCAACCAATCCGGTGCAGGCGGAGTGTTTGTCGACCGCTATAAGACGCGGTGGCGCTGCAACTCTTGTGTAGAGAAAGGACAGCTCGAGTGGCGACCGCGGATCTAAGCGGAGTACAGCTGCACCTGGTCGACTCCGTCGAGAAGGCCGGCGAGTTCATGACCTGGCTCAGCGAGCGCCGACCAGACGACGTCATCGCGGTCGACACGGAGACCGGCGAATGTCCGGGGAACCCGACCAAGGACGCCCTGTCGCCTTGGCACGGGCGTCTGAGGCTGGTCCAGGTCGGCGACGGCATGACAGGGTGGGCTATCCCCTGGTCAGGCTGGAACGGCGTCTTTCACGAGGCCATGCGCCGGTTTGAGGGCGAGATCATCTGTCACAACGTCGCCTTTGAGGCACGGTGGTTCGCACTACAGAGCGACTTTGAGCTGCCGTGGCACCGGGTGCACGACACCATGATCGCCGCGCAGATCATCAATCCGCTCGAGTCCGCGGCCCTCAAGACCCTCACCTCGAAGTACGTCGACCGTCGGGCCGCAGCGATGCAGCGGATGCTCGACGAGGCCATGAGCAAGCACGGCTTCACCTGGGGCACGGTCCCGATCGACCTCAAGGAGTACTGGAGCTACGGTGCGCTCGACTGCATCCTGACCGTTCGACTGTGGGAGCGGCTCAAGGAGCAGGTCGGCAAGGGCGGACCCTACTCGCTGGTCTACGACCTCGAGATGGGCGCTCGCCGGGTCTGCACGCGGATGGAGATCAACGGCGCGCGGATCGACCTGGACTACGCGAACGAGAAGTACAACCAGCTGCACGACTACGCGGACTCGATCAAGCGGTGGGGCGCCGAAAACTTCAAGAGCTCGACCGGCAAGGGCCTCTCGCTCGGCAGCAACCGCGACCTCGCGAGCATCTTCGTCGGACAATACGGCGCGGAGGTGCACGACTACACCGCGACGGGCCAGCCCAAGATGGACAAGGACCAGCTCAAGCGCTTCGTAGCGGACTACCCGGAGGGCGACCGGATCAACACCCTCGCGAAGACCGTGCTGGCGATGCGCAAGGCCGGAAAGCTCGCCGAGACCTACATGCTCAACCTGAGCCGTGGCGCGGCGGGCACCGGCTTCGTGCACCCGAGCGTGCGGACACTGGGCGCTCGAACCGGGCGGATGAGCATCACCGATCCCGCGCTGCAGACGTTGCCGAAGAACGACGTCACCGTGCGCACGGCCTTCATCCCCCGCGACCCCGAGAACGAGGTCATGATGAACTGCGACCTCGACCAGGTCGAGTTCCGCATGACCGCGGGGCTGTCGAAGGACTCGGGCCTGATCGAGCTGTTCCACCGCTGCGACCGCGAGGGCGGCGACGCCTTCACGGAGATCATGCGCGAGGTCTACCAGGACAACACGCTGCAGAAGAGCGACAAGCGACGCAAACTCATCAAGGGCGTCGTCTACGGCAAGCTCTACGGAGCCGGTACGCCGAAGATGGCCGTCACCGCCGGAGTGCCGCAGCACCAGATGAAGGCCGTGGTCGACGCGTTCGACACCCAGTATCCCGGCGTCAAGCAATTCTCCGCCGAGATCGAGGACGCCGGTATGCGTCGACTCAGGTCGGAGGGCCAGGCCTACGTGACGACCGCGACGGGGCGCAGGCTTCCCGCGGACGAGGGACGTGTCTACTCGCTCACCAACTACGCGATCCAGGGCGGCGCGGCCGAGGTCTTCAAGCTGTGCATGCTGAAGTGCGACGCCGCGGGCCTGATCGACTACCTGGTGGTGCCGGTGCACGACGAGCTCGTGCTCTCGGTTCCGAAGGACCTGCAGAAGGACGTGGCCCACACGCTGCAGGAGTGCATGACGACCCGCGAGGGCTGGGCCGTTCCGTTGACCGCGGGAGATCCCGCGGTCGGATCAAACTGGGGAGAGCTAAGTGACTGAGAAGACAGCAGAGCCGAGCGAGCCCGTCGACCCAGACGACGAGCCGACCAAGCCCACATACTCGACCGGCGGGATAGTCTCCGGGAGCGGAATCACGACGGCAAAGATCTCTGCGGGGACGATCACGTCAGGCACGATCTCGCCGACCTACTGGAGCTCCTCCGGCGGCTACGTAACCCGGAAGGGTCCGAAGATGAAGGTCAAGGACCTGCCGACCAAGCGGCCGAAGAAGATCCTGATCGCGTTCCTCGACGAGGACGACAACCAGGAGTGGGCCGCGAAGCTCAAGGCCAAGGAGATCAGCATCGACCTTGGCCTGGACGGGGTGCCGAAGATGAACCTCGAGGTGGACCTCATGGTCGAGGACGACGAGTGACGAGCGTGGAGCGTCTGCTCTGCGTTGACCCCGGGCTGAAGACCGGGGTGTCACGGCTGGACAGAGACGGTGACTCTGTCTCCGTCTCGGAGTCGCACGAGCTCGACGAGCACGAGGTCGCGCCGTGGCTACGTAAGCATCTCGCGGGCTGGGATGATCGAATGACGGCCGGCGAGGGCCACACGCTCGTCGTCTACGAGAGGTTCATCATCACACCGCGCACCGCGACCCTCACCCAGGCGCCGTGGTCGCTCGAGCTGATCGGCGTGACCAAGCAGGTCTGCCGCGACCTCGAGTATCCCGTCGACCGCATGTACGGTCAGACGCCGGCCGAGGCCAAGTCGGTGGTCGACAACAAGAAGCTGCAGCGACTCGAGCTGTGGCACAAGGGCGGCGCCGGCCACGCGAACGACGCGATCCGCCACGGCGTGCTCAACCTGATCAACCGTGGCTGGCGGGACCCGAGGTTCCTCTCGTGAGCTGGCGTCGCCCGAGCTGGCTGTGCGGCCACGAGATCGACGAGGTCTACGAGGTCTACGGCGAGGAGCTCGTCGTGGAGGACGAGATCGCCGCTCTTGGCAGGGTTGATTACGTCGGCCACTGTCAGCGGTGTGATCGGGACGTCCGCTGGTCCGAGAACATCTAACGACACGGAGACGAAGTGACAAAGACTAGTCCGCTCGAGGAGCGGTCGATGAAGGACGTGCTCTCGATGAGTCCCGCGTTCGCCAAGGCCGCGGCGGGACTTGCCCTGGTCGAAGGCGGCACTCAGCTGTGGCAGAAGGCCAAGAAGCGGTGGGACGACCGAACCACCTACACGGTCGTGATCGGCGAGGAGGATCCCGCCTACTTCGAGGTACACCGCTGGCTTCTCTCGCAGGTACCTGACCGTGAGCACCGGAGCCTGATGCTGCGCAGCGGCGACCAGTCCTCGAAGGGCAACATCTTCGAGTCCTCCGAGTCCGAGAGGTCGTCGCGCACGGTCCCGACGGTCGACGTGCTGATCAACGACGCGACCGACCACTGGCTCACGATCGGCGGGTACCGGGTCAAGGTGTCGATCTCGAAGCCCGACAACGCAGGATCGGCGGGCGAGTCTCGACGTCGCCGGATGGACTGGGCGACGATGACCTTCTCGTCTCGCAGCCACGAAGGCCAGCAGGCCGTCATCGCGCGGGTACGTGAGATCCGGGCCAAGGTCGCGGAGCGCAAGCCGTCGTTGAAGATGATCGCACCGTGGGGCGGCTGGCGCCACCAGACCGACGTGCCCGAGCGCTCGCTGGACTCGGTGATCCTGCCGACCGATCAGAAGACGCGCATCCGCGGCGATCTCGAGCGCTTTCTCGCTGACGAAGGCCGCTACGCTCGTCTCGGTATGCCCTACCACCGCGGCTACATGCTGCACGGACCGCCGGGTACCGGCAAGACGTCGTTGGTCAAGGCCCTGTCGCAGGAGTTTGGCCTGGATCTCTGGTACGCGCCTCTCGGCGACCTGAACGACGAGATCTCGCTGATGTCGGTCATCTCAGAGGTAGGGGCACGCTCGATCCTGCTGCTGGAGGACATCGACTCGGTCCGCATCTCGAACGACCGCGCAACGCAGGACGGCGGCAGCTCGAAGTCGACCGTGACCACGTCGAGCCTGCTGAACGCACTCGACGGGGTAGCGACGCCGCACGGTCTCATCACCGTGATGACGACCAACCACTTCGACAAGCTCGACCCCGCGCTGACACGGCCGGGGCGGATGGACCTGGTCGAGTTCATCGACACACCGTCTCGAGACATGGTCGGCGAGATGTTCCGACACTTCTACGGGTCGGTGCCTGACGACGTTCCGTGGTCTCGAGGCATCAGCCAGGCCCAGGTGGCCGAGGTGTTCAAGCGACACATGGACGACCCGGCCGCGGCGCTGTCCGAGCTGCACGCTCAGGCGGCTCTTGCCGCCGAAACTCTCTAAACTTTTCTCGTAGTATGGTGTACTCTCGGGTGCATCTCGAGTATTATCTAACACGTGAGGAACGACGAATGACGCCGGTTCCGGCCGAGCTCGAGGACGACAACCAGATCTGGCTCACCACCACATGGGCCGTCAAGGAGATCACCAAGTCGATTCCCGGGACCAAGTGGGACAACAAGCGCGAGCAGTGGCGCCTGCCGGTGTCCTGGTCCGCCTGCCTCGCGCTGCGGAGCACCTACGGAGACGCGCTCGAGATCGGACCCAAGCTCGCCGAGTGGGCGACCAAGGAGCGCGCGGAGCGTATCGACCCGTGCAACGCGCTGCGCGATCAGCTCGACCACGCGGGCGATCCGGCGCTCTTCGGCTGGCAGCGGTCGGGAGCCGAGTTCATCGCGCGCGGTCGCCAGGTCCTGATCGGCGACGAGATGGGCTCGGGCAAGACCATCACCGCGATCCGCGGACTCGCCAAGCTCTTCGCGGAGGGCGAGGACGTCTTCCCGATCATGGTCGTGTGCCCGAACTCGGTCAAGCGCTCGTGGGCGCGTGAGTTCGAGAGGTGGTGGCCAGGCATGATCTGCCAGGTCGTCACCGGCTCGGCCGTGACGCGGCGCAAGGCGCTCAAGGAGCCCGCGCACGTTTACATCATCAACTGGGAGGCGCTGCGCGCGCACTCGAGGCTCGCGCCGTACGGCTCGATCGGGCTCGCCCGCTGCCAGGAGTGCGGCGGCGAGGACCCGAAGGTTACCGAGACACGCTGCCAGGTGCACGAGCGCGAGCTCAACAAGATCAAGTGGGGCTCGGTCATCGCCGACGAGGTGCACCGCGCGAAGGACCCGCACTCGCAGCAGACCCGCGCGCTCTGGGCCGCATCGGCCTCGTCTAAGTTCCGCATCGCGCTGTCGGGCACGCCGATCGCGAAGGACGTGACCGACCTGTGGTCGGTCCTGCACTTCCTGTCGCCGACCGAGTGGCCGACCAAGACCCGCTGGGTCGACCGCTTCGTGGACACCATGCTCAACGCGTTCAACGCGATGGTCGTGCTCGGACTCAAGCCGACCATGCAGGGCGAGTTCTACGCCGCGCTCAACCCGCGCTTCCGCCGGATGCCCGAGGAGCTCATCCTCTCGCACCTGCCGCCGTTCATCTGGGAGACCCGGGTGTGCGAGATGGCCGCGAAGCAGGCCAAGGCCTACAAGCAGCTCAAGGAGGACATGGTCGCGGAGCTGGAGGACGGGTACCTGACCGTACCGTCGCCGCTCGTGGCGACCACCCGGCTGCTGCAGCTGGCGAGCAGCTACGCGGACATCGAGATGATCGAAGGTGTGGACGAGGCGGGCTTCCCGACCGCGAAGCAGAAGATCACGCTGGTCGACCCCTCGTGCAAGCTCGACGCGTTCATGAACGACATCAAGGACTTCGGAGACCAGCAGGTCGCGGTGATGGCCGTATCACGGCAGCTCATCGAGCTGCTGTCCGCGCGACTCGAGAAGGCCAAGATCCCGCACGGCCTGATCACCGGCGCGATCGACCCGGAGGACCGCCAGCAGCACATGGACGACTTCCAGGCCGGGCGTACGCAGTTCATCCTCTTCACCGCCGCGGCCGGCGGCACCGGCGTCACGCTCACCGCCGCCCGGTACCTGTGCCGCCTGCAGCGGCCGTACTCGCTGGTGGACGACAAGCAGGCGCTCAAGCGGGTGCGGCGCATCGGCAGTGAGAAGCACGAGAACATCATCGTGGTCGACTACATGACCGAGAAGACGATCGAGTCCAAGGTGATCGAGGCCCTGGACAAGAAGGGTGTCTCGTTTGAGGAGGTCGTCCGCGACCAGGACGCGCTGCTCTCGCTGCTGACCGAGGAGGACGCCGCGTGACGCCGGAGGAGCTCGAGGACGCCGAGCACGCGGTCAGCGCGCGCTTCGTCGGAATGAACAGCTGCGGATCGGTCGGGTTCTTCCTGGTCGGGACGCGCGGCGCCAAGATCATGCTCGAGCTCAACAGGGAGCAGCTCACGCTGATGGGCGACACCATCGACGGGTATCTAGCGGAAGAGGGACTGAAGTGAATCAAGACGTGAAGATGGTGCTCAAGTACAGCCCGGAGATCGATAAGAATACGATGATCATCGGATTCGTAGTTGGAGGTCAAGAGTATCCGATGGAGCCCATCGGCTACTCAGAGCTCAAAGGACTAACTTCGGCTCTTTTGGATATCCAGTCGTCGATGGCACACGAGTTGAACATCGGGTCAGACGAATGACGGCGACTCCGATCGAGATCTCAAACAGCGAGATCCAAACGTATAAGGAATGCCGCAGGAAATGGTACCTCTCGTACCATCGTCGGCTTTCTAAGATCGAGAAGTCGTTCTCAGGTCCGCTTGCCCTGGGCTCGCGGGTGCACAAGGCGCTCGAGGACTACTACAAGGGGCAGGCCGAAGGCGGGGACAGGTCGCTGTTGGCCTACTGGCACGACCTGGTGGTCATCGACCGTGCGGCGATCGAGGCCGAGGGCCGCGACGAGACCGACTTCAACAACGAGGTTGAGCTCGGGAGGCTGATGCTGGAGGGCTACCTCGAGTGGAACGACACCGAGGGCATCGACTCGGACCTCGAGCTGATCTCAGCCGAGGAGCTGCTGACCCTGCCGATGCTGGACGGACGCGTGCTTCTCAAGGGCAAGCTCGACCAGCGGGTACGCCGCCGCAGCGACGGGACCCGGCTGGTACGTGACTTCAAGACCACGGCCAACTTCGCGGACCTGACCAAGACCGGCCACCTATCGGAACAGTTCCTGACGTACCAGACGCTGGAGGCCGCGCTCAAGACCGAAGGCGAGCGGTGTGACGGCACGCTCATCACCATGCTCAAGAAGGTCAAGCGGACCGCAAGCGCACGCCCGCCCTTCTACATGGAGATGGAGGTCCGCCACAACGTCTTCGCGCTGCGCAACTTCTGGACCCGGCTGAACGGGGTCTTACGGGACATGGTCGCAACACGAGACGCGCTGGACGCTGGCGTTGACCACCACCTGGTTGCGTATCCCACGCCCGGCCGAGACTGTTCTTGGAAGTGCCCCTTCTACGCGCAGTGTCAGATGTTCGACGACGGGTCGGCGGTCGAGCAGTCGCTCGCCGACAACTTCGAGGAGCACGACCCGTACGGGTACTACTCTGACGAATACCAGCCGGGGAAGTGATGTTGAAGGCAGAGCGTTGCAGCCGAGAGGGCTGCAACAGACTCGTCCAGGCACCCGCGTTCGCGTCGGGATCGGACCTACGGGCGAACCAGAGAGGCTTCTGCAGCGCGGACTGCGAGACGGAAGACAACAACGAGAGGAAAGACGAATGACCCAGCAGGAGACGGACAACATCGACGAGGTGTTGAGGTTTCTCGAGCTTCAGACCGACGATCAGATTGAGGTGACCCTGAGCGACAACAGCACGGTCGTCGGCGTCGTCGAGACGCCAGGGATCTTGTTCGAGTCCAACGGGTTCGGCGGCACCCTCGCCGCGACTCCGGCCGCGATCAAGATCAACGCCGGCGCTGAGGGACGGTACCTCGTGCCGTGGCGCTCCATCATCAGCATCAAGTACGCAAGCTAGGAGAGACGCATGACGTACCGGATCACGGTCGACCCTGAGGGGCCGAACGAACGCAAGATCGACGCATATCACTACGAGCTCAAGGGCAACGCTCTTGAGGTCTACCTCGTTCGTAGTCCACTGGACGCTGAAGGTCGAGACATCGAGATCGCAAACCCCGCGATCGGTCACTTTGCCCGTGTCGCGATCTCCAAGACCGACAGCGTGTTGATCACCTACACCGACGACGGACCGAGCTCGACTACCAAGATCACCACCGGCACCCTGTAGGAGGGCACCAAGTGACCATCATGCGATCCCTGACCGGGATCATCTACGGGCCGTCGAAGTCGGGCAAGTCGACGCTTGCCGCGACCGCGCCGTACCCACGACTCATCCTCGACGTCGAGGGTGGTGCGCGCTTCCTGCCCATTGTCCCGACCGTCTGGGACCCGATGCGGGAGGCGCCGCCCGAGGCCGACGGGACCTGGGACACCACGGTGGTCCTGGTTCGCGACTACGAGACCGTGCTCAAGGCCTACGAGTGGCTGCGCAGCGGCCGCCATCAGTTCAAGAGCCTGGTCATCGACTCGATCTCCGAGCTGCAGGTCAAGTGCATCGACAACATCGCCGGTCAGGACCAGATGAAAATGCAGCACTGGGGTGAGCTCCTGCGCCACATGGGCAACCTGCTGCGCGACCTGCGGGACCTGACGATGCACCCGACCAACCCTCTCGAGGCCGTCATCATGACCGCGATGGCGAAGGAGGGGCAGGACGGCCGCTTCAAGCCGTACTTGCAGGGACAGCTCGCTACCCAGGCGCCGTACTTTTATGACATGCTCGGCTACTTGAGGGTGGAGGAGTGGCCCAACCCGGACCCCTCGCAGCCTCCGCTGAAGTTCCGCCGCCTGTACGTGGAGTCCACCGACTTCGCGGAGGCCGGCGAGCGGGTGCAGGGTCGCCTCGGCTCCGTCGTCGAGCAGGGCGAGATGAGCATCGAGGTGATGCTCGACAAGATCTACGGCCCGCGGGCGGCTCCGGCCGCGGTACCGGCCTCCACCGAGGCCGCGACCCTTCCCGAGGCGGCGCCCGTCGACTCGGTCTCGGAGGCGCCGCAGCCCGCGGCGTCCGAGTTCTGATGCACACCGACGCACAACCCACCGAAGTGACAACGAAGGAGAACAACCATGCCTGACTCCCTGAGCTGGGACGACCTCGTCAACGACGCAGGAGACGTCGGCTCGTACGAGGCCCTGCCGGACGGACCGTACGACTTCGAGGTCAAGGAGGCGAAGTTCAAGCCCACCAAGACCGGCAAGAAGATGTACAACATCACCGCCAAGGTGGTCGGTGGTCCCTACGCCAACCGACTGGTGTGGGACAACCTGGTCGTGTCTCCGGACTCGCCCGGCGCCCTGAAGTACTTCTTCCAGAAGATGGGGACGCTGGGTCTCACCGTCGACTACTTCAAGACCAACCCCAGCGACGAGGCCATCGTCGGCGCGCTGAAGGGCCGGCGGTTCCGCGGCCAGGTCGGATCTCGCACCTACCAGGGTGAGAAGCAGAACGAGATCACGAAGTACTTCAACGCCGACTCCGGGGCCGCTCCGCAGGCTCCGGGCTCCGGCCCGACGCCTCCCGCGGCGGCTCCGCCGCTGGCGTCGGCGCCTGCTCCTGCTCCCGCTCCGGCGCCTGCTCCCGCGGCAGCTCCGGCTCCGGCTCCGGCTCCGGCTCCGGCTCCGGCTCCACAGCCCGAGGCGGCTCCCGCTCCCGCGCCGGCACCGGAGGCTCCTGCAGCTCCCGCTCCGGCACCCGCGGACAGCGGCACTCCCGCTCCTCCGCCCCCGCCGGCCAGCCCCTTCTGAGGCTGACGGGTTCCGGTTGTCTCTCGAGTCTAGTAACTTGGCCTCGAGAGGCTTCCGAAGCTCGTCAGAGGAGAGACATGAAGGTCTTGATGACCGGCGCGACGTCACTGCAGATCGGCAGCCGTCCGCGTTCGAACAACACCGTCCGCAAGATCGACGTTCCTGAGTCGATCGCGGCCGCGCTGACCCGAGCCGGGCACGACGTCACGTGGAAGCGTGTCGTACCCGGAGAGGACCTGTCAGGCTACGACGCGGCGTGGTGCAACCTTGCCCCCATCAACAGCCTCAACGGCCGCCAGGGCGCCACTGGACTGCTGTGGACGCTAGGTTCCGGACTGCCGTGCGTCGGGTTCTTCGACGACTGGAACACCGGCGTGGTCTTCAACGGTATGCAGTCGCTTGCGCGCAACCCCAGGGCGTTCTACAAGTACCTCGTCGTCGGGGGCGTCAAGGGCGACAAGTCCATCAACAAGACGCAGTACTCGCTGGCCGACGCCAAGGCCGAGATCGCTCGCTACAGCGAGATCGACCCCGAGCTCGGTCGAAAGCTGCGCATCGACCGCTACTACTCGCGCGACAACGACGCGCAGACCCGCGAGCACGAGTACGAGCTGCTCGAGCAGTGCTTCGCGTTCAAGCGCGAGCGCTGGCGTCGCGGCATGGTGCCGGTCATGCCGATGTACGCCTGGGGTGACCGCTCGATCATCCGCCGCAGGTTCCACGAGAATATCCGCGGCATCGAGGCCCTCGACCCCTCACCGACCATCTACGACATCTTGAACACCACCCAGCCGCTTGAGGCGGGCCTCAAGAGGCGCGAGTGGGTACTCGGCTCGATCCAGCCGCACGACGACTGGGTCAACCGCAAGCCACACGACTGGGACGTGACTTATCTCGGCAGCCGGCTGGCGATCCGACGCAACTCCGGCGAGCGCCTCAAGACCGAGGAGGACGTGCTCGCCCGCTACAACGAGAGCTGGGGCATCCTCTCGCCGCCCTACCCACAGGCCGGGTGTGGCTGGTGGCGAAGCCGGTTCATGTACTCCGCGCGCGTCCGGTCGGTCCTGGTCTGCGACAAGGGCGAGGCCGACTCACTCGGATCGGCCTACCGCTATTCCATGGCCGACGTCGAGGCGCTCGACGACCGCTCGCTGCAGGCACTCGCCGACGAGCAGGCCGCGCAGCTCGCGCCGCACATGGGATCACTCGATGCCTTCACACAACACTGCGACTCGATCATCCAGCGCGCGGTCCGCGAGGACCGCGGGTGGGACCGGTCCGAGCGCTTCTACGACAACGAGATCAGAGAGGCAACGACAAAGTGACGACAACTATAGATCCGAAGACGTTCGAGTGCGAGACAGGGGAACTAGTAGTCCTGGGCAAAGCAGCGCTAGGGCTTGCGTCTGAGATGATTTTTGAACGACTTACGCACGGAACTCGTGTGAAGGACTTTCATCCAGGGTTTGATCTTACGACGCACTGGCACGAGCATGTCCAGGTGAAGGGACGGTCATGGCACAAGAGAGGCGGCGCAAAGGTGGAGGTCAAGCCTGGTGCAGCCGCAGCTGCCTCACGCTGGGGAATCTTAGTAGTCGAACAAGACTATAGAACCGTACGTAGAGCAGGATTGATACCAACGGCGAGCATGATCAGTTGGGACAAAGCTAGGTACAACAAGACCAACGGAAAGCTAGATGTAAGGCTTTCAAAAGAGTTCTGGAGTCTTCCGGGGGTGCATGACTTCACTGATGCCGTTAGAGAGATGGACATGGAGAAGATCTACAACAACGTGATCAGAGAGCTTGGTATCTCGAAGGCAACGGCATGACCTTCTCCGTCGGCGACTCGGTCGTCAAGACCCGCGGCTACGCGTTTGACTCGACCGTGGTCGCGGTGTTTGAGAACCTCGCGGGCGATACCCGTCTGGTCTGCGAGTCGACCCTCATCCCCGGGATGCTGCACATCTACTCCCCGAGCCAGATGGAGCGCGTCTGATGCGAGTCCTGCTTACGGGAATGACCTCGGCCCAGTGCAATCCGCGGGCGCACACCATGACCGGCAACTACTCGGGCTACCTGTCCCAGGCGCTTACCGACCTTGGCCACACGGTCGAGCAGCGCGATCCGCGGATCGACGAAGACCTCTCGGGCTACGGTCTCGTGATCGTCGGCGTCGCGCCGATCGCCAGCCTCGGTGCAAACCGGGCCTACGGCGCGCTCTCGATCATCGGTCGCCTGCGCGACGACCCACGGCTTCGTCTGCTCGTGGACGCGCCCGATCCCGAGAGGATCGAGGTGTCGCTCAACCACATGCTCGCGGACCCTGCCAAGCTGACCAAGCCGTTCTTCTCCTACCGCAAGGAGTACGAGCTGGCCTCAACCCCGCAGGTGCGAGCCGAGCTGCTACACGCGATCGAGTACCTGAGCCAGGACACCTGGCCGCTAACGATCTCGCCGTCGCTTCCCTGGACGCTTTGGGCCGCGGTCGAGGAACGGCTACCTCTCGGTGCGCGCGGTCGAGTGCGCCTGCTAAACGTAGACCCGTGGGTGCTTGACTCGTGCGAGACCCTGCTTGAGCGCGTCGAGCGGCCGGACTACTGGGCGTACGAGCCCAGCGGCTGGGATCGCTGGCTTGGTCAGCGCCACGTGAGCTGGGACGTGGTCAAGGTGCCGAGATCGCACCGGGTGCCATCCGATGTTGCCGCACTGCAGGTCATGCGAGACGCACGCGGCACATTGATCGCGGGCACCAAGCGTGGTCTGTGGTGGAACACCCGCTTCGTGCAGTCACTTGCCCAGCACACGCCGGTGTTCACTGACTGGTTCGAGTCCTGGAACCTGTCGGACTCCTTTGCGCAGCTTCCGGCTAACTTCGAGTACGAGCCCGACGAAGACCTGGTCGACCAACAGCGCAAGGACTACCTGTTTAGTGCGGTCGACAAGAGCATGTCGCTGCACCGACTCAACACGATCTTGAGGAGAGAGTGAATGGACGACTGGCTGAAGACTACGAGAAAGATCCAGACCGACACCTACGGCCGTGACCCGTCGACACTTGAAGGCCCCGAGCAGGCCGAGTTCGTGCGCTGGAACGTGCTCGCCGCGCACGCTGAGCTGACCGAGGCGCTCGAGGAGACGCGCTGGAAGCCGTGGGCCGTGTTCGAGGAGGGTGATGATGTTGTTCCCGACGCACAGGCCTTCACCAGCGAGCTGGTGGACGTCTGCATGTTCGTGGCTAACCTGCTGGTCACGGCAGGTGTCTCAGACGCTGACTTCGAGCGTGTCTACCACGCGAAGTGGGCCAAGAACATCGAGCGGCAGTCTCGCGTCGAGGGGTATCAGTCACGGCGCGGCGTGGACAAGTGCACCGTCTGCGCACGCAGCTTTGACGACGTCGGACGATACAAGGACACCGCGTTCTGCAGCAAGTGCGGCGAGGGAGCTCACGATGAGTGAGGCCTGGTCAGCGCGCGAGTGGGAGAACGAGCAGATGCGCGAGGCCCGTCTTGATGACCGTACCCGCGAGGCCACCCGCCGGCTGCTTGACGCGTGGCTTGCCGGACCAGGTGTGTACGGGGTCGACGTCAAGCTCGCGATCGAGTCGTTCGGAAAGCTCGTCCTCGGCAACGCACTCGTGGTCAAGGACGACCCCGACGAGGTCTGGACGCCCGTCACCCAGGCGGGACAGGTCCACACCCGTGACACGGTGCGAGTCAGACACGACGCGTACTCAGACGAGGCGGGTCGGATGCACAACGGGCGCCGCGGTCGAGTCATCGCTGTTCGATACGGCGACGTCATCATCCGCTACGACGACGGCCGCCAGCCGCCCTTCGACGCGGTTCACCACCCACCGACCAGACTGGAGAGACTGGCCTGATGACCACCCACCGCGAGCAGTTGCTCGCTGAAGCGAGCGCGATCATCGCGGGATCGCGCGACGAGTCCTACGGCGCGCCCGAGGACTCGTTCAACGCGATCGCCCGTCACTGGAACGCGTACCTCTTCAACCGCACGGGCGACGCAGCCCCTCTTTCCGCGGGGGACGTGGCCGCGATGATGATCCTGCTCAAGGTCGCGCGCCTCGAGACCGGCGGCCTCGACAACAAGGACTCCTGGTTGGACACCGCGGGCTACGCCGCGTGTGGCCACGAGGCTGTCGAGAACGCAAAGCGCCCGCTATAGGCGGCCGAGTAGGATGGAGCACAGGATGGAGTGTGTAGCCTGCGGACACGAGTTCGACCCGATCCGCTACCGCTGGCTGTGTCCGTTGTGCCACGTGAAGAACTCGTGCTGCGAGGGCGCTCCTCTCCCCGAGGACTAGGAGATCATCGTGGCTACGTCACAGAACGGCTTCCCGGCGCTGCTTCCCGCCTCTCGCTCGCTCTACACGTGGAACGTCGCGGGTACCAAGCAGACCCGACTGCGGATGCGCAACGGCTCGGCGGGATTCCTGCTCGCGCACATGGCCGCGGGCTTCGACAAGAACGTCGAGGACATCGACCTCAACTACCTCGGCGGCAAGCTCGACGACTGGGCCTACGCCTACCGGCCGGTCCGCGGCTACTCGATCCTCTCGAACCACGCGTCGGGCACCGCGATCGACCTCAACGCGACCGAGCACCCGCTCGGGGTCCGCGGCACCTTCACGCCTCAGCAGGTCGCGGCGATCGAGAAGCGGCTACGGATCTACGGCGGGACCATCCGTTGGGGTGGCCACTACTCCGGGCGTCTCGATGCCATGCATTTCGAGGTGAATGCGCCCTTGAGCGAGTGCGAGAAGGTCGCGAAGCGGCTGATGCACGAGACCAAGATCGGCAAGCGCCTCCTGGTCGCCAACCCGGGCCAGGAGCGGGTGATCCTCTCGTGACCAAGCGCACGATCGCTGCTCGCTGGCGACGCAAGGTCGGTGTCCGCGGCGTCACCGTCGCGATCCTGCCGCTCAACCTGCCGAACCACGCAAGTGCCACGATCGAGCAGCAGGCTCGGTGGGTCGTACGCAAGATGCGGCGGACCGACCTCGCGACCATCGCCGAGTGCCCGGCGGCGCTCGCCAAGGCGATCAACTCACGACGCGGACTTGCCTGCCGGCTTGCGACGCCGAACCTCGGCGGCAACGGCAACGCGATCGTGGTCAACACCCAGCGTGTGGACGACCCGGTCTTCTCGGACTACCCGATCTCGTTTACCGCCAACTCGGGCGCACGCTACACGCTGCACATGGCCAGGGCCCGGGTGACCAAGGGCAAGGCGAAGATCGTCGTCGACGGAGTCCACGCGCCCAGCCGCGGTAGGTACAAGACCTCGGCGCCCGACGGCGCGCGTGAGCACGTCTTCGACGTGATCGCGCGTCAGTCTCCCAAGGACGCGGACATCAGGTTCGTCTCCGGCGACACGAACTGGACCGTTCGGCAGGTCATCTCCGCGATGCAGAAGGTCGACCGCGGCTGGCGCCACGTCGGCGGCTCCGGTGTCGAGCAGGTCTACGCGCTCGGTGCGCGCCGACTCGGCCAGCGCTCGATGCGCTACGGCAGGGTGAGTGACCACGCGACCACCGCGAAGGTGAAGGTCGGAGCGCGCGTGTGACGGAGCGCGCCGTCCGGTGGAGACTCACCCTCGACCAGCTCTGTCACGCGGCGCGCGTCACACCGATGCAGCTCGACGACTGGGCGGCGCTCGGCGCGTTCGGACCTCGTTGGCGGGAGCGGCGCGAGCGCGGCCGCTGGCGCCACATCGACAGAGACACCGCCGATCGCGCGGTCCTCATGTCTCGTCTTACAAGAACAGGTATCTCGGACGAGCTTGCGTGTAGGATCGTGTTGCAGCACTCTCACGGACCGACGCACGAGCTGGTCCACGAGGAGAACGACGTACTGATCCGAGTTTCAAGAGAGGGACTACCGTGACGTTCGACAGCGACGAGGAGATGCGCGCTCACGCGCTTGACCTCGCCATCCGCAGCTCGTATACACCGGGCAATGTGGTACACAGCGGCCAGGGTCCGAAGATCGAGTCCGTGATCGAGCGGGCACGGGCCTACTACGACTTCATGATCGAAGGCCACGACAAGGCCGAGGCGTTCACCAACGACAACGTTGAGGCCCACACCGCGAAGCACCGCACCGAGATCGACGACCGAGACGGATACCGACCGGTCACGATCAAGGTTCCGAAGGACCTCTACGGTCTCGGCCGGGACACCTACAACGTCGTGACCGGCAACTCGAGCGACCTCGGCGGGCTGGTAGACAAGGTGCTCGCGGCGATGGACCGAGTCGGAGACAAGGGGACTAAGCGATGACCAAGGCAACGCAGCGGGAGATCGACAACCGCTTTACCTATCACGCGCCGGACGACGAGAAGGTCGTCAAGCATCAGGCGATCCGCAACGGCGGCAAGGAACTCGCTGAGCTGATCGACGCCCTCGTTCCCGAGGGCCGCGAGAAGTCGCTCGCCGTCACCAAGGTCGAGGAGGCCGTGATGTGGGCAAACGCAGGCCTCGCGAGGAGCGAGGGGTGACCGACTTCACGGCCGAAGGACCAGCCGACACCCTGAGCATCTACCGCACCACACGTCGGTCCAAGCTCACGCTCAAGGCCAAGTCGGAATGGCGCTGGCGGTATCGGGCCGCAGGCAACAACGCGATCATGGCGACCGGCGGCGAGGGCTACGAGCGGGTCGAGGCCTGCACGACCGCTGCCTTCAGGGTGGTCGGTATCAAGGAGGAGGACGACATGACGAACGTCGTCTCCGGCACCTACCACCGACACCACGGTCTTCCGTCGGTCTGGGTCACCGTCACGGGGTAGGATCGGAGTCGTGCCCGCGACTCAGAAGCCGATCTACGTCGAACAGGGAGCGACCTTCACGCTGCCCTTCACGTGGTACTACGCGGGCCCGACGGTCAACGGCAAGGTCACGGTAGGCCCACCGCGAGACCTGTCCGGCTGGCGCGCCCGCATGGAGATCAGCAAGCAGCCGGGATCATCGGCACTGGTCTCCGCATCGTCGGAGGGCCCAAGCCCCGCGATCACACTCGGCGGCGCAGCGGGCACCATCGCGATCAAAATCTCACCGACCGACACCCGCAAGCTCAACATCGAGACCTGCTACTACGACCTACAGCTACGGTCGCCGGCCGGTGACATCTACCGACTACTGCAGGGCAAGTGCGTCGTGTCCCTCGCGGTCACCCGGACCTCACCGTGACCGAGATACTGGTCTTCGAGTCCGACGTCGTTCACGCGCCGCTCGACGAGAACCTCGAGCCCGACAGCGTACTGGTCTTCGAGTCGGATCCACCCGCACAGGCGATCAGCGACGAGGCCGACGTAGACGACGTCGGCCTACTGGTGTTTGAGCCTGAGCTGATCGAGGCGCAGGTGATTGAGCAGGACAGCGGCTTCGTGCTGATCGACGAGAGCCGTCCTGCGGTCGCGGTCGAGCTGCCCGAGATGGACGAGGTCGTCGTCATCACCTCGGCCGGTACCGAGGGTCCTCCCGGCGATCCCGGCGGGAAGGGCGACAAGGGCGACAAGGGAGACCGCGGACCCGCCGGGTTCGGCATCACCGAGTCGATCTACGGCTTTGCGGTCCCGTCGACCGAGTGGGTGATCTTTCACGAACTCAACACCTACGGGGTGCTCGTCGAGACGGTTGACCATACGGGCCAGCCTCTTGAGGGTAGCGTAAGATACATCGACTTGAACACACTCGCCGTCGACTGGTACTACCCGACCGCGGGCACCGCTCGCATCTATCGTTAGGAGCGTGACGTGCCCGCAAAGCGCCTAGGCTCTCAGCTCGATCTTCAGCGGATTCCGATTCTCGGCCTTGTCCCCGAGTCGTCGGCTACCGCCTCTCCGCCTGCGAGCCCGGCGCCCGGTCAGCTCTGGTACGACACCGGCGACGCGCGTCTCAAGGTGTACGAGTCCGGTGCGTGGGCACTCGCGACGCGCACCGGCGCGGAGCTGCTCGCCAACAAGGGCGCCGCGAGCGGCTACGCGAGCCTCGACGGCTCGGTCAAGGTCCCGATCGCGCAGCTGCCGACGGGTACCTCGAGCACGACGGTGCCTCTCGGCAACGACGCACGCTTCTCGGACGCACGAACGCCTACCGGCTCGGCGGGCGGTGAGCTGTCTGGCACGTACCCGAACCCGCTGGTGGCGGACGGTGTGCTCGACGCGGCAAACTTCACCGCGGCGCATCGAGACGGCACCGCGGGCACCGCGTCTCTTCGTACGATCGGCACCGGCGCGCTGCAGGCGATGGCGGGAAACACCACGCTCTCGAGCATCGCCAACCCGACAAACGACGTGTCGGTCGCGGGCTTCAAGATCACCAACCTCGGCGTGCCCACCTCCAACGGAGACGCGGTCTCCAAGCTGTACGCGGACAACCTTCGCGCGGGGCTGCGCATCAAGGACGCGGTCGTCGCGGCGACCACCGGCAACATCACCCTGTCGGGCACGCAGACGGTCGACGGGGTGGCTCTCTCCGTCGGAGACCGGGTGCTGGTCAAGAATCAGTCCACCAGCGCACAGAACGGTATCTACATCGTTCAGTCGGGAGCGTGGACCCGAGCCGAGGACGCGGACACAGCAAGCGAGCTGAACGACGGCGCGACCACCTTCGTTCAGTCCGGCGGCCAGGACGCGACCACGTGGGCGCAGATCCTGCCGGTGACCACCCTCGGCACAAGTAACCAGACCTGGGTGCAGCAGGGCGCGGCGACCAGCTACATCGCGGGCAACGGTCTGACTCTGACCGGTCAGACCTTCGCGGTAGGCGGCACGACCAACCGGATCACGGTCGGCTCGACCTCGGTCGACATCGCGAGCACCTACGCGGGCCAGACGTCGATCACGACGCTCGGTACCGTCTCAACGGGTACGTGGAACGGAACCGCGATCGCGCTCGCCAACGGCGGCACGGGCGCAACAACGGCAGCCGCGGCGCGCACCAACCTCGGCGCGGTTGGCAAGTACGCCGTGACCCTGGGAGCTCTTACCGCGGGGTCCGAGTCCACGATCACGCACTCGCTCAACACCACGGACGTACAGACCCAGTTCCGGCTGACAAGCACCGGATATGAGGAACTTATGAGCTGGCGCGTCATCGACGCGAACACCGTCGGTGTCACCGCAGACATCGCGTACAGCGCGTCCTCGCTCCGTGTTGTTGTCATGGGGTGACAAACTCTCGAGGTAGCAGGGTAGGTTGGTCTCGTGGGGAAGTCATTTGCCAACGCTCTTGAGCTGAAGCAGCTTGCGACTCCCGCCAACCCTCCGTCGGGATCCGTCCTCCTGTACTTCAAGAGTGACGGCCTGCTCTACCGCAAGGACTCGTCGGGCAGCGAGACCGCGGTCGGTGCGGGCGCGAGCTCAGCACCAAGCAACATGGTCACGACGGACACCGCGCAGACCGTCTCCGGTGCAAAGACGCTCACCGCACGGACTCGCGTGACCGACATCGAGTCCAGTACGGTCGCGGGCACCTACGCGATCAACGCGACGTTCAACGGCACGAACTGGCTCTACATCAACGCAGGTCGCGCGTTTTTGATCTCGCACGACTCGACCACCGGTGACCTCCTCTTCCGTACCGCGGTGTCCGGCACCGCGGGCGGCACCATCTCCTGGACCACCCGCGCGACGCTCGGCGAATCCGGGGTGGTCGACAACGGCAACCGTGCCTATTCAGATTCGAACGCGCCGCAGACGATCGAGATGACCGAGTTCCCGGACGCATCGGTCGGAGCGTCTCCCAACGGCGAGGCTCAGCTCTACACAACCGACGGGACCATCCTGCGACTGCGCGGAGACGACGGCTTCACCCGCACCGTCGGAGACAACGTCAACGAGTACAACGCGACCGCCGACTACGTCAGTACCAACCCGCAGACCCCGCTGTTCGGCGTCAAGATGTTCTCGCGCCACCGAGGGCGTCGGATGCTCGCCTTCGTGGGACCGATGGGGCAGGACACTCGAACACAGCCGTTTCTCGGCGGCAACAGGGTTGTCCGAGCAAACGCGATCAACGGTCTGAACACCCTGTCGACCGACGGGGTGTCCATCACCACCATCTCTACCGGCACAGCGATCTCGAACTCGACGAGCAGCTTCTACTCCGCAATGACCAGGATTCGCTACACGACGTCGACCACCGCGGCGACGGGAGTCGGAATACGGTCATCGACCGCACAGTGGTTTCTGTCGTCGACAGCCAATATGGGCGGCTTTCACATGGTGTGTCGGTTCGGTCTCGGCGCGGTGACCTCCGGGCAGAGGATGTTCATCGGCATGAGCACGACCACCGGAGCACTCTCGGCAAGTAGTGATCCGACCGCGCTTCTTAGCCTAGTAGGCTTTGGAATCAACTCCGGTCAGACAACTCTTAGGTTCATCTGCAACGACTCGAGCGGCACCGCCACGTCGGTCGACCTGGGATCAAACTTCCCGACCAACACCGCGGCAACAAACTTCTATGAGGTCGGCATCTTTTCCGCGTCTGGTGTGGGTGCGAACGTTCAATGGTCCGCTACCCGTATCAACGACGGAGTCACCGTCAACGGATCCGCAACGACGGATCTTCCGGCGCTCTCAACACTGATGAGCTCGCACGTTCACTACACCAACGGCAGCACGGCGGCCGCAGGCTCAATCGACGTACAGTCTCTCTACGTCGAGTCGGACAACTGACACTCGAGCGGGATAGGATCCTTTAGTGAGCGACCTTAGATTCGTATCGTGTAATGGACTTGCCGGCTTCATGGATCTCGGGTTCGTCCAGTCTGGCTATGACCTGGCACTCCGCACCGGGACGCTAGACTTCGGCAACCCGATGATCGAGGCTAACCGGGACCTGGTCGGTGGCGACTGGCAGGGCAACTTCTCGGCCGACCCGACGGACTGGTACCGGCCGCACTCGGTTGACGTGGTGGCGGGGCTACCGCCGTGCTCGTCGTGGTCGTGCTGGACGGGACCGGCCAACCGCGGAAAGGACGCCAAGGCGATCCAGCACACCTGGGCTCTCGTCAAGTACGCGGCGCTAATGAGGCCGAACGCGGTGGTCTACGAGTCGGTCCAGCAGGCGTACTCTCAGGGTCGCGAGACGATGCTCGGGATGCGCGAGATGCTCGAGACCGAGTCCGAGCACAGGTACGACCTGCACCACGTGAAGATGAACAACCTCATGGTCGGTGGGAAGAGCTACCGACCGCGGTACTTCTGGGTCGCGGTCAAGGAAGGCCTGCAGTTCGGAACTCGGTCCGAGCTCCCAGGATCGGTCCCCGGGATCATGGACGTGATCGGTGACCTACAGGACGCCGAGAACACCTGGGACCTGCAGCCCTATCGGCAGCAGCCTCACGGCTGGGTGCGGCGGCAGCTAAGTGCGTCGCGCGAGTTCGACGGGCACCGGACCAAGGACAACATCCACTCCGAACGCATCGAGGACATCTTCGCGATGCTGCGCGGCGAGGGTGAGGACTGGAACTGGGGTGAGGGCCTCTCGCGCGCGCTTCAGCGCTGCTACGAGCTCACCGGGAAGCTGCCCTCCTCGTGGGACTCGCAGGCCGAGAAGATCATCTCCCGCAACTTCGACATGGGCTTCTCGCTGCCCTACCGCTGGCCGGGAGACCAGTGGGCGAACGTGCTCACCGGCGGCGCGCTCAACATGGTCGTGCACCCGACCCGCGCGCGCGGACTGACACACCGAGAGGCCGCACGCATCCAGGGGCTGCCGGACGACTGGAAGATCAAGCCGGTCCGAGACTACTCGGCGATGGGCGACGCCTGGGGCAAGGCCGTATCGGTCGACGCAGGTCGGTGGATCGCGAACCAGATCAAGGACTCTCTCGCGGGAGACCCGGGAGAGAGCGGTGAGCTCATCGGCGACCGCGAGTGGCTGCACGCGACCGACAAGGGCTTCTCGCGGCAGTTCGCCCGCAAGCGCTACTTCCCCAACAGCAAGGGCGGCGTCACCAAGGTCTACGACGAGTCTCGCTGGGGCAAGACAGCGGAAGCCAC
>Ga0325400_1000061_pt1 | contig 59587 bp, 26 predicted proteins | sample PopdelMetagenome_2_FD_205662 | JGI IMG/M metagenome (GOLD analysis project Ga0325400, IMG submission 205662) | Populus deltoides microbial communities from Bellville, Georgia, United States - Xylem-PdKOR-R1 | ecosystem: Host-associated > Plants > Phyllosphere > Stem > Wood/Secondary xylem... | reverse complement strand
TATCATCTAGCATAAAAATCTGACTTGAACTTCCTCATGGGATCGACCCCTTGCTTGCTCTATACTATCTTGTGTGTTGTGTTTGAAGTTAGGGTAATTAATTTGTGCGACCGCGACATCGCAACAATCAGATTTGCTTTCTTTTTCCCTTATCTTTTATTTTTCGCATTTTACTTTATTTTTGTCATTCTCCTATGTTCCTTTTCTTTTATTTCAATATTAAGGACAATGTTGTGTTTAAAAGTGTGGGGGTATTGATAAAATTTTGGTTTTCTTTGTTTTTTTTTTAAAAAAAAATTCTTAGTTTTATCCTTTGAACTCCCATTGGTTTATGAGAATATAAGTATTATATAGGAGAATGAATATAAGTATTATGAATGAGAATTAGTTGAGAGAGATGACAATATAAATTGAATGAATGAGTGTGCATGCAAGTTTTAACATTTAATTGGTTTAGGGATTGACTTTAAAAATATGTCATGTTGACTTTATAGTGTTATACCAATGCAAGCTTTTGAGGGTTCAACATTATATTCCTTGATTGTGCATTCTTTCAATGATATATATCTCTAGAACTTGCTTCATATCTTATTGAGATTACATTCACATTACTTGCGTACATAAAGATGATAAAGGCATTAGGAATTTTAACCACTTAAGCCAAAAAGCCAACTTAAAGCATATTATCCTTAGTGAACTCTTTTGAGCTTGTTTATCTTTTCTTTGCTTTATCCATGTGTGGAGCATATGTTTTCCTATTCCCTTGGCCAAAGATTAGTAGAGCATATAATTGCTGATATCTCATGGATCATGGTTGGAAATTATATGAAAAAGAAAAAAAAAGTGATGCTTGATGAAAAGATATGCAAAGTTTTCAAAGGTGAAAAGAAAAGGAAAAAAGAAAAAGAAAAGAAAAGAAAAGTATTCCTTTGTGTTCTTAAGATTCTATGTTGATGGAGCTTAAAATCAAAAGAAGTTAAGCATTGAGTTTTAAAGTTTGCATGTAAACAAATTCATGAAAATTTATTTCTTTATCCTTTTTTATTGTATTCTTATTTATAATGCTTGTACTCTTAGACATTGATGAGAGATAGAGAGATTAGTCATAGTTATTTTACTTATTTAATTTTAGTTTGATTTCATCTATCCTTTCTCAAGGATGAGTAAGAGCTAAGTGTGAGGGTATTTCATGCAACCATATTATTTAATAGTTTTACCCCCTTTTACCTAGTATTTTGCCTATGTTATATACATAAAATATCTTGATATTCTTTCTTCAATTCTTTGAAGGCACTTTTGGATGTAAGATTCAAAAAGAAATAAATTGGAGATACTTGACAGATTTGACCATCGATCGATGTTTTGTGCAAAACTTGAGCTCTAGAGGTCGAAACGAAATGATTCCAGTGGCATTTGAAAGCTAACATCCATACCTTTCTACATATATATGATAGGAAAACAAAAAAAAAGAAAGAGCATGAAATTGCATCCTTCAAAGTCTAATCTCGCATTCTGCTAGTGTAGACTTTTGATCATTCCGACTTGAATATCTTGAGCTAAAGAAGTCCATTTCATGTAAACTCAATTTTGTTGGATTCCTTACTCGAAGACTTATCAGCCTACCAAATGTCAGCAGGAAAAGAGCTCATATGAGAGATATATGATTTTTCTAAGATGACACATGAATTCTGCCAGTAAACAGGTTTTGTGAAGAAACAAGTTCAAATTATGTCCCAAAGCATCCAAACCGACATCCAAGTCTTTATTTCAGCAATTTAGCTCCTCTAAGTCAAAAGTCAAAGCTTGAAGATTTTATGCAAGGTTATTTCTTCTTTTTTAAAAAATTATTATTTAAATATAAATTGTCTACTTAGAAAATGACTATTTTGTAGAGAAGTGATTAGGGTTTCCTAAAATATAAAAAAAAAAGAGAGAGAAAAGAAAAGGAGGACTACCAGCCAAGAGAAAAAAAACACACATTCCTCAAACAGAACCTGAAATCATGTTTTCTTCCTTTTTTTTATTAATTGTTCAGTAGACATGCAAGGCTAAACTCTTTTTCTTGGTTGCAAGGACACAGAAACCTTCAGATTTCAAGAACTGTGAAATTTATTTTACCTTTTCTTTTTAGTTTATATGATGAATATGTTTGTTCACCTATGCTTATTTTTACTATGATTGTTTATTTTAATTGCTAGAGCAGGCTCTAAGTTATTATTGTAAATAATCTATTGCTAAGTTCAATATCAAAATCGGAGTAGTGGTATATAAACTTGTGAAGCAATTGAGTTTAATAATTATGGTGGATCTACGTTATTAACCTTAGGGAGAACATTCGATTGATCAAATCAAACATGGACTGTGAACAGTTATGTTGTCTAGATTAATCAACTTATATAGTTCTTAAGGCTGCCATTGAATTAAATTACTAGTGCGAACACTATGGTTGTTTGGTGGTTAGGATTAGTTATACAGCGGATCTGTTAACTAATCAACAAAAGAAAAGATAAATATTCAGAGTATAAATCGACGTTTTATTTCCATGATTAGTTCTGATTTCTATAGGTGGACGTTTACTTGCGATCAAGGTTAGTTTTTCATGATAAATTTCAGTTTTCTTTGATTTAGCATTGATTGCTTCTTTTTGTTTTCTTTTGTTTTAGCCTAAATAACCTCCAAACCCCCTCCCCAAAAAAAATACATATCATCTAGCATAAAAATCTGACTTGAACCTTTCTCGTGGGACCGACCCCTTGCTTGCTCAATACTATCTTATGTGTTGTGTTTTAAGTTAGGGTAATTAATTTGTGCGACAGCGACATCGCAACATTGAGTCAATCACAGCTATTATGATTGGCTTACTTATAATAGATTTCCTACTTAGAGTAGAATTCACAATCTATATAAAGCTTGTACATTATAGCCCTCTTAATGATCAATATACAAAAACTACGGAATTCCATATTCTTTCATGGTATCAGAGCACCAATATTGGTGACTCTGCCTAAACGTCTTCCATCACCACAAACAATCAACCAACACAGATCACCAACATGGGTGACAAGAAATCATCTGAACCTGAAATCAACATGTCCAACCCACTCACCCATACCATTCAGACTCACACAGCCTTGTTCTCATTTCCAAGCCTCTCGAAGGACATAATTACGGTCAATGGACTGAATCAATGCGTATTGCCCTGAGTGCTAAAAACAAACTAGGATTCATTGATGGAACCATCAAATCTCTAGCGTGCACCGATGCCAATTCTGTTATTTGGCAAAGATGCAACGACATGGTGTTATTATGGATTTTGCAACCACTAAATCCCGATATCGCAAGCAATTGAATGATCTTAAGGACCAGTTCTCACAAAGCAATGCTTCCAGGATTTTTCAAATCTGCCAAGAAATTGCCAAACATCGACAAGGGCACTTTATGATTTAGAAATATTACACTAAACTGAAGGCCCTATAGGATGAATTAGATTCATATCATGAACCCATCATCTGCACCTGCGAGGGTTCCAAAACACATGCCTCAAGAGAAGAAAATGAGAGAGTCGTATAATTTTTAATGGGTTTTAACAAACCTTATTCAACTATACATGGGTCGATTCTAAAGATGTCGTTGATCCCTGACACACGTCGTGTCCATGGCTTGATCCTCCAACATGAGTGGCAGATGGATGTGGCAAACAGCCAGATCGGATCACATGTTATGCAAACCGATCGCTATACCAAGGGCGACACAAGATCCGGCAACTCAATGGCAACGAAACCCCCTAGTGCTGGCTATGAGGATGGTAAGCATTACTCAAGGAGGTCTTTACAGTGTTCTTATTGTGATGGAGGCTCACATAGTTGAAAATTGTTATTATCTCAATGGTTTTCCTGTGGGCCACAAATTACATGGCAAAAATGTCAAGCCAAAAAATAAAAGGCCTGCTGCCTACACTGCCAAAAAGGATACAGTTCCAGAGCATGACACCAAACCCAACAAAAGTCCAACTTTCGCTACCGAAGAATACAATCAATTGATCGCCCTTTTGCACAACCGACTTAGTAATTTCCCACTTGCAAATGCAACAGGTATTGTTACATCCACCTGCAATCTTTCATAGCATGACCCACATTCAAATATTTATTGGATAATGGACATTGGAGCCTCAGACCATATTTCATGTTTTGCACCTACACACAACATAATCAATACTCAGCATGATTTTGTTGGTTTACCCAATGGAGGGAAAGCAACAATTAAAAATATTGGGTTTGTTAAATTGTCTGAAGTCTTAACTCTTGAGCAAGTTGACATGAGGATTGAAGTATATTGTGATTTTCTTCGATAAGTTTTGTATTATGCAGGATGTAAACACGGGGAGGATGATTGGCTTAGGCAAGCATTTTAATGGGCTCTACTACCTCAAAGCTACCTAAAATCCACATTTGGCTCGCCATGTTCATCACACCTCCTAGCTTTGGCACCAACGTCTGGGGCACTCATCCAACGCACCGACACAATTCCTTTCAAATAAAATTCTAGAAATTGTATGTGATCCAAATCGTGTTTGTGATATTTGTCCTTTAACAAAACAAACTCGCTTATGCTACCAATCTTCTTCCTAAACACAAGTTTGATGCACGGGCTCATCAATGTGTCTTCTTTGGTTACCCACTTGGTCAAAAGGGTTATCGTCTTTATGATCTTGATACACAAAAATTTCTTTCCTCCCGAGATGTGGTTTTTCATGAAAATATGTTCTTATTTTCTACATCCCTATCCAAAAATCAAAATGACATTATTGTCCTACCCACTCCATCTCCTGGCCCATTACTCCTACTAGAACTCATTCCCCACCATGCTCCCCCGACCTAAGCAACCCCAGTCCTCACACTCTCTGATTCGCCTTCTACTTCCCCACATCATTCTCATATGGCCATAGACGATGCCCTCTCTTTCTCTCTTGACGTCCAGAACCGTCTCCTCCACCTATCACACCACATCTTCCCTTTATTCCCTCCTCACCTTCCATGGACATCCACCCCTTACCTATTCGCCAATCCACCTGCCCTACCAAAAACCCTTCTCACTTCAAAGATTACCAAGCTCACTATGCTGCCCTGCTTGCTCTTGGCGCTCTTTCCCCAATCACGTCTAGCACTCGCTACCCCATCACTTGGTATGTAACACCTCATCAAAATTTTATCAATAATATCTCTTAATTGGTTGAACCCAACACCTATGAGGAGGCACGACATCACCCAACTGGGTTGAGGCCATGAATTCTGAAATTTCAGCTCTGAAGGAGAACGACACTTGGTCATTAGTTCCATTACCATGGTCATCGTCCAATTGAATGCATATGGGTTTTCAAAATTAAATACCAATCTAATGGTTCCATTGAGAGATACAAAGCTCGCTTGGTCGCCAAAGGCTTCACCCAACATGAAGGCATCGATTATATTAAAACCTTTGCTCCTGTTTCTAAGCTTATCACTATCTGTTGTCTTCTCACTATTACATCTGTCTGTAATTGGTCCCTACATCAGATGGATGTACACAATGCTTTTCTTTATGGTGACCTTCATGAAGAAGTCTACATGCTTCCACCACTAGGGTACCGTTGACAGGGGGAGCATATTGTGTGTTGTCTTCACAAATCCTTATATGGTCTCAAACAGGCATCTCAAAGCTAGTTCCATAAGTTCTCATCTGCTATATAAAATATTGGTTTCTTTCAGTCTAAAGCAGATTATTCTCTGTTTACACAAGTGGTCAATCTTTCACTGTTATATTGTTATATGTTGATGATATGATAATGACTGGAGATGATGATGATGCCATATGACCTTAAACATTTTCTTGTCACTTATTTCAAAATAAAAAATTTTGGATCATTAAAGTACTTCCTTGGAGTTGAAATTGCACGGTCCAAGTCTGACATTTCTTTTTGTCAACAGAAGAATTATACACTAGATATCTTGGAAGATGCAGGTGTACTTGGTGCCAAGCTTGAAAAAATTCCTATGAAAGCCGATGTTGCTCTTATGCCTACATGGAGTGACCTCCTTAAAGATCATACTTGTTATCGAAGACTTATTGGAAGATTAATCTATCTGAAAATAACAAGACCAGAAATCACATATGCAGTAAATACACTCAGTTAGTTTATGCATGGGCCCTAGAAGCACAATTTTAACACAGCACGTCGGCTCCTTCACTACCTCAAAGGAGCTCCTGGCCAAGGGTTATTATTCTCTTTGAATGGACCACTGCACCTGACTGCATATTGCGATACGGACTGGGCATGATGTCCCTTTACAAGACGCTCGATTACTGGATACTGTATTTTTCTTTGCAGGTCACTCATATCATGGAAAAGCAAGAAGCAGGTTGTTGTCTCAAGGTCATCTGCAGAAGCTGAGTACCACTCCATGGCAGCTACCAGTTATGAACTCACTTGGTTGCAATACCTCTTACAGGACCTACAAATGGAACATCGCCAACCCGCCACCTTACTTTGTGACAACAAGGCAGCACTCTACATTGCAACCAGCCCAATTTATCATGAACGGACAAAACACATCGAATTGGATTGCCATACTATTAGTGAGAAAATTCAAAATAGAGAAATCCAAACAGCTTATGTGCAAACAAAATATCAATTTATTGATATTTTCACTAAACCATTGCCTACACCCTTGTTCCAATCTCATTTTCGCAAGTTGGGTGTCACAGACATTCACACTACAACTTGAGGGGGAGTGTTAAAGATAAGACATTAGACAACTATTGTAATTTGTAGATTTTCTATTGTGATTAGCTGAGATTGAGTCAATCACAGCTATTATAATTGACTTACTCGAAATAATTAATTTTCTACTTTGTAGATTTTCTATTGTGATTAGCTGAGATTGAGTCAATCACAGCTATTATAATTGACTTACTCGAAATAGATTTCCTACTTAGAATAGAATTCGTAATTTATATAAATCTTGTACAATAGAGCCCTCTTGATTATCAATATACAAAAACAAAATAATTTCATATTCTTTCAACTTAGAGCTTTAATTTTTACAATTTAGAAAATAATTTTTAAAAAAATAAAATTTTAATGTATTCTTGCAAAACACTAAATCTCTTACTTGCCGATATGCTAGCTATATTGAAAGAAAAGAATTAGAATTCCAATCTACAGCGGTATTTTGTATAGACACCCCCATTCTCACGAATTAAACTAATTAATTTCACCACGTGACAGTGACAAGATTTTTCAACTTAATTTCAAACTTTTAGTTATAGGACGGTCCTCGTAGATAATTTGTTCTTATTTGCTTACCAAACTTTTGATGGTCCTCTTGTTTGAACAATAAGCTTTTAAGTGCCTGCAACGATGCCTTTGTTTTTTTAATGAAAAAAATAAAAATAATAAAATCAAAGGCATCATGTTTTACGACCTTATTAAATGTGTAAAATCAAACCCATCTTTTAGTGTTATCAAATGGTTTGGGTTTCAAGATCTTTGCTGAGGTGTCAGTCCTTTTTAAAATTATGATACTATATTAAGCTTAATAGCTGGGTATGTATCCTAATAAAAACATGGAGACAAAGTAATATATATGTACGTAAGATTGAAAATAGTTTATAGCAAGTTTTAATCTTAAACAAGTTTTTTAAATAAAAGTCTTATTCGACAATAGTTTCAATATGTGGCCTAGCTAAGATATCTTGATTACGGTGTAAATTATATTTTTTTAAAATTTTAAAATTTTTATTTTTTTTATATTTAAATCGTTTTGATGTATATATTAATATCAAAAATAATTTTTTAAAAATAAAAAAAATATTTTAATATATTTTTAAATAAAAAAATACTTTAAACTGTAATTGATATAACAAACCCCATGATGAATGGCCTTTCAGAAATAAGATTATAGAAAATGCCTCGCATCTTTGATCATGAATTTTTAATACCGGGTGGCTTGACGAATTGAAGTAGGTCCAAATTAAGAAATCATGAGCCACCGAAGACGTAAACTCCATGTATGGTGAGCGCAATATATAGTTTATTGCAACATGGACAAATTCTCTGGAAGATGTTCTTTTTCATGGTTACGCGCGCGAGAGGGAGAGAGAGTATGCAAATTACTTATCCTTGTATTAATTTCAAAGCAGTGTCAGATGATAACACGTAATTAATTAATGTTCATTTACGTAATACATCGAGCAATGATTGGGCGGATTTATTTGGTGTAACATGTATATTTGTGTTAGGGTTACACAATTGAGTCGTAAAAGTGGATTAAGAAGGTTTCGTCGTTTTTCTGTATCTCAAAATCCGAAGCCACTGGCTCTATTCTTTTGGCTTCCTTCAAGTTCTCTTGTATTTAAAATAATACAGTGCCAAGAGTGCTTGATTGCAGGTTCTACAAAGACAACAATTTGCTCATCAATATAAGGTATCTTAGCCAGGCCACATGGTTACATTCCTTACTTCTATGCTTGCACCCCTTGTTTTTTGTGTTGTCTTTATGAATAAAAACCCAAAGACCATAGACGCAGAGAATTCTCTATGGAGAGAACTCCCAAAACATGCTTCAAGTATTTTTCTTATGTATTTGCGCGTCCTCTAGTCCTTGTATCTCAAGTTTAGGAATCGTCCTCAAAATTCTCAAGCGTGTTATAAAAAACACTCCTCCTTAACTTATATGGTTCTCCCCATATGCTCTCCTCGGATTCTTCTTATGCTCCTGTTTAGCTGCGTCCATTTCGAAATCCTGGACCGGGAATGATAATTAAAAACCTTAATATATATATATATATTTCTCGACCATAATCAAGATCAGTTTGCAACTTCTTGAGATCTTAATTGATTATGGACGAGAGATATGTGTGTCTCTGCAAAAACAAGCGTCCTCCTTCCCATATAATGCTTGGAGAGATGGTTTTGGTGGTCCTAACAATTACAGCTCACATGAAGCAATTCAGAATATAAGGATTTATGAGTAGTACAATTATAACCGGGATGTGACAATACAATCATATGCTAATAATATGTGCATGGAAAGATGTGATCCCACTTCTGATGTTGAAATCCTGCGGTGGTACGAGACGAGGATTTTTTTCTTCTTCCATGACTTCAAGTAAAATGCATGAATTCGGTCAATTTAGTTTGTTTTCTGTAATTGAAGCAATTTACTTATTTTTATATGACAAAAGAGTGAGGCAACCAGAGGAGGCTTGCATATGGTTATTTACAACATATGCTTTAAATCTCTTGATGTGTTAACGTACAATCATGAACTAGCTACCGAAAACATTATATATAATAAAAGAAAGAATGCCCAGGTAGTAATATAGCACTGCAAACAGCTTATACTCCTAGTCTATAAGTGATTTGCGCATCATCAACATGCGAGATTCATTGCAGATGTAAATACAAACAAGGTCTAGATGAATTTATCACAACTCACATCAGACATGGTGAATCTATTTTACATCTTGGACATTACAGCACGTATGGGAGAGCCTAGGCATATTGGAGAGCAAATGGGTTGTCCCCTGTACTGGGTGGCATGGTCGACTAGTCTATTTAGACGTGGGCCTTGGCGGGTTGGAGAGGAGCCAGTACTTGTAAAGAGGGAACAAAAGAGGGTTGTGAATCACGTGCGAAGGTGCACGAAAGACCATTCTCAACAAAGGAATACAAGATATGGACCCGTTCCTACAGGTGCCCCTTCACATGATATTTGCCCGCAATAATTCTCTTGCATCCAGCCATATTCCAAATATTCAGTGAATATCTCAAAATGGTCCTCGATAAGATTTCTGTAGTTTAGAGAGAGAGAGAGATGGAGGATGTTCAAAAGTATATATGACTTCTCCATCCGGAGATTCGAATCTCCAAATCATTAAGACCTGAGATTTTAAGTTCTAATTAAACATCAATATTATTTCAAAACATCTTAAATTTTAAACTTCATCAAATGAGTTTTATCTAAACAAAACTTAAGTTTTATATTGAATAGCTAATTCTCAAATTTATATATTATTCATTGTACTCCAACACTCTTTTTTAATTCCAGTTTCTTAGTGACTAGGTCTTCAAGATTTATTAAATTTTTTTAAGACTTTTATATCATGTGGAATCATTACAATTTAAAATTTTAAGTTATGTTTTCTGTGTAACATACCTATCAAGTGAAAAATTTATGAATTTAAAATTTCACAAGCTAACCACTATTTTTTTACTTGATTATTTAATTTTAATTTGAAGATAATGTGAAGATAATAGGATAGAGGCATTGATTGTTTAATCATTAAAGTTCTAATAATAAATTTAATAAATATATCAACTTAAAAATTTAAATTATCAGATGAAATCTAAAATAATAATTTATCTTATTTATCAATTATTTATTTATTTATATAGGATATCTACTCTAATGCTTCAAATAAATAACATTTTAAAATTATAATTATTAGATAGGTTTTTAAAATAATTTTTTTCTTTGTCACACACGCCAACATCCACATGCACTTATAAAGAAATGCATATTTTTTTTTATTCTTTCCAACTACTCATCTAACATTAAAAAAAATAGTAAACAAAACAATTCTTAAATAAAAAACATTAATGAATAATATTTAAATGCTAATATCAAGCTAAAACCTCTTGGAAAAACATTATTCACCAAGACTTAAAGAATACTATTTACTGGAAAAGTGTAGTGACAATTATGCCTTTCCCACAAAAAAAAATCTTTAAACTAGTGATTGGGGGTAGTTCAATCTTTGCACAAGATTCATTAATCATTATTATATAGTTTAAGGGTAAGAAATTCATTTCCTATTTTTAAAAATTCATTTCCTATTTTTAAAGAATTATAAAATGACCATCATAACCTTATAATAATAAAAAAAAAAAAATAATGTTTAAGAGCACATTCATCTTTTCACACTAGATTTTTTTGTTATAGTGAAGTGTGCTAAGAGAAAATATGGTATTTTAATAAATATTAAAAATAATTAAAAAAATAAAAAATTGATGTTGCATATTGTGCTCATGCCCAGCAAGTTGGAGATGCCTGCATCATTTTGAAGTGCCGCCCACTGACCAAAAACCATCTTCCACCATCTTATTAAAAGTGCCACCACATTCAATTCCTTACGAGTCAGCACATGTAGTAAGGAGTGGTGTGGTTTATCTACGGTTTTAAAATTATCCCATGTTTTGAATTTTAAATTTCAATCCCTATTTTTTATTTTTTATTTTTATTCTTGGTTTTTATGTAAAAACTTGATTTATTTTCAATTACATCTTTTAATCATAATTTATGATAAATTATTTATTTCAATATAATCCTCATTCTTTTAATTATCTTTTTCTTTCTGAGTTCTTTTAGATTCATTTTCTTTTTCAATTTCACCATTCAAGCAAAAATTTGTTTGTATTTTTTATTTCAATGTTGTTCCTCATTCTTTTTTATTCTTTTTTATTCTTTTAGGTCCTTTTGTTAATTTGATTTTTCCTTTTCAATTTCACCCTTCCATTAAAAACCAAATTATTTTTTATTTCTATTTTGATTCTCATTCTTTTAATTGTTATTTTTTTGTTTTGGATCCTTTTGTATAATTGAAATTATTTATAAAATTTTATTCTTTAAAATTTAATTGGTTGGGAATTGAGCTTTTTGGTTTTTCTAAATATGAAGCTTCTAGTCTAATGACTCGGGTCATTGGTTTGAAAAGTTAACCTGGGTTGATATTTTTTCTTTTGTATTTTCTTTTCAACTTTTCATCATTTGACTATGGTTTTTTTTAAAAAAATAAGCTTTGAGATTTTCTTTGTTTTCTTTTATATCATATTATCTCGATCTCATGATTTAGACCATGAATTTAATAATTTAACCATGATTGGCTCAACTCTTATTACTCAGGTTACAAGTTTGTCGAGCTAACCCGAGTTGAATTGAGTTAATTTTTATTGTCTTTTTTTACCCCATCTTATCCTTCCGTATTTAATATAATGAAAATTAAGCTATATCATTTTTTTCTTTTGAAAAAAAATTATTTTTTTCTTCGGCTATCATGATTAATTTGACTCAATCAGGTCTATGACCCGAGTTATGGATTTTGCTTCCTGCTTTAAAACTTGTTTGTGGCATTTGAACATTATTTTTTACACAAAAAACAACCCCACAACATAGTATAAGTTCACAACTAGTTATCATACTAATTTGATAGGGCTCTAAATGACACTTTTATACATATCATATACCTCATCTATGGATACAATATAAGAACATTTTATAGGAAAAAAAGAACTTCTTTATATTATAATACCAATTATTATATTAGGGTGAATTACCATGTAATTTCATGATCAATGTAATTTACCCTATTAAATAATAAGTATTAGTGTCTCATTTTTAATGATTATAAGTTTTATTTCTCACTAAATTTGGACATGTTTTCAATTATAGATATTTACTAAATATAAAAAATCAAAATAATATATTTTAAATTTTTATTTTATTATTTTTATTTTATAGTAAAATAATTTAACCTAAGAAATCCAAAAACAAATTATAATTTTTATTTATAACAACTATTCACATGCATGTTTCCATAAAAAAATTACACTAATTCTTTTTTTATTTGTGAAAGAAAAATATGAAACTTTCTTATAACAAGTTCTGTTTCAATTGCTAACAAGGCTTGTAAAAAATACACTATAATGTTTTTAATGGTTATTATTTTAAAAGGTTTTTTTAATATATAATTGTGAGAGATTTAAAATCGTCGCTTGCACCTTATCTAAAAACTTGATTTTCTTGAATTAAAATGGTTTTTTAACATGGTGTAAAAAAACTTTAATTAAAAGATCATGGGTTTGACTCCTACCACCCTCAAATTTCTCTCTTATATTAATTAAAATTAAATCAACATATGATAGAGGTGAGCGTAGGTAAATTAATATGAAATAATATCTTAAGAAATTATCTAATAACTTAATTTTTTAAATTTAAATGATTCTTTGATGTGGGTGTAGGGGGTAGGGGGCATAAATATTAGGAGTTATATAGTAAACAACTATTTGCCTTCATGTTTATAATTTTAGTTTATTAATCTTGCTCTCACTACGGTTTAGATCAATTTTTTTAATATAAAAATTAAAATATAGACTAACAAAAACTCTTCAGCAATGTCATGAATCTTGGTATGATGTTTCAAATTTGAAAAATCATAACCTAATAATTTGTTTAGCTAGAATTTTAAATTAAATTGTGTGGGAGTTGTCTCATGTGACTTTGTTTGCTGGGTAGGTCCAAAGAAAAAAAAAATCAATTCAATTCTAAAGGATAAAATTAAATAAAAACCTCATATTATAAGATGAAATTAAACAAAAAAATAAAAGATAAAAAAGGTTGCAAAAACAGAAAGGAATTAAAGAGCTTATATTAAAGGATGAAATTAAAAAAAAAACATTAAACAAAAAAAGGTAAAAAAGCTTGTATAATAAAATATATAAAAATTAATTTACTATCAATTTAATTTAATACTGAAAAATAAATTTAAATAAAAACTTAGACATATGGGTTTAAGGGAGGGAGGTCCCCATGCTTGGCTAGTTTTTATTTATTTTTTCTTCCTCTTCTTGTTTTGAAAAAAAAAAACCCATAAATGCAAGTTATCTATCATCAATGGAAGAAAATTAATTTTGCTTCTAGCGCAACTTGAGCACACTATATCAACTAGGGGTGTTCAAAATAACCGATTAACCTAGAAAACCGATAAAACCGAAGAAACATTAACTGAAAAAACCAAACCGAAATGAAAAAACCGATTAAACCAATTTTTTAAACTATAAATTTTAACAGGTCCGGTTCGATTTTTGTTTTGAACTAGAAACTAGACCAAACCGAACCGGACACATTAAACAATTAACAAAAAATTATGGTATAAATAGTTAAGTTAACTTAACCGGTTCACCCTTCCTCCCTGTGCATCTCATCTCACAAAAAGTCTTCTCCTTCCCAGATAAATTCTCAATGTTCCTCTTAATTAATTCTCAATCTTCTTTTCCCAGTTTCTGCACTGCCATCTGCGTTTAAGTGTCTAACAAGCAAAGCCTAGCCTCCTCTACTTGGTTCAGCTTGATAGTGGATGTATCAAATATGTATATAGAGAGGTTTGGTTTAGATGTTTTCTTGGCTTCAGGGATTGCAAACATTTGAATTGTGCTTCTGGTTCAAGAAACCCCAATGGTACCTGTTCATGTTCATATAAGAGCCAAGGTGCAAATCCAATCAGGTTTCCCCAAACGAGCCCATCACCCCTTGATATGCTCCTGAGTGACGGCAGCGCTGGCCTCAAAGGAAGCGGGGAGATCATGGACGGCGTGTGAAGCGACATCGCGGATAATGGCGGATTCATTTTTTAAACCGGATCCGAATTCTTCTAAGTCTTTCTTGTAGATTTCGATGACGAATTCAAATTTGGTTGCTAAGGTTTGGATGAGAGAGCCAAAAAACCAGGTGGAGTTTTGGGTTGGAGGGTCAGAATTCGGGTTTAGATTTCCCAGTTTTTTGCCAAGAAAACCGGATTTAACCGAACCGGACCGATCTGGTTTTCGATCCGGTTCTGTTAATATTTTACAAAATTAATGTAATTCGGTTCGGTTGATTTTTTTAATCTAAACCGAACCGAACCATAAACACTCCTAATCTCAACATCTTTCGCTTGTTTACAATTAATGAGCTACTACTTGATGTTGATAACAAGATGATTAAAAACATATATTAACATGGCGTCCTGTTTATATGAACCGAATTTTCTACTTTTTTTTTAATTGTTAGTATAATAAACACTATTCAAAAGTTTAAGGTACAGGACAATTACATGTAAATGGTCGAGCTAGCTAGAAAACTTGATGAGATTGGGTGATCAGAGAAAATGAATGGAACAGAATTTGTGATATCCTGATCTGCAGGAAACTCAATTGTCTTCCTGGTAGTTGTACTTGTACACATGCGTGCGTATCGATATATATATTAAGTTTAATGGCTGAGTTTGAAATATTTTATTAAAAAAAAAACTAAATATTTATGATGAATGATACATTTTTTTTTGTTATATATAACTCAGGGTGTTCAGGCAGTTCATGAACATCACGATTAATTTTTTAATTTACTTAACACCCTACAGATTTAATATACAAATAAAACATCATAGAAGTGACAAACATAAAAAATAAAAAAATTGAAACCCAAATACTAAAAAAGATAACAAGTTTCTACCATGACCGAAAGGCCAAGAACTCATGTTCGAATGATTCATTCTCTGTTTTATATAAATCGCTTTGTTTTCTATAATTTCTTCATAACATATTTTTTTTTCACGGAGGAGAGGGACCAAATGTAATAAGCAGCTAGAAGAAACTCTTCGCATGCTTCGACAATGACTATTCATTTTAAAAAAAAAACTTGTCTTATCAATGCATGCATATTCGCGGAATTTGGCTGTCATGCATGAGTCATAGGAGGGGCCCTATAGCCTTATTGAACTACTATATATCAATGATCACTTATGTCCCTATAGTTGAATCCCACCTTGATGGAGATATGAAAAACTAGATGCAGTATGCTTAAGGACTTGTAAAAACAATCAGACCGGACACATTTGGTATACATAGGAAAGGGAAAACCGAACAAAATATTGATTTTTTTTCATGATTAAGTATTATAATTATATGGTGGCCCGTGAGCGAGTGAGCCAAGCCTTAACAGCCTTATATATATCCCCACCCATCTCGCATTACATGACAAAATCCCAACTCCCACGTAGAGACAAGACCCTGGCCGGCTGCCTCACATGCTACCAAAATTCAACAGGAGGACTAGCCCACTCTCCTCTGCTCGACATTACCTCCCTCTCCCTCTCCCACTCCCGAGCAACCAGAAGAAAAAGCAGAATCAGGGACATCAAGAGAGGATTAGACCCTTTTGTATCTATGAAAGAAGTAGTTGTATCATTGATTATATTGCTCTTTGAACCATTTTATTGACAGCTGATGAAAAAGGCTGCTCTTGCAAATGGAAGTGTCTCTTTTGCTCAATATATGACTTCTTCAACTTTCCAGTTTCTTTCTTTCTTTCTTTCTTTTTTTTTGGGGATGAGAGTTCACACCTCATGATCGGTCCTTTTTCTCCCTTTCAATAAATCCCTGGATAAAGCTGAACTGTCTATTTTCTTTGATTCACTTGCAGAATTCTACAACTGGTTTTACACTTTCAAGTTTCACCTCTATTGGATCGTTTCCCAATGCCAAGGTACCCACTACTAGTCTGGTCTCTTTGTCTCTTCTGATTCTCAGATTGCTTTTTATCTTTCCTTTTTGTTCACTCTTTCTCAACTTAATTTGTACACTTCTTTTTTCCTTTTTCTTTATTTTTCTTCCACTCAATCTGTCTCTCTTTCCATGATGCAATTCACTGAAACCCCACTACCACCCTTGCACCAAATCATCACTCCAATTTCGAACCCCACCATGAACAGAAACCGTCCCTGGCCTGGATTCCCTACATCAAAATCCTTAGGAAGCTTTGGTGATGCTAATTGCATGGAGCAGCTTTTAGTCCACTGTGTAAATGCAATTGAAAGTAATGATGCCACTCTATCCCAACAGATCCTATGGGTCCTAAACAACATTGCACCACCAGATGGTGATTCAAACCAACGCCTAACATGTGCCTTCCTAAGAGCCCTGATCGCACGTGCAGCGAAGAGTGGTACCTGCAAACTTCTTGCTGCAATGGAAAATGCTCACTGCAACCTAGCCATAGACACACATAAATTCTCTATCATTGAGCTTGCAAGCTTTGTTGACTTAACCCCATGGCATCGCTTCGGTTACACTGCAGCAAATGCTGCAATATTGGAAGCTGTTGAAGGGTATTTAGTTATTCATATTGTAGATTTAAGCTTGACACATTGCATGCAAATCCCAACTCTTATCGATGCTATTGCTAATCGGTTCGAGGTGCCCCCGTTGATAAAGCTTACTGTTGCTGGTGCCACTGAAGATGTACCACCTTTGCTTGATCTTTCTTATGAAGAGTTGGGCTCAAAGTTGGTCAACTTTGCTCGGTCACGAAACATAATATTGGAATTTAGAGTCATTCCTTCAAGTTATGCAGATGGGTTCTCTTCCTTTATCGAGCAACTTCGGGTGCAACATCTAGTGTATGCTGAAAGTGGTGAGGCGCTAGTCATAAACTGTCACATGATGCTTCATTACATACCTGAAGAAACCCTTTCTGGTATGCCTGGTACAAACTCAAATACTTATTCTTATGAATCTTCATCGTCCTCTATGTCTTTTAGGACAATGTTTCTAAAGTCTCTTAGGAGTTTAGACCCAACACTTGTTGTCTTAGTAGATGAGGATGCAGATTTAACATCAAATAATTTGGTGTGTAGACTAAGGTCAGCTTTCAATTATCTATGGATACCTTATGATACTGTGGATACTTTTCTTCCAAGGGGAAGTAGACAAAGACAGTGGTATGAAGCTGATATATGCTGGAAAATTGAGAATGTCATAGCACATGAGGGTCCTCAAAGAGTGGAGCGGCTTGAACCAAAATGCCGGTGGATTCAACGGATGAGAAATGCAAACTTTCGAGGCATTTCGCTCGCAGAAGATGCTATTTCTGAAGTTAAGACCATGCTCGATGAGCATGCAGCCGGGTGGGGACTAAAGAAGGAAGATGATGATATTGTACTCACTTGGAAGGGACATAATGTTGTATTTGCTAGTGCTTGGTTGCCTGCTTAACGCTTCTTCATATCGGTTTTAATTATAAATAATTTGTTTTCTGATTTTATTTTTATTTATATATTTCTTAGAACGTTTTTCTTAATTGTATTGTAGTAACTCTTTGATTTAACTTTGGAAATTATATCTGAAGTAGCTTGGTAGTAGGGTTTTATTTCAATATTGCCTATTTATTGATATATTCTAGTTACGATTGTTAAATAATTAATATAAATTTATTATAGCTTTAGTTTTTTATATCATATAAAAAAATCAATTAAAAAACTAATTTTCCCATTTTTTTTCATTTGTTTTTTGGGAGGGGGGGGGGGGTGGCCGGTTGCTTTTAGTTTGTTGATGAAAGGCATGATTAAAAGGTAGTGGACTAAAGTGAAAAGGATGGAGAATGGCTTTTTTAAAATTAGTATGAACAATTAATTGTGGTCCTTCTACTTTTTAATTAATAGATTTTTGGTCCTTTTAGTTTTCTACAATTCAATTTTGATTCAAAAAATTACTTTTTATATATATTTTTCAGTCCATAATTTGATAAAGGAGAGAGAGAGAGAGAGAGTCACCAAATTATAATGATACATAAAGAAAATCTTAGTTGACACCAATTTTAACCACCAAATATAGTTAATCTTGATGTCATTGGATCTCATTAAATGAGATAAGTTTTATTAACCTATTCTTTCACCTTAAAATTACTTAAGAAAGTAGGTTTGATCTTAAAACGTTTTTGAATTTCAGGTTAATTTTTTATTTTTTGACCAATTTTTTAGTTGTTTGAAAGCATAAATAGATTCGTTTAGGTCTTTAAGGGTTTTTTTTTTGGTTAAAAATTAGTTGAAAATAAATTTTTAGATTTAAAACACCTTTGGTCCAAATATGGGTTGCATATGATATGTTTTTTGCAATCTTATTTTAAAACAAAATACTAAACGGATGACGTGTTATCCACTTGTTCACTTAAAAAATTAAAGCCTAAGTGTGTGATTCTAGATTAGAAGACCGTATTTGGGTTTTTTTATTGAGGCCCATACATGTTAAGCTTTGGCTTATAGGCCTACATGTCTGGCTTTTATTTATTATTATTTAATGTATTTTTAGACCCTTAAACTAAAAAAAGCATTTTATCCATATTTATTTAAAGATGTATTTATTTATTTAACTTTTTAAAAAATAAGTCTAGTTTTATTATTTGAGTAACATATATACGTGTATCTTGTATTTTCCTATTCTTTTTTTAAAAAAATATTTTGTTATTTAATGCAAATAAATCTCACATGGATGATTAAAAAATAATCTCATTGATAAAAACTTATTAAATGTAATGGGGGTGTACGACTTGAATCGTAGGTTAACTCAATTTCACTTGAGTCTCTTTTTTTTTCTATCTTTAATTATGAATTTCATCATTACACGTTGGTTTGATTATGAATTGAGTTTTATAATTTATTTTGATTTATTTTTTAAGAATTATTATGGTCTCATCATAAAAAAATAATAAGTTTGGATGGTTAACCAGAATTAACTTAAATCAATCCATTATGTTATCGCTTCAATATTTTTAAAAAAAAATTTAATATGTTATCTTTTCAATATTTAAAAAAAACATTGTTTAATATACAAGAGATTTTAAATTCATGATTAATATTTTTCTTACGAAACACATTAATAATGTCTAGATTTTTATTTTTTTGCATAAAAAAAAACATTAGTTTAACCCATATTATAGCGCGAGCTAATGATTTGGTTTGTTCCATTAGATGAAGTCTAAGCTTTGTAATAAATTTAACAAAACGCATTGATATGTTTTACCCAATCTTTTAAGTTTACATCAATGAGGTCCAAACATTCGGGAATTGTGTTAGTGAATATAATAAAACAATTTAGTAGGTGTTTTTTTTTTAATCTTTTTGATGAAAAATGTGATATAAGATTAAGAAAGCTTAACTTAGCCAGTAAGAAATTGGCTACGAGCTGACGTTAACTCTTTATTTTGTACAAATCTCGAAAAGGAAGGGAAAAAAAGAGTACAAAGAAAGATCAGATAAAATGCTATTGGATGATTAAATTTGAACAACCAATAATTATAATTTTAATATTTATAAAATTATTTTGAAAAAAAACTTATTGAAAGTAATTTTTATTTTTAATGATAAACGAAAGAGTAGATCAAGCTTAAAATTAGTTTTTAATTTCATTTGATTTTAATTTTTCATTCTCATTAAAATATGATTGGTAGTTTGGAATATAGTTTTAGAGATCAATGTGATACCTTGAAATCAAATTTTCAAGTGGCCATAGCCACCTACAAACGATGTCCATAATATAAAAAATAAAAAATAGCCACCTACAAATTCGTCTGTTCCTTATAAATAAAAAATAACTTTAAAAACAAACAAGGCGTGTGAGTCCATCTTTTAGCCTAAGCTTGTCTAGCCTTTGATTAAATGATCCTTAGTTATTTTATTTTATTTTAATAATTTATAATAAGATTTTCTTTGAAGAAATTTATTGAAATAATATTAAAATAATTATTCGATTATGTTATGGTTTTCAAATAATATTACAATTTTTTATTATAATATTAACAATTATTTTTTAAATAATTATATATGAACATAATATATTCATGAATACTCAATACAAATAAAATATCTATTTGTTAATTTCTTAAATTTAGTATTTTTATTTTTTATTCTTTCGTGTAAAATTTGTTGATTTATGATTGTTTTTATTTTTTTTATTAAACTTACTTTTAAGAATATGACAAGTTTTATTTAAAAAACAATACTTCTAATAAACAAGACACATTTTTTCTTCAAAAGAAATGGGTTTTTGGTAAAAAAAAATATTTTTTCTCTTTATTTCAAATCAATAGAATATTTTTTTAATATTTATTGTAATTACATTATTTTTTTATACATTAAACCACATTTCTAAAAAATAGATTTGTTTTTGTTAAAAAAATAAATGAATAAGAAAAGACAATTTTGACTAAAAAATATTTTTTTTCTATAGAATTTAAATGATTTCTTTTTATTGAATATCCATTTTAATTTTCATATCATGTGGTAACACAACCCACAATCAAGATTGAGATCTGATCCCGAAAAGCTGAAATAGATCTAATAGAAGTGTGACACAATAAAAACATGTCTCAAGGCACCAACACTATTGGAATAAAGTAGAATGATGCCACAAATCCAATTAATCTTCGATAAGTGAGATTTAGCTCGTTCAAGAACTGAAGAATGCAAGAATCAGTCTCACACATTAAAACTGAAAAATTCAGGAGTAATATTCATCAATGACTGCTGAATTTTTTGTTATGTGTTTAAATAGTTCTTAAAAATTAACCATAATGTATCTATCCTAGTGGGCTGAACTGATCCATATACAAAACTGACATAAAAACAACTAAACTGAAAATCTCATAGCCTAATTCCAAACAAACCTTGGATCCTAGCTGAAAAACAACGTATTAATTAAGCCTAAACATGAAATAAATTAATAAAAATAGCTAATATGTTATTAAATACAATCAGCCCTTACTTCCTTGTGTAGTTAGGATGAATAAGGAATCCTTATAATAAAAGGATTCTAAAACATTAATGAATCGTTTGCCACACTTGGAGATTATATTGCAGCTCATTAAAGATCTTTGTGGAACTAGGAAATTTTCAAGACAAGCTCCCACATCCTTGTAGAAAAAGGATCCTTACCAAATAGAAAATTCACAAGTCAAAAAAAAATAAATAGCAAAATTCATACAGCCTGTTATGACCTATATCGCAAGTCCTTTCCGAACTCCAATTCACCTAAATCTTTACCCCAACATAGACCAATACCTCTGGGATCTTCAGGTCAAGTTTGAGCTCGATCTAACGATTGGATTTGAAGTTATGTTCAATAATGTAAAACTGGATAGTATAAAATTTTACGATAAAATCTGAATCTGATCTTGCTTTGATCGTATCAGGTTTGTTTGCCTAGAGGAAAGAAGGGAAATGATGTTATATGAATCATTATGGATTGTCTCACTAAATTTGCATTATTCCTACCTATGAAGATGGTAGACTAAGTAGACAAATTGACTAAGCTGAATGTAAATAAAGTGGTGAGATTATATAAAGTGACATTATCAATAGTCTCAGATTAAGAACTCAAATTCACTTCACATGTATAGCTAAGTATCTAGCATGCTCTAGAAATAAAATTAAATTTGAGTATATTTTTTCACCATTAGACTGATGGCAGTTAGAAAACCATCTAGAACTCGGAAGATTTTATTAAGAGCCTCCATGCGAGGAGGCCTCTTGAATTTAATATCAGGGATAAAATATTTTTAAAGGTTGCCGTCGATGTTTGGTAAGAAAATTGATGTCAAGATACATTGAACTTATGAGGCTGTAAAAAGGATTTGACTGGTAGCTTAGATTACGCACTCCTTGTGGGTTTGACTATTCCTAAAATAATAAATAATTCATTTACTTTTAAAACATATGTCCTTTAATTATAGTCATAAGATGCTTTTTTTTCTTCTTCTTTTTTTTTCCCCTCTGGGGGGGTATTTTTTTTTTTTTTGTCGGTTTTGCAACTGCTTCATGTCTTCGAAGAATAGTCAAATATTCTCTGAAGCAAGCTTTTCATAACTTCTCATTAAGCTTAACTTGAGCACAAGATTTTTTAATTAATTTCTTCAATGATTAATTCCGAAATTAATGTTCAGAAGAGCAGAGTTATCAAACAAAAGTGTATATGGGTGTGTGTTAGGATAAGCAGGCCAACTACATTTGGATATGGACTGGAAAACACAAAAACAATTACAATGTATAATATAGATAAATTATAATACAGCGAAGTCTTTTTTTTTATATATAAAAAAAAAACAACTGATGTGAAATCATTTATTTTTCTCTTTCTGTTGCTAAGTATTGCCATTTCCTTATTAAAATCACAACCACTCCAGGACAAGTATTAAATAAAAAATCTTATTTCCTTTGTTTATTTTCCCGAATTGCAACATGTAATGTGAACAAAATGTGGAGCCGAAGATGGGTTAAAAAACCAGCCTTGCTGAGCAAATTCCATTTAAGCCAAAACGGCGCAGTCTTGACGAATTTTCCCATTTCGACCGCTCTTGACACCGACGCGGCCCAACTTTGTCATGGCAGTGATAAAGGCTTGTTGAAAGGCCTTTGAGTCAGTGGCCCATTTAGTAACAGTTGGCTTGGACCTTGAGTCTGTGAATAGAACTTGATCAGAGGTGAAGAGGCCCATTCCTTGCACGAGGTTCTTGTAATACATGTTGTCAAAGGTGTTGGGAGTGTTTGGGTCCATGTTGATGGCTATTCTGGAGTCAACGTTTTTGGGGCACAGGGTTTGCAGTGTTTTTGCATATGTTCTGTTGAGAGTAGGGTCGATCGGACCTCGCCTGCTAAAACTATATATCCTGTTGGCAAATTTGCTACAATGAGAGAATCCAACCGTGTGTGCCGCTGATGGGAAAAAAGAGAGTAAAAAAACTCATCAATTGATCCATCTTGAAACAATATAGTGCACATTTTTTAAGTTGCATATAATTAAATTTCTTAATATATTATTGGAGGTACATTATTAAAATTATGCAAAGAAAAAATCAAGCTCAATGAAATTGTAAATTCATCTAAAGATACTCCTATCTTCAAATAGAAAAAAATGACCTATAATTTGCATCATTTCATTCTTGAAAAACAAATAGGAGTATAAATTAAAAGGTTGCTTGTGGGTTTGATTAATGAAAGGAGCTCCATTGATCTAAATAAATAAATGTGGCCAAGAGAGATCCAATTTCGGGACCCACCAAGATAAAATGTCTGTGATTGGAGCACGTGAATTTAGGACAATTACGATGATGATTGTCATACCTGAGAGAGCAATCATGTCAGTTTGGCTGAGTCCGTTGGCAGCAAACATAGCAGTAAGCTGATTCAAAGAGAAAGTTGGCTGAGGCAGCTTCCCATTGACACTAGCAGCTGTTGAGCTTAAACCATCCAATCGTCCCAATTCAACAGGATATGAAGGCCCACCAGACTGCATCAATATCACATTTATAGCCCTTGAACATATCAGGAAAAAAAAGAAAGGAGATCAAGAACATGATGGTCTGACCAGTGCGATAACATCTCTTGTTGCCATGGCAAGGATATCAGCACACGAGACCTTGTTTTTGCATCCGGGGGTGGCATCAACAGCTGCTTTCGCTTTGATCACAGTGTCAAATCCATCTCCAGCTAATGATAAATTATCAGAATGGTCCTTCTCCGCCTTGTTGGTTGCAGTGGAGGCCACTATAACTGAAGCATCACAGCCCTATAGAAACAAAACATTAATCTTAAGCTAGAGAAAATGAATGAAGCAATGGGCTGTTTATTTGTATTCCATAAATATTACCTGAACAAAGCAATCATGGAAGAAAAGCCTAAGAGTTGCCGGAATCGTAACAAAAGTTTGTTTAATTTTGTTCTGAACTACACCCCTAACTATGCTTTCCACTCTGGGGCAACTGCTAGCGTAGTAATTTTGCCTAAGCTGTGCCCATGTGGTGTCAGGGAAGTGGCACAAACTGAGAGTGAGTGAAAGAACAAGTAAGAGATGGAACCGGGCAGCTGCCATTTTTGAAGATCAGAAGATTACTTTAAATCGAATTTGCTGATAGGAAAGAAGCTAATAAATGCAGAGATTATATAGTAAGCTGGTATACAAGAGAGGTGGTCTTGGTCGTACAAAGCCAGTTGGCTCAGAATCTTTCTTGACAGCTGGGCGATGGCATTGTTTTAAATTTTTAATCATTTTAATCTTAAGTTTGAAATAAAAATTGAGTGGTTAGCTAATAGCTAATGCCTCTGTAGATTGGCCGCCTTTGTTTCTTTCGTATAAACATTTAACTCATCCCTTCCCTTCGTCCAAATGTTTGATAGTCGAAAATCCCTTGCCAACCACAAGGATATCGATCAAATCTGATTTAATGGATAGGGGTATAAATATTCTTAAATCTAATTTAAAATATATATTTATAGAATATTTAGAATTTTTAACACGATATAATATATATTTTAATATTGATATAAAATACATATACATGAATAATATTTATCATTTAATATATATTTATACACTTTAAATATATATATGAACTATTTTATTTTTATTAATAAATAGATAAATAATAGTAGATAATGGATATTTATTGATAGTTAAAAATTTAATAATTAATGAATGGATATCTTAACTTGATAAAAATAGTAAATAGAATATAAACATGAAAGATGAGAAAGAAATGCCCTAGGACGTGGGCCAGTTGAGGGAGGAAAAACCTTGAGAAAGGGCAAGGGATGGCCAAAATGGGTTAGAACGTCGCATCCACGTTAAGGCTGCTTCTTGTGGGCTTCGGTGACTGTAAATAGTATCATATGATTGAAAAATCAAGGTAATTCCAATCAAATAGAGGCCTGGATTTGATTTAATTTACGATCTCGAGCAACAAAAGGCAAACATGCTTTAAGTCTATGGTCTGTTTAAAGCACTGCCACGTCGATGTCCCTAAATGGGCCCATTAATTTCTCGAGCAAGGAACTTGATGTTTTTGCGTTTTGGGGGGCACTTGGCAAGATGGTACCAGGTACAGTGAATTATTGGATTGCCAAAGCGACGGAATATGACTTGTACGCAAATAAAGCATGGACATACCCAAAAAGAAAAGAAATTCGATCAGGTCACGTCGGATGACATATAAAGCGGCAATAAGGACAAACATCAATATACCTAATTTCTAATGGGATTTCCTAAATTCTTTATTATATATAGCTAATTAATTTACGCACGTCGTATTGCTACTTGATTGACTCATAAATCTTTTTAGTGACTTTTCTAATTAAAACATGTGATTACAGCTTCGATTGAGCTTTTCTAAACAGTTGAAGGCCTCACGTTCTTGTCTGCTGTAGGGCCATATATATATATATATATATATATATATATATATATATATATATATATATATATTCGGGGTCCTGATTTGTTCCAATCGGTAGGTAGATATATATGGTATGGATAATTTGGTTATATTTTAAATTTAATTTTGAATGGTTACGGATTTGAGTTTTTTTAAGTTCATTTAAAATTTATATAATTGTTAATTTTAGGATCCATAAAATTAATTAAGATACATATAAACGGGCCTGAACACCTATATTAATAATAAAAAATAATTATGCTATATTTGATGCGCAGGACAATTATCAATTTTTATCTGGTCCAAAGTTACTATAAAAGCAAAATACTTGTCCCGCCATGAATGAGGTAAAACAAGCTTGTATAGTACCATGGGCAAAAATTATTAATTTTTTATATTGCCCATTATCAATTTATCACTCATTTGTTTTTTTTATTATTTGGTTGATTAAATTTCAATCAAATGTACCTATATTGTATCAAAAATGGTTTACTACATGAAGAGGATTAATTTCAAAAACTCTTGTGATTTAAGAACTTAATTGTACATATACCTTAATATTAGAGGACTTCAAAGCTTTCAAATGAGAATAAAAAATATCATCAAAATAATAAGAGGGACTACAATAATTATTGAAAAACTTTCAAGGGCCAAATAATCTTTGTAAACATTTCATAGTCTTTTCTCATCATCAAACATGGTATGAGAATATATATAGTTATATCTAATTTATCATAATTTATTCGAATTCAATATATTTTCATTTATCTAGTCTTTTGTCATATAAAAAATGCACCTTAATCAATCATTTCTATTATTTTAAGTTATTTATCACCTTTATTTTTACAATACCCAATTGCCATTTGAGCAACAATAATTCAAATGAAAAAAATATGTAGATAATTAATAAAAGTTAAAAAGGAAGGGAAAACACTATGAATGAACTCTTCTCATAAAAAAAAAAACTTCAAATTAGTTATTGAGGGCATTGAAGTTTTTTCACAAGGCCCATTAATTATTACAAAATTAACTAGGGATAAAATAGTTTTTTCTCATTTTAAAAGCATAATAAAATGACTAAAATATCATTAAAAGCATAAAAATTTAAAACTAGCATTAAGGGGCATTTTTGTATTTGCAAAATGATTTTTTTTTAATTGTTAACAGGTCAACTAATGGGAAATTTCGTATTTGACCTATAATAAATTAAAAAAAACAAACAAAAAGCATAGTAAAACGATCAAAATTCCTTTAAAAGAAAAAACAAATTAAAAACTAGTGTCAAGATACTTTTTCTTCTTTTAACCATGGTTTCTTTGTTATTATCAAGTCATTTTATAAGTAATTTGGTATTTTAATTAAATAAAAAATAAAATAAAAAACAAAAGTTTGTGGCGTATGTTGCACATGCTCCGGTGTATAAAAGGTGCTTATGACCTATACATTTTTTCCCCTCTCTTTTCTCTCTTCTACCCTCGAAATTTTTATTAGGCATGCAAAATTTTATACATTTCCTTTTATTTTTCCTTTTCAATCCTTATTTTTTTTATTTTTAATTTTTGTTCTTGATCTTTTTGTAAAACTTTGATTTGTTTTCAATTTCATCATTCAATCCCAATTTAGAATGTGGTTTTTTCCAATTTGGTTCTCATTCTTTTGATTGTTTTTTTTTTTTTGCATTATGTTAAATCAATTTTTCTTTTTAATTTCACCCTTCAATAAAAAAAAAATTTGTATTTTTTATTTCAATTTTAATCCTCATTGTTTTTATTGTTTTTTTGTCCTTTCGTTAAATTGATTTTTTTTTCTTTTTAATTTCACCATTCAATCAAAGATAAAATTTATTTTGTGTTTCAATTTTGATTGTCATTCTTTTAATTTATATATATTTTAATCATTTTGTATAAGTGAATTTTTTTTTATTTCATACTTCAACATTTGATTTATTAAGAATTGCGTTTAATTCTTTTTCTAGATAGAGTACTTACAGTATAATAATTTGGGTCACGAGTTTGAAAAATTAACGTGGGTTAACCTTTGTTTTTTTTAATAGGCTTTGTGATTTTTTTTATTTTATTTTTTATCGTGTTAATCTCGATCTCATGACTTGGATCATGAGTTTGGTAGGATAACTCAGATTGGTTTGGCCCTGATTATCAGGGTTAAAGGTTTGTAATTGTAACTCGAGTTGACTCGGGTTGATTTGTTAGGTCCTTTTTTTACTCAATTTCATCCTTTTATATTTAATGGACTAAGAATTGAGCTACATCGCTGTTCCCTTTTGAAAAATAATTTTTTTCTCAAATTATCAGGATCATTTTTTTTTTTAATTTAGTCCATATGTTATCGTTGTCGATTTGTCTTCCTTTTTTAAAACGTGTTTGCAGCACTCGAGCATTATTTTTCATGCAAAGAAAGGCCCATGGCATAACACGGGACACGACTAGTAGCTATAGAACCATACGTTGTTAATATGATAGGGTAAATATATAAAATTAGTCCCTCTAATTTTACAAAATGAATTAAATAGTCCTTCTAGTTTAAAAAATTAATTACTTAAATTTTGACTAGTGTTGATAATAATTAATTTAATGTTACTTTGTTCTAAAAATATTTTTTTTCTCATCCATCTTTACATAATATTTAATTTGTTTATTTATTAAAACAAAAAAATGGTACATTAAAAAAGAACTTGAAATGTATGAAAGGAACTAAATAATTATTTTTTAATATTAAAAAGACTATTTAATTCAATTTATAAAACTTGAAGAACTAACTCAAATGATTAGTTAGGTTTCAAGATGTGAATACAAATTTGTGGATAAGCTTTAGACTCGAGCAGCATTACAGTGCTTAGGAATTGGATTGGCCTCGAGCAACACTCTATAGGACCAAATAAGGTGTTTAATTAATATAGACAATGTGAAACTAATTTGGCTTAAATTGAATTTATTTAGACAATCTATTATCTAGATAAAAGATCCACCCCATAAGTATAGTCCAATGACTAGCCTAGGATTCTATATGCTTTGTTGCGGGTGTGTGTTTCAAGACTTAAGAGATTATTGTTTTTCTTTAAATTTTATTTATTAGTGATTAGGTTTTTTTTGTTGTTGTTTAAACTAAAAAGATTAAATATCTTTGTGACATGAACATTTAGTTTAAGCCAAAATTAGACTAAATCCAAATCAAAATGGAATTTAATTCCATTAAAAAAAACAAACGAACAAAGTGACCAACTTCTATGATGAAAGACCTACTAAACTTCATAACATAGTTGTTAGACTTGACATGATGATTGATTAAAAAACGTTATTGAGCCATTGGCGTTGCACCTGACACATAAAATGAAATATCTGAAATTAAAGAGAATTTATAAAAAATAGAATCGTTACCTAATTCTTTAAAAAGAATATGAATCTTAAAATAAACATTGGTTTTAAAGATGAGTAAGGGGTTAATTATACTTATAAAAAAGATCTATCGAAATGATCAAATGGGAGTTCAAATGAATAAAAATTCAAATTCGAAACAAAAGAAAAATGACAAAACAAAAGGAAAGACAAACAAAAAACATCCATCATGATAGTGCAAAGTCCAAACTCGAAGGTAAAAAAGCAGTGACAAAACATAAAGATACGATTGGAAAAATTAAGATTGTAATGAGATCAATCGCTAAAATGACAAAATCAAGGCATCAAGCCTAAAAAGATATCCATACAAAATAAATGGTCTTATGTTTTTGTACTCTAAAACATTATTTGAGTCTTATATATCTTTTTTTTAGCCATGAGCCATAGTCTATGTTGTGTGCCTCAAAAAGTCTTTTTTGATTAAAAACATCTCGTTTGTGTTGGACAATGCCAACCTCTAAAAAAATGATGATGAAATGAATGACTTATTTATGCATCACACTCCTTACCAGGTACGATAATGGAACACACTCAACATGAAGTAAGCAGTCATCCTTTTGAAAAACCAAACCCTATTTTCGAGATTTTAACTTGTCATTCATTGTTTACACAACTTCTAAGTTTTAACATGTGATTTCCAAGATAACCTCTCATCACATAGGAAATTTGCAGCCTAATCTTTTAGAAATCCAAATCCTACCTCTAGTATTTAACATTTCATTTCTAAAATGACCTCCGTCAGGTAGGAATTGATAAAAACCTTTCGTTTTCATGATCCCAACTAATGCCTATCTCATTACACATCACCTAAGATTTGCATCTTAGTGTTGAATGATGTGTTTTGGATCTTCGGCATAAGAAGTTTAATCAATTTTCAAATTTATATTTATATATTTTGTTTCAATAATTAGACTGGAATGGATATAATCTTTGAAATTCTGCTGTTTGATTTCTAGGCAAGAAAGGTGATTGTCAAAAAATAAGTAGTTATTGGCTAACTTTATAAGGTTCTCAATAAGAATGATGTTCAGGCATGCGCACCAGACAATTAAACATGCATGGCTAAAACAACTAATAGTGCTTTAATTTAAAAGGAACAGGATTATGATAAAGCATGCAAGTCTTCTCCTAGAAGGTAAATGACCAAATTAATAGAGGCATTCCATGATGAGCAGTGATGAATGTGTAGTATAACTAGCTAGATGCAATGTAGTTTAAAGGAATATTTTGGGAAGAAAAATGTTGAGGATGCATACATGCCTTTAAATGCCCAATGGAAACATCCAAATTAGCTTAGGGGCAATTCAACTTGAAGAAGTCAATAACATATAAACATCACCCCAAGCTATAACTGGTAGAAGAAATGTATGATGAGTATATATCTTTTCTTGGTGGCTAGAAAGAGTAGCACATCTAAATCAGTTAGGGAAAATTTTCTTTTCATAGCCATTGGGAAGAAACCCATTAATTAGATGATGACATAAAGAACTCCACCACAAACCATAAGTGATAGAGAAACATCAAGGGATGAGGGTGATACATGTATGCCTTGTTATAGTTTTTAGGGATATCAATGTCTAGATTGAAGAGGTACTTGATGAAGATTTTGTTTTGTAAATGCTTATTAATGATTGTTAGGAAGATAAATATATCTAGATTAGTTAGGGGAATGTTATTTAAAAGAATCCATAACAGTTGATGATTTGGTGAAATCCCTTAAAAGTTTAGAGTAACACTAGATTTAGGAAGCACAGTCCAACTAAAGGGTAACCTTATGGGCGAGGGATGATTTGCCCTTTTATAAAATATGGTTTTAATTCAATAAAAAAAATGATTTAGAGAACCCCACGACAAGCCTATAAAGTTAAGAGAAATATATGATGAGAATGTGGTCACATGAGTGCATGTTGATTATTGTTGAGGATATGTGCAGCTATATCAATTACGAGCAATCTTATTTGAAATTTTTCTTAGTAATAGATGATTTGATGAACTTGTCTAGAAAGGAAAAGCAATGAAACAACATTTCTTCAATATAGATAATGAATATGGAATGGCGTAAGAATACCACACTTATGAAGCATAGTCATGACAAAAAATAGCTAGTCCTTCTAAATGGTCAACAAAAAAAAAACTCCCTATAGAAAACAAAGAGGTAATGGTCATACTAAAAAGCCTAAGCTATGCAATTACATTCGAGCAAGAGACTTAGATTGAGCAAACTCGAGGAGGTAGGTGAATTAAAAAACCAAAAGAAACTAGTGTAGAAATAACAAACCCTACCACAAACAATAAAGATAGATTGCAAATAAAAGGGGGCTATATTTTCTAAACAAGTAAGGATACATGCATGTAATCTAACCTAGAGCATTGCATAAATTTTTTTTATAGAAATTCCATAAGTGAAAATCCCCAATAGAGTTTGATAAGACTTAAATAAATCCAAGCTAACAAAGATCTAACATGAAACGATCCTATATTGATGGACTATTGTCCGTCACCAAAAATGATTCGGTATCAATGGACTGCCAATCATAGCTGAAAATTGTCATTGAGTCATGGTATCAAGAAAATTCAAGCACGCAATGATGAACTACCATCCATCACCAAAAGTGATCATACATCAATGGACTACCACCCGTCATTGAAAGTTGTCCTTAAGTCATGGTATCAAAAAAAGATAAGCCTACATTGATGAATTACAACCCATCATCAAAAGTGATCCTGTGTTGATGGAAAACCATCCATCATCATAAATACTTTGAGGTAAACCTTGAGTTGCTAAATTTCAAACTAGTGCTAAAAGACTAATTCTAAATTGGTGGGTTCTAGGTCATCTCTAGAAGTGTAAATCCCTAGATGGTAATGATGATGATGATGATGATGATGATGATATGTTAAATGAGTAATTGCATATTTGAATTAAAAAGGTAACTTTAGATTTTGGGAATTTGAAATAAAATGTTCCTATGTTAATTTAAAAACAGAAATTTGAAAAATAGTGGGAAAATAAAAAATAGAGAAAAGCAAATAAAAAAAAAGGAAAAGATAAAAGGGGAAATAAATGTTCTGGTATATATTTTAATAAAATTCAATGTAGTTAGTTTAAACTTGATATTAAAAATGTGTCTAAATCTGGAAAATATAACATGGCGAACATAAAGGGTACAATGTAAACTTTGCAGCCTAAAAATGATAAACTAGAGATAATATTTATGAATTTAGGGAGAAAATATTTAGAAAAAATATTTGGAATTTTTAAATAAATTAATATATAGTTTTACGCGTGAATGACCTAGACCATCAATATAAGCTCTATATAAAATCACACAGTTAACTCGAAAAGGGATAAGATTTAAGGAAAATTTGTATTATAAATTGCGATAAAATTTACAAATAAATTTTTTAAAAAATATTGACGATTTAATAAAATAAAAACATTTAAAAAATATTGAGGAATTAGCATAAAATTTACTTGCTCTATATTTTTATATTATCAAGCATAGTTATTAGTCCAACATTGGATCGTAATCAAATTTTATATGAAAAGATCCTGCATAAGTGAAACAATGAGTTTCCCAGAACTAAAATAAGGTAAGAACGACGTTGGTTGGCCATAACTCCACCATCTTCTTCCTCTCCGAAACAAAAAATCCTTAAAAAAAAAAACCCACCATCTATAGTTATGGCATCCCACCCACTACAACCCTACTTGCTCTTTCCTAAACAATTACAAACTTTCGATACATGTTTATAAGGTCCTACCCTTAACCCCGCTCAATTACAGTAGCTCCAAAAGGTGTTGCCTTTAACATGGACAAAAACAATAGGCATTGATCATGCAATAACAATTGGTGGTGGTGCTCGAGCCCTTTAGGTTGTCTTTTGAGTCTGAAGAGCTCTAGTGATGTGGTGTCACTGTAGATGGTGTTGAAGATTAATGGTAGTGCCAACAACATCTCTCAACATTTACAACAACTAGTATTTGGAAGAAATCTGAGAAACCGTAGCAGTGAATACAACGATTTCAGGTGAGTTTTCACTCGCTTCTTAGTGTTAAATCCATTTCATTTTGTTTCTCTCTTTGAGGAGTTAATGGCATAATATTGTAATCTGAGATAACAAATCATAATTGGGATGCAATCTTTGAGTTATTACAAGGTAAAAATTAATCTCTTATGGTGAACCTATTTTGTTGAATAACGCATGGTCATTGCATGATTTTTAACTTATGTTTTGTAAGAGTTAGCAATCAAGATAGATGGGAAGTTTTAAATGTCTCCTTCATGTGCTTGTCTTGTGCACCGTTATGTATATCCATCTATTTTTACCACAAGAAGCAATTTGGTGTGTGTGATGAGTTGGTCTGAAAGCATCAAAGGAAAAAAAGGAACATGGTTTCTCGTTGGTTATTTCTATTTGTTTTTTAGTCTATGATTATTTTTCTTCGTTGGTATATTTGCTTGTGCAGTACTTGTGATGAGAGGTGTAGGTAGCTTGTCTTACTGGGAAAAGCATTGGGTGAACATTCGTGAGTGTGCATTGCTTCAGTCCATAGTTATCAAATCCGACTTGGGAATTTTCATGAGTCAACCTAAAAGAATTAAAAAAAAATTAAAAGTTTTAATATTTTATATGAAAAAATTAAGAAAAAAAAATCTATATGAATATAGGCTATACATGTTGTAAATAATGAAGTTTAAAGAATATTTTAAAAAGTTTTTTATTTCACATTGAAAAAATACTATGTCATGCTTTTGAGTTGAAGATTTAAACCAAAAAAGTTTTTTTATCCCATATTGAAAAAACATAACTTTTTTCTTGTGAACATAGAGTATATATACTAAAGGGTTTCAAATCCCATATTGAAAAGATATTATGTTATCCTTTTAAGTTGAAGTATTTAAACCAAAAAGTTTTTTATCCCACATTGAAAAAACATAACTTTTTTCTTATAAACATAGAGTATATATACGAAATAGCCTCAAATCTCACATTAAAAAATAACTTTTTCTTAGGAACATAGGAGTACATATAATAACGTGTTTCAAATCCCACATTGAAAAAACATAATTTTTTTCTTGGGAACATAGGAGTATATATACTAATGAGTTTCAAATCTCATTGAAAAAAAATACTATGTTATCCTTTTAAGTTGAAGTATTTACTATTTAAACCAAAAAGTTTTTTATCCCACATTAAAAAAACATAACTTTTTTCGTGTGAACATAAAGTATATATACGAAAGTGTTTTGAATCTCACATTGAAAAAATAATTTTTTTCTTGGGAACATAGAGTATATATACTAAAGGGTTTTAAATCTCACATTGAAAAAACATAACTTTTTTCTTGGGAACATATAATATATATACTACAGGGTTTTAAATCCCACATTAAAAAAATAAAATACTTTTCTAATATTTATATAGTGAGCAAAAGTGTTAATAACCAACTATAAAATATGAAAAAAGAGGGGTGTAGGAGAAAAATCACATTTTAAAAAAAACCGGGTCTCACCCGGGTTTGCCCGGGTCGCCAGGATCATGGGTCAACCCGTCCGGTCGACCAGGTTTGGCCGGGTCGTTACACCAGCCAGTTTTTTGGCAAATCCGGACCGGTCCAGCCACCAGATCAACCGAGTCCCGGGTTGACTCGCCAAGCCAGTCTGGGTTTAATAACTATGCTCGAACCTCTAAGCCTTAAGGAGAGAAAGGATTTTAGGTGCATGGCAGGTTTTCTTGGGCTTGAGCTTTCCTCTTGAGTAAAAATGTTGTATGCTTTAGAAATAATGTTCTCTTCAATGTATAGGGAGGTCGATATACGGGTCATAGAATTGTGTTCATTACCTGTAAAATAGGAACAAGAAGCAGCATAACACTTATGTTATTCATGTTTCTATTTACAAGTTGTGAGCATCAATTTTTTTTTATGGTGAAAGTAACATGGTATCTCTTTGTCCGTTGCACTTTTTCAATATTTACTAGTTTTCCTAATTTATTTTATAATGATAAGGGCATGTGTTTCCCTCCCATCTTTGGCGCTGTGGATGTAATTTTTTTTTATGAAGCTTGGGACATCGCAGTGTATATGACATGATGGGGGTGATGAGTAGTTATATTCCATGGTTGTATCATGTATGGGTGTGTGAGTTGTGTTTTATGTACGACTGTTTAAGGTTTCTAAAATCTATTTTGCTTTTAATTTTTTTAGGTATAGTTTGTTTGCTAGAAAATATTTTTTTAAAAAAATGGTTTCTCTAGAAAATAAATTATTTTTCAATATTTGATAGTGTTATGAAAAATAAGTTAGAAGACACTTTTCAGTATTTGGTTATGTCATGGAAAATGAGTTGCAAAATAACTTATTAATATTTTTTTCAAGTTTATTAAAATAATAAGGAACAAATCTTACAAATTAAAAAGTTGAATGACAATGAAATTGAAAAAAAAACCTAACTTCATAAATTATCTCAAATAAAATAAATAGCAATCAAAATAATAGAGATTAAATCTAATAGATAAAAAAGTTCAAAGATAATAAAATTAAAATAATTCTAATTATAAATTCATAAATTATTTCAAATAAAATAAGTAATAATCAAAAGAATGAAGACTAAATTTGAGAGATAAAAAATTTCAATTAAAAAAATTATAAGAGAAAAGCAAATAACAATCATAAAAATAAGGACCAAAGTTAATATAAAAATCAAATTAAATCAAATTCTAAGGGGTGAAATTGAAAAAAAAATCAAAACAAAATATATAGCAATCAAAAGTTTAAGGACCGAATTTGTTATAATCAGCAAATAATATGATATTTCTAAATTTTTTACAACTTCTGGAAAGTGTTTTCCGCCCAAAATAAAAGGAAAACACTTTCCTGGAAATCAAGCCAAATTTTCTTTTGACTAAAAAGTGTTTTTCATTGATCAATTTCCCTAATAGAAAACAAACACAGGAAAATTTAGAAAGTAATTTCCAGAAAACCACTTTCCACCAAACAAACGAGGCCATAGTTAAATTAAGTTTAATCACAAAAAAAATATTATCATCTTCCTTTATCAAATGCAATGTCAACTAAAAATATCTCATACCAATTTCTATAAAAAAAAAATTTTTGCACATGACTAAGCCTCTCATTTCTAAAAAATTAGGAAAAAAAAAATAAAAACACTAATAAAAAATAATTTGAAAACTTTTTGTTCATAATTTTTTATGGAAACAATGGCGAATTAAAAAATAATATTTCATTGGCATTTAAGATATGTCAAATTACGGATGGAATTTATGTTTGTGATTCTAAAATGAATTAAAACTCAATTAAATGTCCTCTCTTCTCCCCTATTTATTCTTCTTACTTGATTTCAATTCAAACCCTAAACCCGATCTCTCTCCCACCCATTTCAAATTTCTGACATCCACCAATCAAGCCACCCAATCCATCATCGATCGATGTAATTTCCCTTTCTTTGTTCATTTTCTATATTGTAATAATCTTAAGATTTTATTTTTTTTCTTTTTAATGATCTTTTTAGTAATTTGTGTAGACTTTGCCGAATCAGCAAGCTGTTGATTATCCATACTTCAAGCTTGTGATTATTGGTGACAATGGTACACGTGTGTGTGTGTCTCTTTTTGAGATTTTGTTGATTTGTTTGTTTTTTTTGTGTTATTTTGGATTTGGGTTTGGTTTATAGCTTATGGGGTTTCCTTTTGTTTAAAAGGAATTTTGGGCCCTTCCTAGTTGTAATTGACATCATATAATTTTCTTTGATTATAGTATGATCTTTTTTTCTCATAACTCTTTAAATACTTAAATGTAGATATTTCTTGCTCTAGGATATGTGTGCTGAATGACTTGGTCCTTTATTTATGCTATAAAAGAGGTGAGTGTGCTAATATATTTTTTTTAACTACTTTCCTTTAAGTCTTTGTACTCACTGCTTCATTTTTTATTTTTTCTGTTGGAGATTAGACTCAATTTACTAAACACTATTATTAGTAAATTATTTTATTTTTATACAAAAAAAAAAGAAGAATAATAGATGATGATGACAATAAAAAAAGAGAGTAAATCTCTATATGTTTGGAATTATATAAATTTGAGAAGCACTCTTCTTCTTTTTTTTACCTCTACCACCAAATACTTAGTCGGTGGACACTATTTTATTCATGGCCTTTAAAAGAGAGGGAGGGGTTATGTTGTTTCGCTTGTGTGTCATTTTTGGAACCATATGTTTGTTGGCTACTAAGGACAATTAAATTTCGTGTTAATTGGAGGTTTTGACATCTACATGTATAAGAACAAGTTTGTAAATTAGAATTTTTTCAGGAGTTTCAAGGATCTCATTAGACAGATCTAAAGTTATTTAAAGTTTATAGTTTGTAGTTTATAGTTTATACAAAGATAACTTGAAGAATGTTCTTTTTGGTTTTGAATAATTACTTTAAGGCTTGGTTGTCACAAATCACAAGTTATCCAAGTGTCCGGCTTCTAACAGTAATCTACATGAACCACCACCAAGAAATCTTTTAAACCTTTTTTGGAGATATGGATTGCTATATCTTTGAGTGTGAGCTCTTTTCTTTTATATTCTTCATGTGTTCTGTATTGTGCTATGTACTATATAGAAAATAAAAGGCATAAAATTCAATTTATAGGAAAACTTGAAAATTCTATAAATTACAAAATTCCAATTTGCCCCTATAATAATATCACATATATTTTCTCATGATAACTTTAGAAATTTATTTAATCAAATCCTTACTTGATTTTTCTAGGTCTAAAATTATAATTTCTTAAATTAATTACATTCTAGTTCTTATTTTCTATAACATATTTACAATCAAGTCATACTTGATTAATCATCCTAATTTAATTATTGGCTAAAGGTTTTTATGTGTATGACCTATTAGATTCCCTAATAAGTTGGCTCAAATTTAAATCACAATCCTAAATAAAATAAAATAAAATATTATCAATTCAATAATTTATATATTTATATTTAAAGATCAAGTACAATGTTTAGTAACCTTTCATGATATCCTAAATATTAAGAAAGTTATAAACGATTTGACTTAACCTTTTAGTGATCAATTGCTCAGTGTAATTATTATTCCTTCATCAACAATGTTCCTATTTAGACTTTATAGCATTGAGTGTAGATATGTAGTATTGAATTGATATCTAAGTGAGATATCAGATGGATATTGGCTTTTATATGAAAAGCCATAAGAAAATAAATGTAATATTGAATTGATATCGGAGTGAGATATCAAATGGATATTGGCTTTTATATGAAAAGCTAGAATAAATGTGTGTGACACTCGAATAGAGTGCTGAAATTCTTGGTAATTGACCTTCTAATGACCAGAATTTTTATTTGATTGGTTTCCTGGTTTGGAAACTAATGGTGTTAGCATGTTTGATGACCAAGATTTTAATTGATTAGTTTCCAAGTTTGAAAACTAATGGCGTCAGCGTGTCTGATAATCAGGATTTTAAAATCGATTAGATTCTTGGTTTGAAAACTAATGGTGTCAGCATGTTTGACGATCAGGATATTAACGGATTAGTTTTTAATTTGAAATCTAATGGCATCGGTGTGTTCGACAGCCATGAATGTAAGAACTTAGTCACCGGATTGAGACTTGTAATATTAGTTATTAGATGATTAGAGATTGACTAAATTATGGTTCTTAGTGATAATAGTTTCTTATAATTTAATAGTTAATGCAATTAAAAATATGAATATGATGACTCATTAAATAAATTATGTGTATCTTGTGTAAAATCAGGTGCATCCCAGCCTCATGTGGAGTGGTAAATGTTTGTCGCTCACATTATGCGAAGCTTTCAAAATGATATATCGTATACATTAGGATTTTATGTAATATTTACAAGATCCCTTTTAATTATGTCATTGTATAAATTTGATATTTTGTCTACACTGTTAAAACTTTATCCTTAAACCTTATCTCTACTTTTAAACTCTAAATGATTGGAAATTTTTTTTATCACATGTCTTCATGAGATTTGATCATCCTAATCATCTTAATTACTCTTTATTCTAGATGTTTAATAGTGGATAAAAGTCAATGAGACTTGTGATAATAGAATAACACTAATGTGTTGGCCAAAAAGGCATGTTATTATGATTGTCAATAACTTGGTACCACTCTGGTTAAGGAGAGACTCTGTCAAAATTTCAACAGAAATGAAAAAAAAAATTACATTGAAAATTCCTAATGTATCGTGAAAAAGGATGTACAAAATTGGGGTTGTTACAATTTGAATAAGACTGGAAACTCTTTTCAAATCTCATTCTATGTTAGCCAAGGATTTCTTAGTCAATACTATTGGAGAACAAATGTAATATTTTCTCTAATTCACATAGGGTGATGAATCTTCTCTTGATCACTTAAGTACATTAATACAATTCATGTTATACCCAATGGCTACTCCTTCATCACTTTGACTAAGATAACATGTTACATGATCAATGCATAACATTCTTTACATAAGATAACTTAGTGATCTTTAAATCTAAGGATCACTTATACAACAGTCACGTGAGTCTTTCTGTAGACATAACTGATTTCTCTATATGGAATTCTTATACAGTTGGTTCAGTGTACATGTCTTATGACAAATACCTATATATTAGTTCTAGGTATCCCTTATACCCAAGCTTATGAGAACAACTGTTTCATTTCATAAAGAAAAAAACATAATATGTATCAGTCTCTATGACTCTAATAAATGTCCACTATTTAAGAGAGCATTGACAAAGAATATTTTTAAAACAATAATTTGATACAATAAAAATCACATAATTATAACAACTTTATAATTTCTTTTGTAAAATATTTTTGTCCCATGAACTTTATCTTGACTCTAGATTTACAAATCAAATATTAGATTCATTAATATAATATTATATGAATAATAAAGATAAATTTAGCCATTATTAATAATAAATACATATTTATATGAATATAATAATGTCATGAGTAATCACTGATTGACTACAAGGTATATTAAACTAGCAGGGACTTTATTGTTGTTGTGAGATACTTTTTTTATTCCTCTACTCTACCTAGATGTGTTAATGCTACTAGGATTGCTTTGGTTCCTAAGATTGAGACACCCACCATTATAAATGACTTTAAACCTCTCTCATGTTGTAACGTGATATGCAAATGCATATCTAAAGTCATTGTGAGTAGATTGAAAGGGATTTTTACAAATGTTATTGGTCCTGCTCGGATTGTCTTTGTTTGAAGTAGGCAAATATCGGATGTCATCTTGTTGACAAGGAGCTTATGCATAACTATCACTTAGCTAGTCTTATGTCCAGATGTGCTTTAAAAATAGATATTAGGAAAGCAATTGATACTGTTAGCTGGGAGTTTATCCTAACAAGACTATAGGTTATTGGAGTGCCTGACATCATGGTTAGATGGATTGAGATATGTTTATCTACAACTAATTTCTCAACAGTCATGAATAGAGAAAGTCACAATTTATTCCTATATTTTATAGGCCTTTGGTAGGGTAACCTTTTATCCTTTTTTTCTTATTTGTATTGGCCATGAAGGGTTTATGAGACATATTTAGAAAGGCTTTGCAGAACCCCAGGTTCCAATATGACTAGCAGTGTTAACAAACTGTCATTACTCACTTATGTTTTGTAAATGACCTTATGATTTTTTGCTAGGTAAATATAGACTCAGTTAGGATTGTGAGGAAGGATTTGGATGATTTTGTTGGGTTATTTAGACTTTTTAAAATCCAAAAAAAAGTCATGTCTTTTTGTCAAGAGTTAATAATGAAATTGAGGCTTATCTATAGACTATTTTGGGTTTCAATTCGGGTTCTCTGCAGATCAGGTATTTAGAAGTCCCATTGATCTCTACTAGACTGATACAAAGTGATTGTATGCCTTTGATATAGTGGATTTTCTCTAGGATTAAGTTATGGACATCAACTTCTCTTACTCATGTTGGACACCTTTAATTGATCAATTTTTTTTTCATTTAGGTATACTGGTGTTCCAGGTTTATTCTTCCCGACTATGTTATTAGGAGGATTGAGAGAATATTAGCTTATTTTCTCTTGAAGGGCTATTCTCTCTCTTATTTAATGGCTAGGTAGCCTAATTTTCATTTTGTTATCCTCTTAAAGAGGGAGGTTTTGGCATTAAGAGTTTTAGGACTTGGAATAGAGTAGTTGTTCTCAATCATGTCTTGAGATTTTTCTAGAGAGATCATTAGTTTGGTTGAGATGTGTTCATAGTGTCTTACTCGTGGGTATATCTTTCTAGCATATCAGGCCTCCATCGGTATCCTCTTTCTCCTGAAGAAAGATCCTCTTCAGTAGAGATTAATGTAAAGGAAGGTTTGTCTCATACATTAGTGATAGGATTTCTACTTCTTTATGGTTAAACTTTGGTTGCCGGATGGGCAATGGTTTTCTGACCTTTTTTCTTTGAGGGTGTTACCCTTGATTGGGCTTCTTTAGTATACCAAGGTTGAGACATCATAAAGAAAGGCACTTCGGCTTTTTCCTCGGCTGGTCAAAGGCTTCAGCCTATTTAGGACTCCATTCATTTCCATCTAAGGATTGTATTTCCAGATCATTATGTCTAAAAGTGTCTTTCATGATAGAGATTTTATATCAACTCGGCATGAGAGGTTCTTAGATACACCAGACCCAGATATTCTATGTATCATCTCCTCTAGTTTTCAGGTCATATCCCAAAACACTCATTTATCCTATGACTTGCTTCTATAAATCGCCTTCACACCATAGATAGACTCTATGCTTATCAAATCATCAGCTCCTCGTTATGTATCTTTTGTGGGTCGCATGTTAAAACACATGACAATCTTATTTTTTTAGTGTCCTTTTTTATGCTTTAATTTTAAGGGCTATCACAAGTAGAACCCTTATGAATTGGCATTCTATGACATGGTAACCTTTGCTTCAGTGGGCATACACGCACTATAGGCAGAAGAAGGATTTCATAAATCTGTTAGTCCTCTTAATCATTATTTACTTTATCTAGTATGAAAGGAATACTTAGGCCCTTCATCAGGCTTATTAACCTCACCTTACTATTAGTGAGGAGATCTTTGAGCTTATTCGATCCTGGTTGGTTGGGCTTGTCATAACCCAATTTTAGGTTCCTCAAAATTACCATTTTATTTTATAAAAAATAATAAATACAAAAATAATAATATAAAAGAAAGAAGGTTCAAAAAATTAAAAAAAAATATATAGGAGGACAAGTGACTTGGTTGGCAAGAACAAGTTTATAAGAGATCTAAATGTATAAATGAGAGATAAAGGGATCAAACTGGATCTTTGACAATATTGGAAAATTAATTGCACTATTAAAGGACTTAAATGTGAAAAACAAAATGCAAATTCAAGGTTAACTTAAATGAATATTAGAAGAATTTTCATAAACATTAAGTTTGGGGACTTAATTAGATTTTTAATAGGCTGATTTGATTTAATCATGGGCTTAATTAAAGATTTATTTAAGTTTTTAAAAAACTTTATGCCAAAATTAAAAGAATTAATTAAGTGTAAGGATTTAAATGGACTTTTAAAAGGTCAAATTAATCTTATTAAATACTTAATTGATAAAAAAAAATAAGTTTGGAAGCCTAATTTGAGCTTAATTAAGAAGATTAGAATTTTAGAGGACCAAGTTTATTTTTTACAAGCTTAATTGGATGAAATTAGGGGTGAAATTGCAAGAAAATCAAAGTTTAATGGTCAATTAGGGATCATATTAAAGAAATTAAAGACTAATGACCATTCTGCAAAAAATTCACAACATTGGGGGTTGTACCAAACTTTTCCTAGGACTAACTTGAAGAAAATAAAAGATTAAGGCTTATTTAGGGGCTAAATTGAACAAATTAAAAACAAAAAAAACTACTTTAAAAATGGTGCCCTACTTGAGGGATCTTAATTGATGTTCGATAGGGATCTAATTGCACAAAATTGATTAAGTTTGTCTCATTTAAGGATGTCCTAGCTTAAATTAAAAGACAATGGACTAAATTGATTGCCTTTTTTTAATTACTAAAACCTTAAGTTTAAAGGTTGAAGGAAAACGACGTTGTTTTGGTCAGGGTTCTCCTATTTTAGCTAATCATGAACCAATATTTTAGGCAATAATCGTGGCAATTCTAGCCACTACTAGACAAACGACGACCACTGTTTGATAGGGGAGCTTCCCCTCTACAAGGCTATATTGCCATTTTTCAATGTTTGTGCCTCACCTGCCATATGGAAGCCCTCAACATCTTGGCTGAAGGCAGTCTTAACTGGTTCAGTAAAATTCGACAATGTTACATCCAACTTTGAATCAATGATAGGAAGGTTACAGGCCACCAAATCAAGCATGATTTAGTCCTAGTTGAAGACTGGCATCCCCTCTAGAGTATATCTAGCTTGGTTGGCTTCAATGACCTCTCATTTTCCATGATTAATTCATGAAATGTACACCCCTAATCAACCATTTTCAGCCAAGTTTCTGCTATAAAGTTCTCTACTTTTTCTAGAAGTTCCAAGAGTTTGTTAGACATCCAAAGAGAGGAAAAACAAAAGAAGAATAGAGGAGAGTGGTCCCCTAACATATTAGAGAAAATGGGAAAGAATCCCTTATAATCTAGTTTTGAAAAACCACTTTTAAACCCACAAATGATTTGACAACCACCTGCCTTTTAAAGGCTATAAAATAGGTGTCTTTTGAAACTTAAAAGGGGATTGGAGAGGTGAAAAGGCAAAAAAAAAGAAGAAGAAATATTGAGAGAAAACCAATCAAACAATAAAAAAAAAAAAGAGGAAAAAAATGAAGATACTGTGAAGGAGATCAAAAGCTTCTTGGAAGAGGCTGCTGAAACCTATTCAAATTAAGCAAAAGAGGTAGAAACTAGTTGCAATCGTCTCTTGAAGGTATATTACTCAACTTGATAGAGGGGTTGAACTTAATGAGAATACCCATCCCCTCTACATTTTATGCTTTGATTCTTTCATTCAAGTGTTGTTCATGATGTTTTTGAATTGATTCAACCATGTTTAAAGTTGTTTTTGCATATATGTTCAAGTTGCTTCGAATGCAAGTTGTAACGTGATTGTTTGTTCTTGTTCATAATATGATGTTTAATAGATTAGTAATGATATGATTGTGATGTTCGAATACTTGTTCTTGATGTATGCAAAGTGTATATTATGGCTTGATGATTATATTAAAAAAAAAATTGGACATGTAGCAATGCTTGGCCATTCTAGTATTTTTGTTCAGTTTTGGAAGTTCATAAAAGTCATTTTAATGTTGTTTTAGATGTTGAATAAGCTTTTGGATTGATAAAAACAATACATGTACATGTTTGTATGTTGACAATAGGTTATAGGCTTTGAATCTTATGTATTTTAAGGTTTACATATTTATTGTTATTTCTGAAAGTTTACGCATATGTACATAAGTGTATGTGACTTGTATGAACAGGCCTTAAGCCTTTATTTTGGGTTTTGGTGCATTTTCTAGATTTTAGCAGATTTTGAGTTTCTGGATTTAACATTCATCTGAAGAAGATTGCTTTGGGTCTATGATTTCCATGTCATTTTGATCAATTGTTGGTTCTTACACATGCATATAAGCTTATTTATCACTAAGCTTAAAAAATATTGAAATCTTGACATTCGATCTTTAGTTCATTTGTACTTTTCACAAAATCAAATAATTATGATGATTGGTTGTTTGTTGTGATGATCCAACCTCAAAATTCTGCTTGAACGATGATTTTACATGTCCTTATATCTTTGATTTTGCAAAATCTAGTTTAAAATTAAATCTTGTTGAATGTTATTCATTTCTTCACAAATTTTGAATTTTGATCCATTTCAACATTTGAAATTTATAAAGAAATGTGTTGTTGCCTTGTTTGATCGGTGTTTATCAGTTTGGGACCTTATTTTCTTGTTTGTGGCCTAGGCTGGCCTAGAAATTTTAAAACCTTGTTTGACCCATCCAAATTTGCAAGAAAGAAAAACATTTTTTCTTCCCTTAGAGCATGTTTTTCTTCAAATATTTTTTTAAAAAAACATAAAAAATCCAAAATTTCTTATTTAAAAAAAATGCAAAAATACATTTTTATTTGTGTGCATATAGAGCTAGAACCAAAGTATCAGATTTCAGCTACTCTTAGGTCCATATGGCGTCTTCAAGAGTCATGAGGTACCTTTGTTTTGATGCACTTTGAGTTCCTTTTAGAATGTCTGCTAATTTTGTAGAACCAGTTGACCGGTTCTGATTTTTCCACAAACTAGTCTATCATTTCTAGGTTTTTCCTTCTAGGTTTCTATATGTATAACTGGTCAACTGACTTTGAGAATTCCAGAAACCGATCGACTTACTTCCCAATTGTTGTTCAAGCAATCTTGTTTTTGGATCTATTTGATTTTTCTTTAGCTTTTGAATTTTTTTTTCTTGCTATCTAAGGTCAGTTGGATCTAGGAAACGGGATAATGTACTTCTTGGGGTATTCCCCTTGTATTTTTGTATAGTTTTTCTCTTTTATACAATTATATTTATAAAAAAAATAAGTTTTTCTATTGACCATAATACTAGATGATGATTCATTTTTAAAAAGTTGACCTCTCTCTCTCCTCTTAGAAAAAGACTTTTTTCTTTAAAAAAAAGGGTTAGTCTTCATTACTTTGGGTGTAACAATGTAGATATGTTTACGTTGTCATATGTTGATATATTAGTATAAAATGGATATTATTGTACATAGGTTACCTTTGATTGATGGATGTAAGTCAGTTAAGGAAAAGATGAGAAGGATGAGGCCTAATATATTGATATAAGGTTAAGGAAGAAGTGTGAAATTAATGGGATGTTGGATTTCTAAAAGTGGTCAAATACTCTCAATGGGTATCCAACATCATGGTGGTCCTTAAAACAAATAACAAAATTAGGTTATGTGTGTAATTTAGGGATCTGAATAAAGCTAGCCCAAAAAACTATTTCTATTTGCCTTATTTAAATGTCTTCGTGGATAATGTTGCAAAGAGTTCTACTTATTCTGTCATAAATGGTTTCTCTAGGTACAATTAGATCAAAATGGGCAATGAAGACAAAATGAAGATTATATTTGTCACAACTTAGGGAACTTTTTGTTATAGAGTCATGCTATTTGGATTGAAAAACGCTAAGGAAACCTAACAATGAATAATGGTGACATTCTTCTATGATATGATGTATAAAGAGATTAAAGAGTATATGGATGATATGATTGCTAAGTCCAAAAAAAAAGAGGATCATGTCTAAACTCTAAGGAAATTATTCAAAGACTAAGAAAATACTAATTGAATTTGAATCCCACAAAATGCATATTTAGAGTGAAGACTGGGAAGTTACTAAGATTTGTTGTGAGAAATAGAGGAATTGAAATAGATCTTAATAAAATCAAAGTTATATGAACTATTCTTGTTCATTAGATTGAAAAATAAATGAGAAGCTTTCTAGGGTGGTTGAATTACATAGCCGATTTCATTTACAGCTAACAACTATATACAAGCTGATCTTCCAGATACTTCAAAAGAATAATCCTGGGAAATGGGATAAGAAATTCCAAAAATCATTTGACAAGTCGAATATGAAATACTAAGCGACTTCAACCATACATTTTGTATTGTACAACTTGGTTGATCTCAAGGATGGATACTCTCAAATACATCTTCGAGATGCCATATTTGTCAAGTCGAATCAACACATGGGAAGTATTGTTAGCAAAATACAACATCATCTACATAACGAGAAAAGAAGAGAAATGAAGTGCAATTGTTGATCATCTTGCCGATAATTCCATATAAAACTATGAGATACTGGATTTTGATTTTCTGGATGAGAACATTATGATAGTGGAAGAAAAGGTCGAAAGTGATCGATGGATAATGTACTTCGACAATGACGTGAATGTATCTTGAAATGGAGTCGGTGTTGTGATAATTTTCCTAAGTATAAAAACAATACCCCATCTCAATCAAGTTGAAGTTTGATTACATCAACAAAATAATTGAATATGAGGCTTGCATTCATGTTTAAAAAGCTGCTTTGAAAATAAAGATAAAGAGGTTGGATGTTTATGGAGATTCAATGCTAATCATTTTCTAAGTGAAATGAGAATGATAGACTAAGGATGAAAAATCAAGGCCATATTGGGAATACATCACCAAACTCGCTATAAACTTCAAAGAAATAGATTTTACATATATGGGGAGAGACAAGAACCACTTTGATGACACTTTGGCAACCCTGATATTTATGGCCAAAATGGATTGTAAGATCAAAGTATTACCCATATACATGGAAATCAAGAATTATCTAGCCCAGAACTATTTGATGGAAGAGGAAATGGATGGGAAACCTTGGTACCATAATATTAAACAATTTTTCCAATACTAAAAATACTCTTTAAAGGAATCCATGGTTGACACAAAAACCTTAAAAAGAATGGCAATGGAATATTATCTAAATATGAGAATTTTATATAAAGGTCATTTGATGAAACCTTGCTAAGATGATTGAATGAAAAAGAAAGCTAAAAGAGCTTTACAAGAAGTCCATAAAGGGATTTGTACCACTCATACAAATGGACATATAATGAGTAAAAAAAATATAAAGATTTGGTTATTTCTAGATGACAATAAAAAAAGATTGTATCGACCATGTTAGAAGGTGCTACAAATTCCAAGTGTATAGTGACAAGATTAATGTGCCTTTAACTCTTTTACTTAACGTGTTGTCACCTTGGCCCTTCTTAATATGAAGAGATGTTATCGGACCAATCAATTCAAAAGAAAGCAACAAGCATCGATTCATCTTGGTGGCAATTGTCTTCTTCAAAATATTGGTAGAAGTCCACTTCTATGCCCATGTCACCCATAAAATGGTTAAGCGGTTCATTGAGAAAGTTTTAATCTATTGGCATAGCTCAATTAAAACAATAGTGATAAATAATGTTATAAACTTCAATGAGAAGATTATTATAGAATTATTTAAGAAGATGAAAGTCAAACACTTTAACTCCTCTTTATACAGGCCTAAAATGCATGGTGTTGTAGAGGTCGCAAATAAAAACATCAAAAAGATCATTTAGAAAATAGTAACCACATATAAAGATTGGTTTGAGATGCTTCCCTTCACTCTCCAATGATATTGTATTGCAGTAAAAACCTCAACTAGAGCTATTTTGTACTCTCTTATTTACAAGATAAAGGCATTGATGCCTTTGGAAATAGAAATCCTTTCCCTGAGAGTTCTAATGGAGCTTAAGTTAGAAGCTTCTAAATGGATTAAGTTGCAGTATGAATAACCAAACACGATTAGTAAGAAAAGATTAGTTGTAATTTGCCATCATCAATTGTATCAGAAAAGGATAGCTAAGGCATGAAAAATTGATCTAGCCAAGAGAATTCATAGATAAGGATCTTATGATAAGAAAGATTCTACCACTACCTAGTGAAAACTAGAGTAAATAGACACCAAACTACGAGAATTCATATATGGTAAATAAAGTCTTTTTATGAGGAACACTGATATTGACTATAATGGATGGAGAATATTTGATTATGCCTATAAATTATTATTCTGTAAAGAAATACTATGTATAGATGTAAAAGTTTTAATCAGATCAATTTATCTTTAAAAAAATACCAAAAATACTTTCAAAAACATAAAAAAAAATCCAAAATATATATTTTTAAAGTTGGTTGGACAAAACTTTTCAAGTTTGAATAGGCAAGATAAATTTTCTAAGGATGCTATAGATCAAAATTAGTTATAATTCAAGCAGTTAAATGATCAAGAATTAAAATTGTTGAATTGGTAAGATTTGAGAAGTTTGTTTTAATTAATTAGAGGCTTAATTGAACAAATTTTGTATCTTATAACTTGGATCTCAATTGAATTTTTTTAAAATCCAGGCACCATTTTGAGAAAAGTAAAAGCTTAAGGCTCATTTTAAGTCATGCCAAGGACCTAATTGGGATGGTTTAATTGTTTAATATTGATGAAAGGCCTATTGTAAAAATGAAAACTTGCAGGGGGATTAACTTTGAAAAGAAATAAACTTCAGAGAGCATTGTGGAAATTTGACAGAACCAGGCGACACCATTTCGGGATCAGGTATATATATTTATCACTCTCCCCGTCTGTCTTCTTCTCACATGACAGAAACCAGAGAGACGAAAAGACTCCCCGCAGCTGTCAAAACGTAGACCCTGTTTGTGGCTCAAACTAGACCTTAAACTGTTAAGCCCTTCAGACTCTCAAGACCATTACCCCCATTGTTATTGGTTCATCTAATTTAGGGGTTGTTTTAGGTAATTTTATTGTCGGCCTCTCATAAGCTTTGGCGTCGTTTGGTAATCCATGCTTTGCACTTCGCTTCTTTCTTCTTTTTGTGCTTTTGGTTTTGTTTTTTCTGTGGTTTTGTTTTTGATATCAGCGAGTATCTCACTAACTCTTACAAGGAAAACGCATGAGCTCTCTCTTGTACTAGGACTTCTGGTCCTGACTTTGTCCTGCCCTTTCTATGGTTTGATTTCATTGCCTAGGCATTCAACGACCTAGTTTCATTCAGGTAGGTCAGTTTCTTTGTTCTATAAATAGTCTTAGGCCTTTGAGAAAAAGAGAGAGAGAGAGATGAAGAAAGAAGAGAGAAACAGGGGTGGAAAATAGAGAGAAACGGAGGAACAAAGTGAGATATTCGAGAAATTTAAGAGAGAAATAGTTAGATTAATTATAGGGTGTGAAAGAAAGTCTGAATTTTTTGAAAAGATTAGGATTCTCTAGGTTTCAAGTTCTGTGTAAAGGAAAGAGGAAATCAGTTCCACCATCACTAAGAACTCAAAGCCCTAACTTTGTCTACTCCAGCTACGCCTTACTTGTTTAAGTAAACTCCTCTTTTCTCCTTTCTGCATGTTATGCTTTAAAACATGCATCTTGTGTTTGATGTTTTTTTTTTTTAATAATTTATGCTATTTTCTAGAAATTGTTTACAGTTCTATGTTCATACCTTGAGTTTCCTTCCATGTGGATTTAATTGTCTTGGTACATTGCATGTGATTGTGGCCTTTTTGTTGAATATTTAAGGTCTCTCTATGCATGTGAGGGACACTACTAATGTTTTTATTTCTATGAGTTTAAACTTGCAAAAAAGTTGACATCATGTTGAATGCTGTTGAATCTCCTGTGGGTGACATTGTTGGTGTCTTAAATTCCCGTGCTTGAAACTATAACAATTGCTTCTTTAAATTGTCTATTTTTTGTCAAGTTTGGTTTGAGGCTGACATGATTTAAATGGACACTACTGCATGGTTATCTATTTTTCTAGAGTTGGAACTTTGGAAATCACAAGTAGACAAACATTTGGTTACCAGTCTGGTTATTCCTTTTGAATCTAGTTTGAGGTGTAACTTTTTGACAATCTTTCTCTATGAAGTTTACTGTAATATAATAAATGTTCTTCGTCCGATGATGTTGTCTATATCATGTTAGAATGCATTTATAACTCCCAGTTTAGCTTTTTTGAGTTAGTTCAGTCTAATCTAAACCAAAGTAGGTCTTTTAAAGGCTTATCCATCTTCAAGTATTTATTTTTATTTTTTTTTGAAACGGTTTCTATTTATTTTCTAACATTTTTGGCCGAGAATCTTAGAATTGTTCTCGTAGTTCGTATGTTCTTGGTCATCCACTTACTATTACAACATCAAACTTTTATTCCAAGTTGAGTTTTATCTGAAGCAATAAAAGTTTCTGGGTTGTTTGCTATTGATCCTCAACCCTAAAATCATCAAGACCCTTCACTCATGTATTTTTAAGCCATGAAACAAGTAGACAAGGCCCATCAGGTTTTGACCTATATTAAGAGACCTATTAGGCCGACATTTTATATTTCAAAACAAAAACCTACTTTTATTTTATTCAGAATATCACTTTAAAATGTTCTGGTTATTCACTCTAGTATATAAAATAAATGGACTCCATAGGTATTAAAAAGTAGCTTTTCCCTGGGCTTTCTAAAAATACCTGGTTGTTCACTTATAGGTGAATGTTAAATACCTTAATAATGAATCTCATTAGGGTCACTGTTAAAACTTTGTGCAAAAAAGATCGTAGTGTTACTAGATTCAAGCCTGGTTGATGAACTCATAAGCAGTTGTTGCTTGGATAGGATTGGGACAAGCTTTCATTCAACCATGGTGAGTGAATTTGGGTATTATATAGATGAGCTGGAACAAGACATTGTCCATAGATCCTTCTTAGGATCTGGGTATGAGTTTAAAGAGCCAAACATAAGATTATTGGTAAACTAATGATTGATCATGATCGAGAATAACCAATCATAGACATGTTAATATGAACCAACTACTAAGGGTTTAACTCATAGTGGACCTAGGAGCAATAGACTGATAGGAATAAGGAGTAGATAACAATATAACTTATTTTAGATAGGATGTTTTAGGGTGACAATGTAAAATAATTATTTTATTTTATAACTTAGTAAATTTTAATCTAGAATAATTATTTATTAATTTTTAATGGTTTATTTTTAAGCATTTTAAGATTTTTAATAATGAAAGTAAAGTATGGATATGGTATGTTATATTGATTCAAAATGATTTAAGAAGCGTAATTAATATTATTTTGAGTTTTGTAGGTAGTATAAATAGGAAATGTAATCGGAAAATGGGTTCTCACATAATTTTTCATTTGTAATTCTACCAAAAGTTAATGGCATGATATTCTATTAGCAAAAATAAATTAACTTCTATCCAATTACACCAGTATGACATTCTTTTTGTTGGTATTGGATTCGAATAAAAGTATTCTCGAAATTAGGATTATTACATTACAATTACAATATATATTAAAATACTTAGGTAAAACACTATTGTAATTTATAGTAATTAAATTTTCATCCTTTTTTTTCTTCAACATTAGCCTTCCATGTTCAAATTAATGATCAATTTATTAAAATTTGTTAAGGAAAGAGAAAAATCAACAAAAGATACCCAAAGTGTAAAACAAAAGGAAATTTCATGGACAAAATCAAATTTGGTGGAAAATATTATGTCCAGTCCACGTACTCTCTTTTTCTTAACTCCAGTCCCTTTAGTGTTTTTAATTTTAATTTTGACTAAAAAATTATTTTCTTAATATTATAGTTCTTGAGGTTAAGAGATAAGAAATAAAGTCTTCTAAAAACGATAAAAAAATAAAAAAGTTTAGTTTAGTTTGACCACTCTTTGGCAATGAAATTTATTGTTTTTTATGTCAATGAATTTCTTTAGATAAGAGAAGTTCAATGGTGGTGATTTTAAATCTTCATCTTGCCTAAAAAAAGTAAATCAGGGTCTAGAAATAAAAAACATTTCCAGTTTGATTTTTTATTTTTGAACCTTTTTGAGTTGATAAATTGGTTGTTTATATTCTAAAGGTATTTATTAAGTGTTTTTTTTTTGTCATTTAATATACCTTGCAGCTTATCAGTTGGTTATACATGACATTATTATATTCATGTAAACACATATTTATTATTAATAAAAGTTTAATTTATCTTTAATATGTATATAATATTAGAGTAGTAAATCTAATATTTGATTTATGAATCTAGAGTAAAGATAAAGTCTATGAGACAAAAATATTTTGCAAAGAAAATTATAAAAGTTATTATAATTATGAGATTTCTATTGCATTAAAGTATTGTTTTAAAAATATTTTTTTTTCAATGCTTTCTTAAATACTGGTAATTTATTAGAACCGTAGAGACTAATACATATTGTGTTTTTTTTTTTTTATGAAAAGGAGTAGTTGTTCTTATATAATGGATATAAGCAATACCTATAACTAATATGTAAGTGTTTGTTATAAGACATGCATCACCTATGTCTATAAAAAGACTCAAGTGATGGTTGTGTAAATGATCCTCAGACTTGACATCATTAAGTGATCTTATATAGAGAATGTTATGCTTTGATCTTATTACATATTATCTTAAATGAGGTAACGAAGGGGAAGACATTGAGTATAACATGAACTATATAAATGTATTTAAGTGATCAAAAGAGAATTCATCACCTTAGGTAAATAAGAGAGTATAAAATGTTTTATCTTTTCTCAAATAGTATTGACTAAGAAATCCTTGACAAAAATGGAATGAGATTTGAAAAAAACTTTAAATTTTATTTAAATGATCAATGATTATTATGTAGAGAACAAACATGATTTTACATGGCAAATATACTATATGCTTTAATGTTAAATAAGAACATTATTGATGAAAGGATACTAATTACACTAAGAAACAGTCACTCAAATGTTAAGTCAAACTACTAATGACTTTTCTAATATTTGAGTGATCTAAACGATACATTTGATATTTAAATATAAATTAATCAATTGTTTAAATTATTTAATTAGAGTTATAATTTATATTTGAAACAATATATAAGGAACCTAATGGATTACAAACATTAAGAATCATCAGTCAGAAATCAAATCGAGATGATTTAATTAAGTACAACTTGATTAAAATATATTTTAAAAATTAAAGACAAGAATATAATTAATACATTAATTATTTTTCTAGACCTAGAAAAATCAAGGATTTGATTAAGTTAGTTTCTAAAATTATCCTAAATTAATAAATGGATATTATTCAGGAGATAAATTAATATTTTGTCGATTTATAGGGTTATTTTATATTTCTCTAAAAATAGTAAGCTATGTTTTTTATTTTAGAGTTGTTTGTTAGACAGAAAAAAAACTACGTAAGTCATAAAAAAAAAAAAGAGTTAGCACTCTTGGCATAACAATTTCTCTTCTAAATATGAATTTAAAATATTTATCATTAGTGGTTCGTGTTGATTACCGTTGAAGGCTGAACAATTAGATAGCTTATGGTTTGTAATAACTCAGTATTTAAAGAATTATTGAAAGCTGAATAAGATCACATCTTCAGGTAATAAATCTATAAACAACTCTAAATTTGTCTATCGGGATCCTAAGAACTCCTGAATAATTTTGTTATATTATATCCGTTGTGTGTATGTTTTTCAGGAAACCCAACAATGGCATTAGAGCCATAGTTAGAAAATTAAAGTTGTTGATTGCTTATTTTGATTGTTATTGATGTTAATTCTGAATTAATTTTATATGCAAATATAATCTTTCCTAAAAGTAATTATTCTCTTATGATTTCAAAAAAAAAAAAAATAGTAGCTACTATTTCGAACAGATCTGGCTGGATTATTTGATTCAAGCCAGAATCTGGTATTTTGACCTGCATCTGTTAGAAATTAAAAAAAAATGTTTTTCATGGCTGCCACCTAGGCTCGAGAGGCAGTAGCCTCCCAAGCGGCAGCAACCATGGGCTGCTGTTGCGGCCTTCATGCGATCAATGCCAAGAACTACTAAAGGTTGCGCAGCGTGAAAGGGGTTATCCCTTACACTACTGTCTTGTAGTGGCAGCAATGGCTGCCACTACACTAACCGCTGGCAGTGGGCATAAAGCCCATTATTGGCAATAAAGAAGAAGGAAGAGGGACACAATTATAATTTTCCTTGTGCCTATTTAGAGTTTGAGAAAATTACCCCTGCGCTTTTTTAATTTTAAATGTTAGGCTTTTAAGTTTTCATATTCTAAATACGGCCCTAAAACTGTATGCCTATTGTTGTTAACCCCCTTTGACCCAACAAAAAATCAAGAAATTTTTTTGAAACAAATATAAAAAACGAGGATATACATGAAGAAAGCCTAGAAAATTATCCAAGTTGCTGGTGAAAGATTAAAATGACAAGTGGAAAAGTTGGAGGATTAAAATGTATAACATTAGCAAAATTAGCAACCTATTTTTTATTTAAAAATGGCTCTTTTGATGAAAATATTTTTATTGGGGTAAAGAAATACAAATTTGGATAGGTAAGGACCCAATGAGAATTTTGAAAGACTTAATTAATTTTATTAAAAATGTAATTACAAGAAAAACTGATATTTTATGACAAATTACGCTTTCATTCAAAAAAAATTAAAGTCTGAGGGTCGAATTGCAATTTTAAAGAGTTTACTTGGTCAAATCAGGTGCTTATGGCATAAATTTTGAAGTTTGATAGGCAATTAGGGACTTGATTGAAGAAATCTAAAATCAAGCATTAAACTAAAAAAGGAGTGTGATTGTAGGGGTTGAAATTGACCAAATCAAGAGCCAAATTAATGAAACTTGAAAGTTTAATGATCAATTAAAGGTCCAAATGCACAAATTAAAAACCAATGACCAAGATGAAAATGTTGCTAAACTTTAGGGCTGATGATTGAGTTTAGCAGGGGTGAACTTGCATGAAATTAAGAGTTTTGGAAGCAGTTACACGTGCAATTAAAAGCAGTTGGAAGAATAAGGACTAAAATGAAATCTATCAGATCCCAAATTAAAAACTCTAATTTCTAGGGTTTAGCCTAGACAACGCGTCGCTCAGCCACTGTTTAGCTTTTTCTATGATAGTTTTGGTTGATCGAGTATGCATTTTTTGGTGAATGAATATGGTGTTTTCGACTACCTCTGGGGTTGTAATCATCAACATTCAACTGAAAACATCCTCTTTAAAAAGATCAGTTACTGTCATTAAACGTATACATCCTATTTTTCTCAATGAACTTAACAAGATCTTGTCCCCGATCAGCTATCATTACATTTTCAGATTCTAGGTCGATCGGGTTGACACTTTCAAACAAATGAATGTAAGAGCTACAAACCTTCAAATTGAGCAAGGTTGAATTCAAATGAAAGGTGTGCACCCCCTCTACCAATATCAGGTGGCCTTCAATGACGATGATGCTAAAGTTGCTTTGATGAAGTCTCAAAAGTGTTTAACTTAATCATTGATGGTTGTGATACTCATTTCACAAAACCACTAATTTTTTTCATGTGTTCACACTTCAAGCCTTCTCATTGGGTTCTTATCAAAAGTTAACTATGTTTATCTCAAGAGCAAAAGCCAAAAGCAAGCTTTTTAGTCTCCAAGTTTGAGAAAACCACCAAAACCTCTAAATACCAAGAATTTTGCAAAATCACCATTGAAAAAAAAATAGTATAGGACATAGCTCACACATGTTTGAACCCATAAAAAACCTTAGCAAAACCATATAAATATCCCCTTGGAAAATCAAAGTAGAGAGGAGAAAAAAAAGATAAAAAGGTTGATACAGAAACTCTAAATGTGAAGGTTTAAGAGTTTAGCATAAGGATTTCTTAATTTTAAAAGGGCAACAAGCTTGTAGTAGTAATGCTTTACAAGGAAAGCAAAAAGGGAAGTAATTACTCTAGGGTCTTGAAAGTATACTTTCTAACTTAAAAGTGGAGTCCATATGGCATGTTTTAGAGTTTTTTATTATTATTTGGTCTGTATTTATGTTTACGAGCATAGAGATGACATTTAGAATGCTTGGCATGTAGTGTTGTGATTGCCCTTTTTGTTACTATGATAGTTTGATTCTATTTTTTGAAGTTTAATTTTTTTTTATGTTTTAGATTTAATAAGTCTTTTATTTAAGTTTTTTTTCATAAAATAATGTTATTTTATTTTAACTTAAGCAATTCATTTTGAAGCAATGATGTTTATCTTGGATCTGCTAAGTCTATTCACGACCAAAATGAGTCTAGAAAACTAATATGGAATCCATATTGCATGAACTTGTAGGCTGTTTTAAGTTGATAGTTTTTAGATTTGGAACATCTTGCATAATCTAGATGATTTGATGTTGTTTATTGGTTCTTTTAATTCAAATATGCTTGGTTATGATAATATTGTTTGTTAGAAATAAGAAAGCATATTTCAGAGGCCTAAAATGCCAATTCTAGGTTTGACAGTAACTGGTTCTATATCAGGGCATTTTTTGTGTTCTAAGGCACTATTCATGTTCTTGGGAAGAACAATATTTTAGCCCTGTGATTTGAATCGGTTTTGGTTCAATTATTTGCATAGAATCCTTCAGGCAACTTTATTAATAAAATAATCTAGAGTTTATTTGCATCAATAACATGTTTTTAGTAGGTTTTGATCCTAGGGTTTTGGTTTTGAACCCAAACCTATTTTGACAAAATCATGGTTTTTTATTAGTAATCCAAGTGCATGAATGCTAGATTATTGATGCTTGCATGATTTCTAAAATGTTTGTGTCCTTAATTCATCCATATCTGGTCTAATTTGAAATTTAAGTTATTGGGTTCATGTTGAATGTTCTTCGGTGTTTTTCATGTTTTTTTATTTTTCTGGGTTTTGATCCATTTTGATAAAAAAAAATTTTGATTTTTTAAGTTTTTTTTAAGTGTAATTTTGTTTTGGATTTTGGTTTAGGTTTTGGTTTGTTTTTCGGGTCAAACTAGTGGACTTTGGTTCGGCTTATAGTCAAACCAAAAGTTTCAGGTCAACCCGTTAGGGGTCAAAATCAGGTCAAATGTTAAGACCATGTTTAACCAGCAATGTTTTTGCTAAAGGTTTTCTTTGGCTTAAGGGTGTGTTTGACTAACACACCCTAAACCTAGTTTAATAGTTTTGGTTTTAGAGAAAATGAGTTTTTTCCAAATATGAGCTTAAAAAAATATAAATTCTGCTTGTTGCATTCAACCCAATCCATATAAAAAAAATTGCATTTATTCAAAAAATAGAGAAAAAAAAATTAGCATTGTTTTAAAAAAAAATGCATTTTTTTTTAGAATTTACAATAAGTTTGTAAAATTTCTTAAGGATTTGGTTAATATTTCAATCACTCTAATTTTTTTTTCTTCGAGAGTTAATGGTTAATATTCTGATATAAATATTGAACCTACACGTAAGTAAGTATTTAAATATCAAGAGTTGACTAGAAATTTGCATAATTTTTTTGAATATTCACCGATTTTAATTAGGTGTATTTTTCATCACAATATATAAGTTGTGAAAATGCTTTGAAAGGACTTGAAAGACAGAAATAGACCCCACTCGTATATTGACGCAAGTCTATTTAGAATTTACAAAGGACTTGACTTTGAAAGTGAGACTAGTAAAAATTTTGGAACTGAGGTGAAAAACAACTTAGAAGTAAAAAAGATTCATGTGATGAAAGTATGTGATGAAAGTATCGTGGAAGAGCTCCCAAATTGAAGAAAAAACTTGGGAAAGGGAACTAGAAATGAGGAAAAAACATCCCAAATTATTTCTGGATGCAGGTATGAGGTTTAATTTCAAGGATAAGTTTTTTTTTTTTTTTAAGGGAGAATGTAAAACCTTAGTTAAAATATTAGAAGTTTAATCTGACGATCAAAAAAATGAATAATAATGTATAGATATTAAATGACTAGAGATAAAATTTGCGAATTTAAATCTTAAAGTATAGTAAGCCTTAAAATAATAAACCTAGAAAGGATACCTGGTAAAATAAAAAAAAATAGTGACACCGTTTTATTTTATGTTCTTCTTTTTTATTTAAATTATCTTATCATTTTATTAGTATACTAAATTGATTAGTGTTGCGATGTCGCGGTCGCACAAATTAATTACCCTAGCTTCAAACACAACAAACAGGATAGTATAGAGCAAGCAAGGGGTCGATCTCACGAGGAAGTTCAAGTCAGATTTTTATACTAGATGATATGCAATTTGGGGGGGGTTTGGACGTTATCTAGGCTAAATCAAAAGAAAACAGAAAACTATCAAACGAAATTTAATAAAATCAGAAAATTATCAAGAGAATAAACCTTGGTCACAAGCAAACATCCACCTACAGAAATCAGAACTGATCATGGAAACGAAACATCAATTTATATTCTGAATATTTATCTCTTCTTAACATTGGTTAGTTAACGGATCCGTCGTATAACTAACCCTAACCATTAAACAACCACAGTGTCCGCACTATTAATTTAATTTAATGGCAGCTGTCGCGCGCGCGGCGTTCGCTGGCGATTATTTATTATTTGTGGTTTTGCTTGGTTCTTTGGAGTCGCCACAGAGTATTATGGTCACTAGGAACCTATGGTCTGCGAGAGTCTGAGTAAGGGACTGGTTGTGCAAGGGGAAGACGCATCACCCCTAGTGCACCCTACCTAAGGTAAGCTGCATTGTTGTTTGATTATTCTTTCTAGGTCAAGGTTCTATTCGTTGGTCTTTTCTAAGGTTCAAGGCAGATCTCTCTTCGTGAGGGAGTCTCTACCTTATTGGGTTAAATCCTAACCATTCTAAAGTCTGAATTTTAAAATTGCTTTTATTTACACCTTGTATC
>Ga0325400_1000060_pt1 | contig 59684 bp, 65 predicted proteins | sample PopdelMetagenome_2_FD_205662 | JGI IMG/M metagenome (GOLD analysis project Ga0325400, IMG submission 205662) | Populus deltoides microbial communities from Bellville, Georgia, United States - Xylem-PdKOR-R1 | ecosystem: Host-associated > Plants > Phyllosphere > Stem > Wood/Secondary xylem... | reverse complement strand
CTTTCCCGCGCGATCCAGCAGGAAGTTGTTGTGCATCCAGAAGTTGGCGCCCGTGTCGGCGCAACCCCCGCGCGCCTGGTTCTGCGCGATCTCGTTGGGGTGGTGCACCTCGCGATGGTCGATGCCGCCCGTGTGGATGTCGAACCGGGCACCCAGATACTGCCGGCTCATCACCGAGCATTCCAGGTGCCACCCCGGCGCCCCCCGGCCCCAGGGGCTGTCCCATTCCATCTGGCGGCTCTCGCCCGGCGGCGTCGCGCGCCACACGGCGAAGTCGGCCGGGTTGCGCTTGCCCGCCACCTCGCCGATCCGGCCCTCCAGCGTGTCGGGCGCTTCCGGGGCCGCGTCACCGCGCGCCAGCCGGCCATAGTCGGGCACGGTGGCGGTGTCGAAGTAGAGGCCGCCGGGCAGCGGATAGCAGTGCCGGTCCGCGATGGCGGTGGCGAAGTCCACCATCTGGCCGATATGGTCGGTCGCCACCGCCCAGCGGCTGGGCTCCGCGATGCGCAAGCTCGCCACGTCCGCCTTGAACGCTTCGGTGTAGTGCGCCGCCACGTCCCAGATGGATCGGCCCTGGCGGCTGGCCGCGCGCTCCATCTTGTCGTCGCCCGCGTCCGCGTCGGACGTCAGGTGGCCCACGTCGGTGATGTTGACCACGTGCGTGACGGGCCATCCCTTCCACCGGAGTGTGCGGACCAGCGTGTCCGCGAACAGGAAGGCGCGCATGTTGCCCACGTGCTGATAGTCGTAGACCGTGGGCCCGCAGGTATAGACGCGCACGTCACCGGGATCGATCGGATCGAACCGCTCGGGGCGGCGCGACAGGCTGTTGAAGAGCGTCAGCGGCGTCATGGCGCCCCAGCGCTTAGCCCCCGCCGCGCCAGCGGCAAAGCACGAAGGCCGCGCCCGCGGCAGAGCGCGAACGGGCGGGGAGGGGCCCCGGCCGGCACAGGGGGGACCGGCCGGGGCGGGCACGGGCGCGCAGGGAGGAGCGCCCGTACCGTCTCGGGCGCTACCGGGCGATGCCGATCAGCGCGGTGGCGGTGTATCCGGCGGACGGGCTGCCGGTGAGGACGGGCGTCTGCTGGGCGATCTGGGCGGCGGTGTTGTCGCCGAAGATGCCGTCGCTGGACACGGAAACACGGGCCAGACGCGACAGGCTGTTCGGATAGGTGGCCGTGTCCGCGAAGACGGCGGCCGATGCGTCGGCAGGCATGGCGAGCTGCGACGTCAGCACCGCGTAGCGTCCGCTGGTCGCGTTGCTCAGCGACGAGAACACCTCGAAGTGCATGTGGGGCCAGCGTCCGTCGTAGCAGGCCGGGAAGATGGTGGTGAAGGTCACTTGCCCGTTGGCGTCCGTCACCTGCACGCCGCGCAGGTAACTCTCTCCCGCGGCACCGCTGTAGAGCGAGTAGTTGCCGTTGCGATCGGCATGCCACAGGTACACGGCGTATCCCGCCAGCGGCGCGCAGGTGGCGTTGACGTTCACCACCGTCAGCGTCAGGCGCATCGCCACGCCGGCGGCGACCGTGCTGGTGGTCAGAAAGCTCGAGCGGATGTCGGAGCGCACGATCCCGCTGGCGATCAGGACGTTGCTGGTCGAACCCGACGAGGTGTTGGTTCCGTCACCGGGATAGGGACCGGCCGTTTCCGTCGGGTCGACGATGCAGGCGGTGCCCGTCGTTCCCGTCGTCGTGGTGCCCGTGGTCGTGGTGCCGCCGGTCGTGCCGCCGGTGGTCGTGGTGCCCGCGGTGGTGGTGCCCGTCGCGGCACCGGCCGACGTGCTGCCCGTCTCGCCGTCGCCGCAACCGGCGACCATCGCCGCCGCGCCGGCGCCCGCGAACCAGCGCAGCGCGCGCCGCCGTTCCAATTGGTGGCGCATCAGCGGCCAGTCCTCGGCCAGGCTGTGCCCGTGCCCGTTCGGGTTCTCGTGATCGTGACCGTGCATGGCGGCGTTCCCCTTCTCGTCCGGAACCCCGTCTGGCCGCGCCGCCTTGCCGCGATATGTCGGACCGATGCGCCCGTGTTTCACCGTGTGTCAGGCGGGAAGCACCACCCGCGCCACCGCGCCGCCGCCGCCCCCTCCGGCCGCCCCCGCATTCTCCAGCGTCACCGTCCCGCCGTGGCGCTCCGCGACGGAGCGCGCGATGGCCAGACCCAGTCCGGTCCCCCCCGTGCCCCGGTTGCGCGACGGGTCGCCCCGCACGAACGGCTCGAACAGCCGCTCGGCCGTCGCGGGGTCGATGCCCGGCCCGTCGTCGGCCACCGTCACCGCCACCGCGCCGGTCCGCCGCGTCCAGCCGATCCGCGCCCGTCTGCCGTAGCGCACCGCGTTCTCCGCCAGATTGGCGAACAGCCGCCGGAGCGCCGCCGGGTCGCCGGAGATCACCGCGCGCTCGCCCGCCGTCACCGTCACGTCCTGCCCGCCCGAGCGCATGTCGTCCGCCAGCGTCTCCAGCAGGCTGGCCAGGTCGACGCGGCGCACCGCCGCCGATCCCGATTCGCCGCGCGCGAAGCCGATGGCGGCCGCGATCATGGCGCGCATCTCGTCCACGTCGGCGGCCGCGCGCGCGCGCTCCGCCTCGGGCAGCTGCTCCGCGCGGAAGGCCAGGCGCGACAGCGGCGTGCCCAGGTCGTGCGCCATGGCGGCCAGCATCGCGCTCCGCCCGTCCGCGTGCCGCTGAAGCCGGTCGTGCATGTCCGACACGGCGGCGGTCAGCGCGCGCACCTCCGTCGGGCCGTCGGTGGGGAAGGGGGGGCTGGCGAACCCCGCGCGCGCCTGCTGCGCGGCCGTCGCCAGCCGTTCCAGCGGCCGCGCCACCGCGCGCGACATGGCCCAGGCGGCGGCCAGCAGCACCGCCAGCGTCGCCCCCATCATGCCCAGCGTCACCAAGTGCCACCGGGTCAGCAGCGGCTGGTCGGGCGTGCGCGCGACCAGCCAGCCGCTCCCGGCGCCGCCACGCCCGCCGGCGTCCAACCGCACCGCCGCCGTCACGCCGCCCACCAGCAGCCGGCGCAGCCCCGGCGGCTGCGGCCCGGCATGGACCCGCACCGCGTCGGCCGGCTGCCCCAGCCGCGCCGCCAGCAGCGCGGCCCAGGCCGCGTCCGCCCGCTCGCCGCGCCGGGGCAAGGGGACCGCCGCCTCGCGCGTCACGTACAGGAACTGCGGCGCCATCCGAGGTGGGGCGAAGGGCGGGAGGCGGGGGAGCGGGGGCGGGGGCGGGGGCATGCCGTCCCGCGCGCCGCGCGGCAGTTCGAACATGCCGGGGCGCGGTGGGCCGCGGTCCGGCACGCGATAGCGGCCCACCGGCGCGGCCAGCGCGGCCGCCACGTCGTCCAGCGCCACCGGCGCCTCGCGCGGGGGCGGGCCGGAGAAGGTGACGGCGAACAGCGCCAGCGTCGCCAGCAGCACCGCCGCCGCCACCAGCGCCAGGATGGACCAGGCCAGCGGCCGCCCGCGTCCCCGGCGCCGTCCGGCCGCCCCGCGCCCCCGCCGGCCCTGGCCCTTCCGCGCGTCCGGCGGGGCGTCAGCGGCGCTCGACATCGGCCGTGAACATATAGCCCTCGTTGCGCACGGTGCGGATCAGTTCGCCGCCCGATCCGCCCCCTGCACCGCCGCCGTCCCCCAGCTTGCGGCGCAGGCGGCTCACCTGCACGTCGATGGCGCGGTCGAAATGCTCGGCCCCCGGCCCGCGCGACGTGTCCAGCAGGAAGTCGCGCGTCAGCACGCGGCGCGGGTGATCGGCGAAGGCCATCAGCAACCGGAACTCGCCGTCCGACAGGTTAATGAGCACGTCGTCCGGGTCGAACAGCTCGCGTCCCAGCGGGTCCAGCCGCCATCCCGCGAAACGCAGCACGGGCCGCGCCGCGGCCGGCCCCGGCGATGCGGCCCCGCTCCGGGCCTCGCCGCCCGCCTCGCGCCGGCGCAGCACCGACCGGATGCGCGCCAGCAGCTCGCGCGGGTTGGCGGGCTTGGCCAGATAGTCGTCCGCGCCCATTTCCAGCCCGACGATCCGGTCCACGTCCTGGCCGATCACCGACACCATCACCACCGCCGGGCCGCTTCGCCGGTCCAGCGAGCGGAGCACGGACAATCCGTCCTCGCCCGGCATCATCACGTCCAGCACCACCAGCGAATAGTCGCGCTCCGCCATGGCCGCGCGCATGGCGGCCGCGCTCTCCGCCGCGTCCACGGCATAGCCGTGGCCGCGCAGGAAGGCCGCGGTCAGGTCGCGGATGCCGGGGTCGTCGTCCACGACCAGGATGCGCTGCGTCTGGTCCATCGTTTCGGCTGCCTGTCGCATGGGCATGGGTGCTGGTCCGGCCACGTATCGGGCGTGTTGCAGCGCTGCAACACGCGCGCTTCGTCGCGTCGGTGTTGCGCGGTGGCAACAGCGGGTGCGCGCTTGCCTGCCGTCGTGCGTCCTGCTAGGCGCCCGCCACTCGCGGAGCGGACCCGTTCGCTGCCGCCACCACGTCTTTGCCCGGAGTTCTCGTCCCCCATGCAGATCATCGTCCGCGACAACAACGTCGACCAGGCCCTGCGCGCGCTCAAGAAGAAGCTGCAGCGCGAGGGCGTGTACCGCGAGATGAAGCTGCGTCGCCACTACGAGAAGCCGTCGGAGAAGCGCGCGCGCGAGCGCGCCGCCGCCGTCCGCCGCGCCCGCAAGCTGGAGCGCAAGCGCGCCGAGCGTGACGGCGCTCGGTAAGACACTCTCGTCGGCGGGTATCTACATACCCGCCGACGCTTCACTTGCATGACGATGCGCGGCACCTTCGCCAACATCCGCGCCCCGTCGACCTGCCGGAGCGGCCGCCAATGTCCACCGTCACCGCCGTTCCGATCCGCCCCGTGAAGCGCGGCTACCTGATCTGGCTCTGGGCCGGCATCGCGCTGGCGCTGATGTCCGCCTACGCGCTGGCGCGGCAGGGGGACGACTTCCTGACCCGCAACGCGCGCGCCACGGGCGTCGTCACCACCGCGTCGGGCCTTCAGTACCGCGTGCTAACCGGCGGTCAGGCGGGCGCGCCCAAGCCGACCGATCAGGACGTGGCGCTCGTCAGCTACGAGGGGCGGCTGCTCGACGGCACCGTCTTCGACAAGTCGCAGCAGCCGACCCCCATGCCGGTCGCCGGCGTGGTGCCCGGCTTCTCCGAGGCGCTGAAGCTGATGCCCAAGGGCTCCAAGTTCCGCCTGTGGCTCAAGCCCTCGCTCGGCTACGGCGACAAGGCGGCGGGTCCCATCCCCCCCAATTCGACGCTCCGCTTCGACGTCGAGCTGATCGACTTCCTGCCCGAGCAGGTGCTCCGCCAGATGCAGCAGCAGCAGATGATGGGCGGCGGCATGCCCGGTGCGATGCCCGGCGGCGTTCCGGGTGCCGCACCGCCGGCGGGGGCGCCCGCTCCCCGCTGAGGCGGGTCAGGTCTGTACCAGCCAGTAGCGGTCGTCCTCCAGCCCCAGCGCGGTCAGCTTGCCCGAGCGGAAGGCACCCGTGTCGATCCCGATGCGATTGGGCCGGTAGTTGACCTCCTCGGAGATCGAATGGCCGTGCACCACCGTCTTCTCGAACGGCTCGGCGTGGTTCAGGAAGCTGTTCCTGATCCAGCGCAGGTCCGACACCGCCTGCTCCGCCAGCGGCACACCGGGCCTGACGCCCGCGTGCACGAAGGCGTAGTCGCCGCGTACCTCCCGGTCGGAGAGCCCCGTCAGGAAGTCGCGGTGCGCGGGCGGCACGTTGGACGCCAGCCACGCCGCCAGCTCGTCGAAGCCCATGCCGTCGTACGCGGCAGGACCCAGGCCGTAGCTCAGCGCCGTCTCGCGGCCGCCGGCGCGGCAGAACAGGCGGATCATCTCTGCCTCGCCCGCGATAGCGCCCAGCATGATCTCCTCGTGATTGCCCGCCAGCACCGTGACCGGCGGCTCGGCCGCCGCCGCCATGACCCGTACCCGCTCCACCACGTCCGCCGAATTCGGTCCGCGATCCACCAGATCGCCGAGCAGGATCAGTTCGTACGCCGCGTCGCCCGCGTCCGCCGCCACCATGTCCAGCAATCGGTCCAGCAGGTCGAGCCGCCCATGCACGTCGCCTACGGCATAGACACGGCGGCCGGGCGGCACGGAGCCATAGGGGCGCGCGGCGCGTGCCGCGCCGAACAGACGTCGAAGCATGGATTGTCCGGCGGAGATGGAGTGGGGCGGCCCTTATACGACAAGGCCGCCGACGCGGACAGTCCCCGTGCGGAACCATGATCGGCGGCCGCGATTGTGACGATGGCGTACCGACGCCGGAAGCGTCGCGAGAACGAGGGGACTGACCAGTCGTGACGATCAAGCCTATCCGCAAGGCGGTGTTCCCCGTGGCCGGGCTCGGCACGCGCTTCCTGCCCGCCACCAAGGCGATGCCGAAAGAGATGCTGACCGTCGTCGACAAGCCGCTGATCCAGTACGCGGTCGAGGAGGCGCTGGAGGCCGGCGTCGAGCAGATCGTCTTCGTCACGGGCCGCGGCAAATCGGTGCTGGAGGATCACTTCGACGTCTCGTTCGAGCTCGAAGCCACCATGCGCGCGCGCGGCAAGTCGATGGCCTTGATCGAGAATATCCGCCAGAAGCCCGGCAGCCCCGTCTACGTCCGCCAGCAGGAACCGCTGGGCCTGGGCCACGCGGTATGGTGCGCGCGCGACATCGTGGGCGACGAGCCGTTCGCGGTGATCTTGCCCGACGAGCTGATGGTGGGCCGCCCCGGCTTCCTGAAGCAGATGGTGGACGCCTACGCGCAGGTGGGCGGCAACGTCATCGGCGCGCTGGAGGTGCCGGACGGCGAGACGGACAAGTACGGCATCATCTCGCCCGGCGCGCGGAATGGCCGGCTGACGGAGGTGGGGGCGCTGGTGGAGAAGCCGGCGGCGGGCACGGCGCCGTCGAACCTGATGATCCCTGGCCGCTACATCCTCCAGCCCGAGGTCATGGACGTGCTGGCGAACCAGGCGACGGGGGCGGGCGGCGAGATCCAGCTGACCGACGCGATGGCGCAATTGATCGGACGCCAGCCCTTCCACGGCTTCACCTTCGACGGCGAGCGGCACGACTGCGGCGACAAGGCGGGCTGGCTCAAGGCCAATCTGTCGCTCGCGCTGGCGCGGCCCGACATCGGCCCCGCCGTGCGCGACCACGCGCGCGCGCTGCTGGGCTGAGCCAGGGGGCTGCTGTCTGGTCTAGTCCCGCGCCCGGAACAGGTCCGGCGGGAGCAGCCGCTTCAATTCGGCCCGTCGTCGTTGGAAGCCAGCGAAGTCCTCCACCACATCGGCCAGCCGATCTGTCACTTGCACGGTGATGGCTGTTTCTGTGGGTGTCACCGGAAATCCGGCGGCGCGAAGACGATCCATGTCCACATTGGATCGGCGATCGCCGCCGAACGCCGTTTTCCACCCCATGTCCGGCGGGCCGGGTCTCGCCGGTCCCCTGAATGATCCGCATCCAAACGAGCGCCCGTCCGGATTGTCCAGGAGAGCCTTCTCGGCAGCCGTGAAGACGTGGAGCATCGCGATCTCCGGCTCGGCGAGAGCGATCCAGTCGGCGAAACAACGCTTCGGCGGCGGCGGCCGAAGGCCAGTCCGTCTCGAAGTGCAGGCAAGACGGCAGCCTCCCGCCTCTCACGGTGATAATGCCGTGGTCTACCCATCCCTTGCTGCGGGGGGGCGACTTGTGCAGCCAAGAAGGGCCCTGGTGGCGATAGCCCATCGACCGGCCGTCCTCGAACATCTCGACGCGGGAAGCCCACCATTCCCTCAGGAAGCGCTCCTCGTCGACGAACGGCTCGGTGAACCGTTCGTCGAATGAAAGAGCCTGGGGCACGAAACGGCCGTCACCGGCCGTCGATCAGCGCCGCGCCTTCCCGCCGCAGGCCGGGCAGCCCGGGTCGGGAGGCAGGCGAAGAGTTCGGAATCGCAGCGACAGCATGTCCATGATCGTCAGCGTGCCGACCGGGTCCGCGCCGAACGGCACCACCGCGCGGATCGCCTCCAGCGCGGCCATGCTGCCCAATACGCCGGTGACAGGCCCCAGTATCCCGTCGTCGGCACAGGTCGCGCCCGCCTGGTCGGCCGCGTCGCCGACGTAGCAGCGGTAGCAGGGCAAGTGCGGTTCCCAGCCGCGATAGACGCCCAACTGCCCTTCGAACCGCCCTACCGCCGCGGACACCAGCGGTACGTGCGCGGCCAGGGCGGCGTCGGCCACGGCGAGCCGGGTCGCGAAATTGTCGCATCCGTCCACCACCACGTCGGCCCTCGTCATCAGCGCCGCGGCGGCGTCGCGGTCGACGCGCCGGGGCAGGACATCGACCGCGACGTACGGGTTGATCGCGCGCGCGCGGTCGGCCGCGGCCTGCGCCTTGCTCCGGCCGATGTCGCTGGTGGCGAAGATGGTCTGACGCTGGAGATTGGATGGCTCCACCGCATCATCGTCCGCAACGATGATGCGGCCGACACCTGCCGCGGCCAGGTACTGGATCACGGGCGATCCGATGCCGCCCGCCCCGATCACCACGACCCGCGCGGCGGACAATCGCCGCTGACCGCCACCGCCCATTTCTGGCAGCACGATATGCCTGGCGTACCGGGCCAGTTCGTCGTCCGATAGTATGGGAAGAGTGACCATGCCGCGTGCGCCGGACAAAAAAATAGCGGCCCGAAGACCGCTATTCTTCCGATCCCGGAGAGGGATCAGTTGCTGTCGGAGTCGTCCGAGTCGGCAACCACGACGATGCCGACCACGACGGCCGCAGCGGCCAGGATCGCCACGATGATGCCGCCACCGGCGGCGTCGCTCTTCTTGCCGGCGATGGAGCCGGCGCGCGCCGACTTAGCAACCGACAGGCTGGCGGCCGGATTGGCCGCGACGGCCGGAACCACCGCCATCGTAGCAGCGGCAGCCGCCATCAGGTACTTCGCGAGACGCATGCTGGAACTCCCTTTGTATCCGCCGAAGCCGCTGCCATATTTCGTGGTGCAGCGCAACCCGACAATGGTCTCGGCTGCCGAAAGTTGCGGATAACGATGTTCCCATCAACGATCGGCGGCACGGCCGACCTGTTACAGCGGCGTGGTTTACGCCCCGTTGCCGCCGTCTGGACCGGTATCCGTCGTCCCCGTGGAGCCGAACCCGCCGGCCCCCCGCGCCGTGTCGTCCAGCACGTCCACCTCGGCCAGCATCGCTCGCAGCGCGGGCGCCGGTACCAGCTGGGCGATCCGATCCCCGCGCATCAGCTGCACCGTGTCCGATCCCAGGTTGACCAGGATCACCTTCACCTCGCCGCGATAATCGCTGTCTATCGTGCCGGGCGTGTTGAGGCAGGTGACGCCGTGCCGTAACGCCAAGCCGGATCTCGGGCGGACCTGTACCTCCCAGCCGGCCGGTATGGCCAGCGCGAAGCCGGTCGCCACCGCCGCCCGTGCGCCGGGCGCGAGCACCACGTCTTCCGCCGCCGCCACGTCCAGCCCGGCCGCCCCCTGCGTGGCGTAGGCGGGGAGTGGCAGGCCGATGCCGTTGGCCAGGCGCAGCACGGCGATGCGTGCCTCGCTCATTCCACCGCCCCCAGAGCGCGCGCGGCCCGTTCGACCAGCCGGCGGGCTACCTCCTCCTTCGGCATCCGTTCCCAGGCTTCCGTGCCGTCGGCCGTCACCAGCAGCACGGTGTTGTTCGTTCCGCCCATCACGTCGCCCGAAACGTCGTTGGCGACGATCCAGTCGCAGCCCTTGCGCCTGAGCTTGGCGCGCGCGTTGGCCGCGACGTCGTCCGTCTCCGCCGCGAAGCCTATCACCAGCCGGGGGCGTAAAGGTCCGGCAACGGCCAGCCGGGCGAGGATGTCCGGGTTCTCCGTCAGCTCCAGGGGGGGCGGGGGGCCGTTCTTCTTGATCTTGGCCCTCGTCGCGTGAGCGGGGCGCCAGTCCGCAACGGCGGCCACCAGAAAGGCTATATCGGCGCGCGGCGCCGCCTCGACGGCGGCCATCATGTCCGTCGCCGTCTCTACCGAGGCGTGTCGTACGCCGGGGGGAGCGGGCAGGGTCACGGGGCCGGAGATCAGCAGCACCTCGGCCCCCGCCCGAGCAGCAGCCTCGGCCAGCGCGTAGCCCTGGCGTCCGGACGAGCGGTTGGCGAGGTAGCGAACCGCATCCAACGGCTCGTGCGTCGGCCCCGCCGTCACCAGCACGCGCCTGCCCGCGAGCGGGCGGGGCGCGGGCGCCAGCATCCGCTCCGCCGCCGCGGCGATGGCCTCCGGCTCCGGCAGGCGGCCGGGACCCCATTCACCGCACGCCATGTCGCCCTCGTCGGGTACCATCACGGTCACACCGTCCGCCCGCAGACGCTCGACGTTGCGCCGCGTGGCGGGGTGGAGCCACATGCGCACGTTCATCGCGGGCGCCGCTAGCACCGGCTTGTCGGTGGCGAGCAGCAGCGTCGTCGCCAGGTCGTCGGCCAGCCCCCCCGCCATCCGCGCCATCAGGTCAGCGGTCGCGGGTGCGACCACGATCAGGTCGGCCTCCCGGCTGAGCTGGATATGGCCCATCTCGGCCTCGTCCTTCAGGTCCCACAGGTCATGGTAGACCTTGTCGCTACTGAGCGCGGCGAGCGTCATGGGCGTCACGAAGTGGCGCGCGCCCTCCGTCAGGACGCATCGCACCGCGATGCCCCGTCGACGGAACAGCCGCACCAGCTCGCACGCCTTATAGGCCGCGATGCCGCCGCCAACGATCAGCAGGACCCGGCTCACCGCACCACCCGCGTGACGCGGATACGACGTCGGCGCGCGGACGCCTCGGCCCAGGTAGCGCGCAACGCGCGCGGGCTCGCCGCCAGCCAGGGCAGGAGGAGCAAGGCCGCCACGTAGCCGCAATAGGGCATAGCCGCCGCCGGCACCAGCAGCGCCGGGATCAGCAGTGCGCACAGTAGGATCGCCGCCGCCGGCTCCAGCCGCCACGCGGTCCACAGCGCGGTCACCACCGGCGGCACGGCCGCGCCGGGCGGCAGCAGCGCCAACGGCGAGGCGAGGCGAACGGCTTCCACCGCCGTGCCCGGTCCGGCCGGAGTGAAGTGGGGCAGCAGGGCTCCGTCCACGGGTGCCAGCCGCGCGAGCGCGTCGAGGTGAAGCGCGAAGGCCAGCGCCCCGGCGGCGGCCGCCATCGCCCATGCCATCGCCTCGCGCGAGCGCCCGCGCCATAGCGCGACGGCCGCCGCCGCCGCGGGCACGGGGAGCGCCAGCGGGCTCGTGACCGCAGCCGCCAGTCCCAGCGCGACGGCTTGGACCCAGTGCCCGCGCGCGCCACGCCCCGCCGAAGCCGCCGCCAGCAGCCCGGCCCAGCTCTCCGGCACGGCCGTCGCGCCGGGTACGAGATAGGCGGCCAGCACGACCAGCAGCAGCAGGTTTCGCGCCGCCCGGTCGGCACGGCCGCCCGGCCCGCCCGACGTTCGACACGCGACGAATACCCCTGCTGCCAGTATCCACGCCCCGGCGATGCCGGTCCAGGGGGGCAGGGCCGCGCGCAGCACGGGCACCGCCGGCATGGGAAGCTCGATCAGCGCGACCGGTCGGCCGCCGCCGCGCAGCAGGTCGGCGGCCGCACTATAGAAGCCGTCGTGACGGCTCGCCTCAGTCAAGGCCTCGCGCACGCCCGACGGCTCGGGCGCGGGTGGACCGGGGAAGCGCAGCGCGACGATCAGCGCCGCCGCCAGCAGCAGGAGCCACGCGCGCGCGCGCGCCGCCGTCACGTCAGAAGGCCGGCGACGACCGCCGCCGCCGCGGCGCCGCCCGCCGCACCGATCACCAGCGGCCCCACCCATCGCCCGCGCGCAGCTCGCGGCCGCGACTCGTCCAGGGGCGGGGCGGGGGGGGCGCCGCCGGGGGGCGGGTATCGCGCCTCGATCCGCCGGATCAGTTCGGGCAATCGAGCTAGCGTTCCAACGTCGGCGCGCAGCCGTTCGGCCAGCCGCGCCTCCGGCCCCAACTCGTCACGGATCCAGTTACCTACGAAAGGCCCGGCAATGTCCCACATGTTGATGTCGGGATCGAGTGCGGTGGCCACGCCCTCCACCATCACCATGGTCTTCTGGAGCAGCAGCAGGTGCGGTTGCACCGCCATGTCGAAGTCGCGCGTGATGGCGAACAGCCCGTCGAGCATGTTGCCGATGGACACGTCCTTCACCGGCAGGCCGCGCATCGGCTCACCCACGGCGCGCAGCGCGGTGGCGAACTCCTCCACGCTGTGATGCGGGGGCACGTAGCCCGCCTCGAAGTGGATTTCGGCCACGCGCCGGTAGTCGGCGGTGATGAGGCCGTAGAGGATCTCGGCCAGCCACACGCGGGCGCGACGGTCGATCCGGCCCATGATGCCGAAGTCGATGGCCGCCACCCGGTCGCCCGGCAGGGCGAACAGGTTGCCCTGGTGCATGTCGGCGTGGAAGAAGCCCTCGGCGATCGCCTGACGGAGGAAGGCGCGCACCACCAGCCCCGCCAGCGCCGCCGTGTCGTAGCCCGCCGCCACCAAAGCCGCCCGGTCGGACAGCTTCACGCCGTCCACCCATTCCAACGTCAGCACTTTCAGCGATGTGCGTTGCCAGTCGATGGCCGGCACCACGAAGTCGGGCTCGGCCGTCATCCCCTCCGTCAGTTCGGAGGCCGACGCCGCCTCGCGCCGGAAATTCAGCTCGCGCGCGGTCCAGCGGCGGAACGTCTCGATCACGAGCCGCGGGCGCAGGCGGCGCGCCTCCGATCCCATGTTCTCCACCCGGTCGGCCGCCCAGCGATAGGTGTCGATGGCGCGCGCGAACTGCTCCTCGACGCCGGGACGTAGCACCTTCACCGCCACCCGGCGGCCGTCCGTGGTGACGGCGCGGTGCACCTGAGCGACGGAGGCGGCGCCCACCGGCTCGGTCTCGAACTCCGCGAACAGCGCGTCCAGCGGCCGACCGAGGCTGGCCTCCACCGCGTCGCGAATGGTGTCGAAGGGCACGGGGGGCAGCCGGTCCTGGAGGCGCAGCAGGTCCGCCGCCACGTCCGCGCCCACCAGGTCGGGGCGGGTGGCGAGCGACTGACCCAGCTTGACGGCCGCAGGCCCGATGGCCTGGAACGCGTCGGCGTAGCGGGGCACCTCAGGCGCGAACGCCCCCACCCGTGCCGCCCGCGCCAAGTGCCGGACGCGCGCGGGCACGTTGGGGTCACGCTCCAGCCGCCGCAGCACGCCGTGGCGCGCCAGCGTCCGGCCCCAGCACGCCAGCCGCCAGAGATGGACGGGCGCGGCTGTCAAATCTTCCAGCCGCTGTGGATCGCCACCAGCCCGCCCAGCAGCGGCTCGACGCGCGTGCGAACGAAGCCCGCGTCCTGCACCATACGCTCGAATGCGGGCATGTCGGGAAAGCGGCGGATCGACTCGACCAGATAGCGATAGCTGTCCGCGTCACCCGCCAGCGCCTGGCCGATGCGCGGCACGAGCCGATGCGAATAAGCGTCGTAGATTTCCCGGAAACCCGGCCATGTCGTGGTCGAGAACTCCAGGCAGAAGAAACGCCCGCCGCGTCGCAGCACCCGGTGCGCCTCCGCCAGCGCGGCCGGGATGTCCGTGACGTTCCGGATGCCGAAGGCGATGGTGTAGGCGTCGAAGAAACGCGTGGGGAAGGAAAGCTTTTCCGCGTTCGCCTCCGTCCAGACCAGGCCGGTCAGCCCGCGCTTGGCCGCCCGGTCCATGCCGACGCGTAGCATCTCGGGGTTGATGTCGGCCACCGTCACGCTCGCCCCCGATGCCGCGAGCCGGAACGCCACGTCGCCCGTGCCGCCCGCCATGTCGAGCAGCTGCTCGCCCGAGCGGGGACATACACGCCGGACGAAGCGGTCCTTCCACAGCCGGTGCATGCCCCCCGACATGGCGTCGTTCATCAGGTCGTAGCGCTCGGCCACGCCGCTGAAGACCGCGCCGACGCGGCGCGTCTTCTCGACGGGGGAGACGTCCTCGTAGCCGAAGGAGACGGTGGTGGGCGGGACGGTCGCCTGGGGCGTGTCCGCGCCGGGGGGCGCCGTTGTCATGGGTTGCGGCCCTAGCGCCATCCTTGCGCGCTCGGCAAACGCTTCCCAACTGCCAGCCCATGCCCGAGCTGCCGGAAGTTGAGATCACCGTGCGCGGCCTGACGCCGGCGCTGTTGGACCGGCGGATCGCGCGCGTCGAGGTGCGTCGGGCCAGGATGCGCCGGCCCTTTCCTTCGGGCCTGGCGGAGCGCCTGACGGGCGCACGGGTCACGGCACTGGGGCGGCGGGGAAAGTACGGCACGATTTCAACCGATCGCGGCGATTCGATCGTGTTCCACCTGGGCATGTCGGGGCGCTGGCGAATCGATCCGGTCGAGATCGGTCGTCACGACCATCTGGTGCTGGAGACGGCGGAGAGCGGCGTTCTGTCGCTCAACGATCCCAGGCGATTCGGGTTCGTCGACGTCACGGCGACCGACCGGCTGGCCGCCTACGCGCCCTTCGCCGCCATGGGGCCCGAACCGTTGGGCGACGGCTTCCACGCGGCCGACCTGGGCGAGCGCCTGCGCGGGCGAACCGGCGCGGTGAAGGCCGCTCTGCTGGACCAGCGCGTGGTCGCCGGGCTGGGCAACATATACGTCTGCGAGGCGCTGCACATGGCCGGTGTGGAACCCGCCACGCCGGCCGGCGTGGTGCCGGGGGCCAAGCTGTCGCTGCTGGTCGACTCGGTGCGCGCCGTGCTGAATGCCGCTATCGCCGCCGGCGGTTCCACCATCCGCGACTATGCCCGTCCCGACGGCGAGCTGGGCTATTTCGCGAGGCAGTGGCGCGTCTACGGCCGGGAAGGGGAGGCGTGCGGCTGCGGCGGCGTGGTGGTCCGCCGGGCGGAGGGCGGGCGCTCCACCTTTCTATGCCCCGCCTGCCAGCCGCCCGTCGGCAAGGCCCGCGTCCGTGGCCGTTGACCCGCACCGCCCGCTCCTATAGGGGCGCCGGATCGTTTCGCGCGGGTGACAAGGCCTTGCGCGGGCTTCATCACGTTCAGCGATAGAGGATTTCATGGCGAACACGCCGCAGGCGAAGAAGCGTATCCGGCGCAACCAGCGGCGGGCCGAGGTCAACGGCAACCGGCTGGGCCGCATCCGCACTTTCGTCAAGAAGGTGGAGGCCGCGCTGGCGACCGGTGACAAGGCGGCGGCGCAGCAGGCGCTGAGCGCGGCGCAGCCGGAGATGGCGCGCGGCGTCGCGCGGGGTGTGCTTCACCGCAACACCGCGTCCAGGAAATTCTCGCGCCTTACCAAGCGGGTCGCCGGGCTGGCCTGAACCGCCCTTTCCGGACGGAATACGGAACCCGTCGGCGTAAGCCGGCGGGTTTCTTCGTTTTCGGACCCTCACCAGTGCGGAGATATCCACAGGCGTCGACGAACATGTGGACCGGCTGTGGAGGCAATGTGGAATACGCTCGCCTCGCGTGCGGGGACAGATAGATAGCCGGCGTGGCTGGCGCGAACGTGGCAGGAACGTCGTCAATTCATCGACGGCAGGCAACGTTTCATCGCCGCATCTAACGTACCGGATTAGCGTGATTCGACTGGTTCTGCCGGACGTGCCAACTAGATAATACAGTAAAATCAAGTTCTTATCAGTTTTCCACACGCATTTCCGCGACCCAGGGGGTGTCAACGCCTTTATTTGGTCGAAATGCCCGGGGCGAGGGTTGATCGGCCTGCCGCCATCTTCATAATCCGGCCTCTACCGGAGTGTTGCCCGGGTAGGTCGAGCGGTTCGTGACAGCGGACGGTGGGACTGCCGGACGAATCCACTACGAACGGTTCAACGACATCGCGTCGGCGGTTGATCCCGCCGCACGCGGGCGAAGGGGTGTGCTTGTGATCCAGGGCCAGACAGCAGGCGCGAACGCCAGGGGCACGGTGCCGGTCGGAAGCGCCGCCGCAGCCAATCGATCGGGCGACCAGGCCCGTGCCTGGGCCCGCGTCCGCGCCAACCTGCGCGAGTCCGCCGGCCAGCGCCTGTTCGACCAGTGGTTGAAGCCAATGGAACTCCTGGAGGAGGAGGACGTCCGGGCGGTGCGCCTGGCGCTGCCGTCCGCCTTCATGACCAACTGGGTCCGCAGCCACTATGCCGAGCGGCTGGTGATGGAATTCCGCGCCATCCTGCCCGATGTGGCGCAGGTAACGGTGGAAACCCGCGCGCCCGTCGAGACGCCGGTGGCCTATTCCGCGCCGGATGCCCTCCGGGCGCAAGATGCCGACGTCGCGGTCGCGGCCGGCGTGGTAGCGCCCCCCGCCGCCGGCGTGCCGCGCCCCGCGCTGGACCCGCGCTTCACCTTCGACCGCTTCGTCGTGGACCAGTCGAACCGGGTCGCCTTCAACGCCGCGCGCGCCATGGCGGAGCCTGGCGCCCCGCGCTTCAGCCCGCTGTTCCTCCACTCGGCCACGGGGCTCGGCAAGACGCACCTGATGCACGCGGTGGGCCACGCCTTCCTGGAAGCGGCGCCCGGCTCGCGCGTGCTGTGCATGTCGGCCGAGCGGTTCATGTTCGACTTCGTGTCGGCGATGCGCGCCAAGGACACGCACGCGTTCAAGGCGCGGCTGCGTTCGGCCGACCTGCTGCTGATCGACGACCTCCAGTTCATCGCGGGCAAGGACGCAACGCAGGAGGAGTTCTTCCACACGGTCAACGAGGTGATGGCGGCGGGCAAGCGCCTCGTCATCTCCGCCGATCGCTGCCCTCAGGGGCTGGACGGCGTGGAAGCCCGCATCGTGGGCCGCATGGGTGCCGGCCTGGTCGCCGATATCAAGGCGCCCGAGGTGTCGCTGCGCCGGGCCGTGCTGGACCGCAAGCTGGCCGACCTGACGGCGCCCGTGCCCGGCGGCATGCCGGCAGAGGTACTGGACCTGCTGGCCAACCGCGTCGGTAGTTCGATCCGCGAGCTCGAGGGCGCCTTCAATCGCGTCGTGGCCTATGCCCAGCTGACGGGCGAGGCAGTGGACGTGGAGTTCGCCGTGCAGACGCTGGGCGACGTGCTGCGCGGCAGCCAGAAGCGCGTCACCATTGACGAAATTCAGAAGCTAGTCAGCCAGCATTTCGAGCTGAAGCCGCTAGACCTGGTATCCGCCCGCCGCGCACGGGCGGTAGCCCGTCCGCGACAGATCGCCATGTACCTGGCCAAGCGCCTCACCACCCGCTCGCTGCCCGAGATCGGTCGCAAGTTCGGCGGGCGCGACCATTCCACCGTGATCCATGCCGTGCGCAAGGTGGAGGAACTGCGCGATCAGGACCGCGAGATCGACGGCGCGGTACGCGTGCTGATGCGCCAATTGGAAGGCTGAGGCCACCGTTTCCGGTCAACGAGTTGGGAGCGACGGCGCAGACCGCGCACGAGCGTCAGGTCAGCAGCCCCACCGCCGCCTTGGCCGCCGCCAGCCGGGGCGCGGCCAGGGCGATGGCCCGCTCGGCGCCTCGGGCCAGCACCGATGCCACCGCTGCGCGGTCGGCCATCAGTGCGTCGGTCCGATCACGGATCGGCCCCAGCACGGACACCGCGAGATCGGCCAGCCGGGGCTTGAACGCCCCAAATCCCTGGCCTTCATATTCCGCCAGCACGGCGGCGGGCTCCGTGTCCGCGAGCGCGGCGTAGATCGTCACCAGGTTGCGCGCTTCGGGGCGGTCCATCAGCCCGTCGACGGTCGCGGGCAGGGGCTCGGTGTCGGTGCGCGCCTTGCGCAGCTTCTGCGCGATCGCGTCGTCGTCATCCGACAGGTTGATGCGGCTCAGGTCCGACGAGTCGGACTTCGACATCTTGGCGCCGCCGTCGCGCAGCGACATGACGCGGGGCGCCGCCGCCGAAACAAAGGCTTGCGGGGCCTCGAACAGGTCGCATGCGAAGTCGGTGTTGAACTTCACCGCCACGTCGCGCGCCAGCTCCAGGTGCTGGCGCTGGTCGTCGCCCACGGGCACGTGCGTGGCGCCGTAGACCAGCACGTCCGCCGCCTGCAGTACGGGATAGGTGAACAGGCCGACCGACGCGCCCTCGCGGTTCTTGCCCGCCTTGTCCTTCCACTGGGTCATGCGGTTGAGCCAGCCCATTCGCGCCGTGCCCTGGAGGATCCAGCACAACTCGGCGTGCGCCGGCACGCGCGCTTGGTTGAACAGCACGGCGCGGTCCGGATCGATGCCCGCCGCCAACAGCACGGCCGCCATGCGCAGCGTGTTGTCCGCCAGCTCGCCCGGCGGCACCACGCCCGTCAGCGCGTGCAGGTCCGCCAGGAAGAACAGCGCCTCGTCCGCAGAGTCCTGCGTCGCCACCCACTGGCGGATCGCACCCAGGTAGTTGCCCAGGTGAAGCCGGCCCGTGGGCTGGATGCCAGACACGACGCGGACGGGGGAGGGGGAGGGGGAGGTCATCGCAAGGCCTTGCGCTGGAGAAGCATACGGAGGTCGCGGACGCCGTACGCGCCGGTCAGGAAGCAGACCAGCGCGTAGACGCCGGCGCCGGCGCCCACCAGCATCGCGAGCGCTGCTGCGCGCTGCACCAGCGTGCCCGTCAGCCACGGGGTCAGCGGCGGCGCGACCAAGAGCAGCGCGGCGCCCATCGCCGCGGCCGATAGCGCCAACCGCGGCACCCGGCTCGCCAGCACCGCGTCCAGTTCGAAATGGCCCCGCCGACGCAGCGTGACGTAGAGCAGCACCACGTTGATCGTGGAGGCCAGCGCGGTCGCCAGCGGCGGCCCCGCCTGTCCCACACCCCATCGCGCCAGGAACGGGACCAACACGACGTTGCCGATGAGATTCACGCCCACCGACCAGAGCGCCAACCGCACGGGTGTACGGGTGTCGGCGCGCGCGTAGAAGCCCGGCGTCAACACCTTGACCAGCACGTAGGAGGGCAGGCCGAGCGAGAAGGCCGATAGCGCCAGCGCGGTGCGACGCGCGTCATCCGCCCCGAACGCGCCGTGCTGAAACAGCCCGGTGACCAGCGGCCCCGCCGCGAAGACGAAGGCGGCGGTGGCGGGCAGCGTCAGGAACAGCGCCAGCTCCAGCCCTCGGTTCTGCGTCTCCATCGCCTCCGCCTCGCGGCCCTCCGCCAACAGGCGCGAGACGACGGGCAGCAGGATGGTGCCAAGACCGATTCCCACTAGCCCCAGCGGCAGCTGGTTCAACCGGTCGGCGTAGTAGATGGCGGAGATAGAGCCTTCCGACAGCAGCCATCCCGCCAGTGCCGTGGAGACGGCGAGGTTCACCTGCGCGGCACCCGATCCGACCGCGGCCGGCAGGATCAGCCGCATCAGCCGCCGCGTGTCCGCGTCGATCCGCGGGCGTCGCGGGCGAAGACGGACGCCGGTCCGCCCGCACGCCCAGGCGACCCAGGCAAGCTGGAACACCCCGCCCACCGTCACGGCCAACGCCTGCACGCGCGCGGTGGCATAGGGGTCGGCGCCGTGGAACAGCAGCAGCCCGCCCACCATCGCCACGTTAAGCAGGATGGGTGCCGCCGCGTTGACCCAGAAGCGATCGAGCGAGTTGAGGATGCTGCCCAGCAGCGACACCAGCGACACCAGCGCCAGATAGGGAACGGTCAGCCGCGACAACTGTACGGCGAAGGCGAACTGGGTAGCGCTGGGCTGCTGGCGCTCGAACCCGCCCGACAGTGCCCAGGTGACGGGCCACGCCGCGACCAGCATCGCGGCGGTGAACAGGATCAGCACCGGAAACAGCAGCGCCAGGGCACGCTCGGCGAAATCAACGCCGGCCGCCTTGCCCCCTTCCGCCACGCGCCGGTTGAACATCGGCACGAACGCGGCCGAGAAAGCGCCTTCCGCGAACAGTGCGCGGAACATGTTGGGCAGGCGGAAGGCGACGAAGAAGGCATCGGACGCGAAGCCCGCACCGACGTAGCGCGCCTGCAGCGTGTCGCGCACCAGCGCCAGCACACGGCTGACGAGCGTCAGCCCTCCGACCGACCCCAGCGCCCGGACCAGGTTGACGCGCGCCACCGGCGTGCCGCCGCTACCGCGCGCCGCGGCGTCAGGCGTTGCCGACGACGCCCTGGGGCTGGCCGGCCTGGGCCAGCTGCTGCTGTTGGAGCAGCGCGCCGAAATCGATGGGCTCCAGGATCAGCGGGGGGAAGCCGCCGTCGCGGATCGCGTCGGCCACCACGCGCCGGGCGAAGGGGAAGATCAGCCGCGGCGCCTCGGCCAGCAGGAAGGGCTGAACGTGCTCGGCCGGCACGTTGCGCAGGCCGAACAGCCCGGCATAGGAGAGGTCCACGATGAAGGCGGCCTGCCCCTCCACCTCGGCGCGCACCTCGATCTTGAGCACGACCTCGTGCACCTCGTCGGCGACCTGATTGGCGCCGATGTTGAACTGCACGTCGATCTCCGGGCCGGTCTGGCTCTGATAGATGGCGGGCGCGCGCGGGTTCTCGAAGCTCAGGTCCTTAACGTACTGGGAGATCAGCCCGACCGTCGGTGCGTTGTCCTGACCGTTCGCCTGCGGCTGTCCGTCGTCACCCCGGGCCTGATCGCTCATGTCGCATGTCCTTCGTGGATGTTGGGTATCTGGGCGCGGCCCCGCCGCGACGTGTCGGCCGCGCGACTAGCAGGGGCGCCCGTGCGTTACAACGCCGGTCGAGGCGCGGGCGAGCGGGTTTGAAACGCGCGCGTCGGCGCTCTATGTATAGCGGCAGCAACCGGAGGCTCGCTTGTTCTACGTCATCCTGCTGGCCATGGTCGCCGCGTTCCTGGCGCTCAGGCTCTATACCGTGCTGGGCAAACGCACCGGGCACGAGCAGCCCCTGCCGCGTCCGGCGGACGAGCGGGGGCTGCCCGTGCCGCTGGCCCGCCCCGTCGAGGCGCAGACGGACATGCGCGAGACGGTGCGTCCCGTAGAGGCGGGAGCGGAGGCCGGCCTGCGGGCGGTCGTGGCGGCCGACAGCGGCTTCGACGTCGAGCGCTTCCTGGCCGGGGCACAAAGCGCGTATCGCATGACGCTGGAAGCTTTCTGGCGGGGCGACGGAGCGGAACTGCGCGAACTGGCTACTCCGGACGTAGCGGATGCCTTCGCTCTCGCCATCGCCGAACGGAAGGCCGCGGGCGAGACGCTCGAGAATCGGCTGGTGTCCATCGAGCGCGCAACGATCGCCGACGCCCGCGTGACGGGGCGCGAGGCCCGGATCGCGGTGCGCTTCGACGCGGACGTCGCGGCCGTGACCCGCGACGTCGAGGGCAATGTTGTGGCCGGCTCGCTGACCGACGCGGTCGAGACGCACGATATCTGGACGTTCAGCCGCACGCTGGGGGATCGCGATCCGAACTGGAAGCTAGCCGACACCGACGAGGCGTGAGCGTGCGCGCCTCCGCGGGGGCGGCGCTGGCGGCGCTGCTGCTGGCGTCCGCCTGTGTCGGGCCGACCGGACGTGATCGGCCGGCCGCACCTCTGCCGCCCGCTGCTCCCCCGCGTGCCGAGCCAATCGCATCCGGACGCGTCGTGGGGGGCGCGATCGTCGCGGCCGTGCCCCTTCCGGCGGCGGCGCGGTCCCCCGTGGCAGGGGCGGCCAGTGCTGCGGCGGCCGGCCTTCTCGCGGGTCCGGCCGTCGCTGCGCTGCCGATCACGGCGGCCCAAGCCGAAGCCGGGCGGTTGGCGTTCCTGCGCTCCTGCCCTGGTCTTCAGCGTCGCACGGACGGGTCGGGGTTGACGCGCGGTGCCGACTGGGCACCCGCCTGCGCGGCGGCGCGCGGGGCGGGCGGGGGCGGTGCGCGCGACTTCTTCGCCCGGTGGTTCGAGGCGGTGCAGGTCGGCGACGGCCAGGCCTTCGCCACGGGCTATTACGAGCCGGAGATCGCAGCCTCGCGCCGACGCGGTGCCGGATACGAGACACCGGTCTACGGTCGTCCGGATGACTTGGTCGAGGTCAGCCTCGGCGACTTCAACCCCGACCTGAAGGGCAAGACGGTGCGAGGGCGCGTGCAGGGCGTCAGGCTCGTTCCCTATCCTGACCGCGCGGCCATCGAGGGCGGCGCCTTGAGCGGTCACGCGCCCGTGCTGGCCTGGGCCGCAGACCCCGTGGAGGTGTTCTTTCTCCAGATTCAGGGGTCGGGGCGCCTGCGCCTGCCCGACGGGGGCGAGATGCGCGTCGGATACGATACGCAGAACGGACGGGAATATGTCGGCATCGGCGCACTGATGAGGCGGCGCGGGCTGCTCCAGCCCGGCCAGGCGTCCATGCAGGGGATCGTCGCGTGGCTTCACGCCAACCCGGAACAGGGTGCCGCCCTGATGCGCGAGAACAAGAGCTTCGTGTTCTTTCGAGAGTTGCCGGGCGGTCCGGTGGGGGCGATGGGCTACGAGGTGTCCGGCGGCGTCACGGCCGCCGCGGATCCCAAGTTCGTACCGTTGGGCGCGCCCGTCTTCCTGTCGCTCGACCGACAGGACGCGACGGGCTTGTGGGTGGCGCAGGACACAGGCGGCGCGATCAAGGGATCCAACCGCTTCGACACCTTCTGGGGCGCGGGCGATGGCGCGCGGCGGACGGCGGGCGGCATGTCCGGCCGGGGCACGGCGTTCCTGCTGCTGCCCGTCGGAACACTGGCGCGTGCGGGAGCCGCGCCTGCCGCGGCGGTGCCCACACCGACGGTTCGTCCGGTGCCGCCGGCCGCTGCCCGACCGGCTCCGACGGCGGCGCCGTCGATGGCGCCCTCGCGCCCGTCGCGCCTGCCCGCCTCCATCCTGCCCTCCGTCACCGATGCCGAGCCGAACCCTCGCCCCTGACGAGGCGGCGCTGTGGGCGCGCGTGATGGCCGACGTGCGGCCGCTGCGCGCCGTGGCGCCCGGCAGGCCGCTGCCGCCGGCGCGCCTGCCCCCGATTGCCCCGGCGACGGCCGCTCGCGCGGCGGCGTCCGTACCGCGACCGGCCCCCGCGGCGGCACCCCGTCCGCGCCCGACGCTTGACGGGGGATGGGACCGTCGGATCGGGCGGGGCGCGGTGGTGCCCGACGACGTGATCGACCTGCACGGCCATACGCTGTCGTCCGCGCACGCGATGCTGGACCAGCGGCTGGGCGACGCGGTGGCGCGCGGCGAACGGGTGGTGCTGCTGGTCACGGGCCGCCCGCCCCGGCCGGAGAGTGAACGCCCGCACGCACGCGGGGCCATCCGTGCGGCCGTGGCCGACTGGCTCGCCGCCTCGCGTCATTCGAATGCCATCGCGGCGGTCCGCAACGCGCATCCCCGTCACGGGGGCGCGGGGGCCCTCTACGTGGTCCTGCGTCGACGTCGCTGACCGTTCGGGCCGCCGGGGCTATCGATCCGACGCGCCGGCGTGATCCTCCGAGAACCGGAATAGCGGCCGCCCGGTGCCGGCGATCATCCGCCGCCTCGCCTCGGACGTCGGGTGCCCGCAGTCCCGCCGTCTCCAGCGGCCGGAAGCGGGACATGTGCGGCGCATGCAGTCCCCGCCGCCCGTCTACGCCACCTCGACCATCACGCTGTTGCCCCCCGATCGATCGTTGAGCAGGCGACGTCTACGAGAGGCCGCCGTCGCGTACGCGGACGACGATGCCGGCGTAGATGTCCGCCAGCGCCTCTACGTCGGTGATGGCGACCGCCTCGTCCGACTGGTGCATGGTGGCGTTGATCAGGCCGAGTTCGACCGTGGGGCACAGGCGCGACAGGAAGCGCGCGTCCGATGTGCCGCCCGTGGTGGACAGCTCGGGGACGATCCCCATGCGATCCGCCACAGCGTCCGCGACCAGCGCGGTCAGCGCACCGGGCAGGGTCAGGAACGCCTCGCCCGAGACGCGCCCCGTCACCGTCGCGGCCGGCGCGTGTTCGCGCACCACGGCCGCAACCCGCTCGATCAGTGCCTGGCCCCGCTGCTCGTCGCAGAAGCGGACGGACAGGCGCGCGCGCGCGGCGGCAGGGATCACGTTGGTGGCGGGGTTGCCGACCTCCAGTTCCGTGATCTCGAGGTTGGACGGCTGGAACCAGTCGTTGCCCCGGTCCAGCACCAGCGCGTCGAGCGCCGCCAGCGCGCGCACCAGGCGGGGCACCGGATTGTCGGCCAGGTAGGGATAGGCGACGTGCCCCTGGCGCCCGAGCACCTCGATCCAGATGTTGACCGAACCGCGCCGCCCGATCTTGATGGTGTCGCCCAGACGCGCGACGGACGTCGGCTCGCCCACGACGCACGCCGCCGGGCGGACGCCGCGCTCCGCCATCCGCTCCATCAGCACGGGTGTGCCGTAGGTGGCGGGGCCTTCCTCGTCGCCCGTCACGATCAGGCACAGGGCGGCGTCGGGCACGCGCGCGGCGGCCGCGACGAGGGCGGCGACGGCCGCCTTCATGTCGGCGGCCCCGCGCCCCACCAGCATCCCGTCCACCACCTCGCCCCCCCAGGGATCGTGTCGCCAGCCCGGCCCAGGCGGCACCACGTCCAGGTGCCCCGCGAAAGCGAGCAGCGGCCCCGTACCCTCGCGCACCGCCAGCAGGTTCTCGACCGGACCGTCGGGCGGCTCTCCTTCCAGGAACCGTTCGACGCGGAAGCCGAGCGGGGCCAGCGCGTCCGCCAGCACGTCGAACACGCCGCCCGTCGCGGGTGTGATGGAGGGCGCGCGCAGCAGCGCCCGGGCCAGGGGAAGCGGGCTCAAGCGACGGGCTGCTCGAACCGCTCGATCACCCATTCCTCCTCCTGCGCGGCGGCGATCCAGTCCTGGACGAAGGGGTGGTTCAGCACCGCGTCGATATAGGGCAGCGCGAAGCGGGCGACGGGCAGGCCGTAGGTGACGATGCGCGTGGCGACGGGCGCGTACATGATGTCGGCGGCGCCGAAGTCGCCGAACAGGAACGGTCCGGCGCCCCCGTGGCGCGCGCGAGCCTGCGCCCACACCTCCATCAGCCGCGTCAGGTCCGCCGCGACGGCGGGGGAGGGGGGACGGGGAGGGAAGCTGCGCCGCACGTTCATGCTGTGCCCGCGCCGGAGCGCGGCGAAGGACGCGTGCATCTCGGCCGCCATGGACCGCGCCATGGCGCGCGCCACCGGATCGGTGGGCCAGAAGCGGTCCTGCCCGACCTTGTCCGCCAGATAGTCGACGATGGCCAGGCTGTCCCACACCACCGCCTCGCCGTCCCACAGGATCGGCACCTTGCCGTCCGACGGCGCGAACTCGTCCCCCTGGCGCCGCCGGTCCCAGTCGGCGTCGTAGAGGGGCACCACCACCTCCTCGAAGGGCAGGCCGGACTGACGGCAGGCGAGCCAGCCGCGCATGGACCAGGAGGAGTAGGCCTTGTTGCCGATCAGGAGGCGCATGGCCTGCGCGACTAGTGCGCGGCGGACGGGTGCGCAAGGAACCGCCGGAGTCGTCCCGCCGTTCGGGGGCTATGAGCGACGAACCCGCCAGCGTCGGCGATGTCCTGGACCGGCTGCGCGCGGTGGGCGAGGAGCACGACCGCGTGACTGTGGGCCAGGCGGTGGAGGCGCTGGGCAACCGGAGCTACGGTCCGTTCCTGCTGGTGCCCGCGCTGGTGGAGGAGACGCCCATCGGCTCGATCCCCGGCGTGCCGACGGCGGTGGCCGCGGTGATCGTGCTGTTCGCGGCGCAGATGCTGTGGGGACGAACGCACATGTGGCTGCCCGGCTTCGTGCGCGACCGGGCGGTGGCGGCGGACAAGGTGGAGCGCGCGTCGGACAAGCTGCGCGGACTGGCCGACTGGCTGGACCGTTGGTTCCACGGGCGGCTGGAGGTGCTGACGAAGGGGCCGGCCGTGCGCCTGGCGGCCGCCATGTGCATCCTACTGGCGTGCACCGTGCCGCCGCTGGAGGTGCTGCCCTGGGCGTCGAGCCTGCCGATGGGGGCCATCGCGGCGTTCGGGCTGGCGCTGCTGGTCCGGGACGGGGGGCTGATGATCGCGGCGACGCTCATGTCGCTGGCGGCGCTGGGCTTCGGGATCGGGTGGCTCGGAAGTTGACGAAGGTTGCGCGTATCGGTGTGCAACACTCTACAATCATACAGCTATTACAATGACTTAGATCTCCGCGTCCTCCAACACCGCCGCGCGGAGTTCGGGGAGGCCCATGCCGCCCTCGCTCGACGTCGCCAGGATGTCGGGGTGGGCGGCGGGGCGCTTCCTGGCCTCGGTGGCGGTGCGCTCGGCGACGGCGGCCAGGTCGGTGGCCTTCACCTTGTCGGCCTTGGTCAGGACCAGACGGTAGCCCACCGCCGCCTTGTCCAGCATCCCCATGATCTCGCGGTCCACGTCCTTGATGCCGTGGCGCGAGTCGATCAGCACCAGCGCGCGCTTGAGCACCTGCCGCCCGCGAAGATAGTCGTTCACGAGGTGCCGCCAGCGGCGCACCACGTCGGGCGGCGCCTTGGCGAAACCGTAGCCGGGCATGTCCACCAGCCGGACGCGCGCAGGATCGCCCGGCGCCTGCGCGCCCAGGTCGAAGAAGTTCAGCTCCTGCGTGCGGCCGGGCGTGTTGGAGGTGCGCGCCAGCGCCGAGCGGTTGGTGAGCGCGTTCAGCAGCGACGACTTGCCGACGTTGGACCGGCCGGCGAACGCGATCTCCGGCGGCACGGGGTCCGGCAGGAAGCGCAGCTCGGGCGCGGATTTGAGAAAGGCGATCGGCCCGGCGAACAGCCGCCGGGCCGCCTCGATCCGCTCGTCGGGGTCCTCCCCGCTCACTTGGCGGGCGCCGTCTTGAGCTCGGGGTGGCGGTTGTAGAGCACCTGCTGCTGGAGGACGGTGAGGAAGTTGGACGTGATCCAGTAGATCTGAAGACCCACGGCGAACGACGCCATCACGAACATCATTACCCAGGGCAGGATCTTGAACACCTGGGCCTGCGCCTCGTCCATCGGCTGGGGGTTGAGGCGGAACTGAAAGTACATGGAGATGCCGAGCAGGATCGGCACCACGCCGATGGCGATCATGTGCGGCGGCGTGAAGGGCAGCAGCCCGAACAGGTTGACGGGCGTCAGCGGGTCGGGCGCGGACAGGTCGCGGATCCAACCCGCGAAGGGCTGGTGCCGCATCTCGATGGTGAGCAGCAGCACCTTGTAGAGCGCGTAGAAGATCGGGAACTGAAGCAGGGTCGGCAGGCAGCCGGCGAAGGGATTGACCTTCTCCGTCTTGTAGAGGGCCATCACCTCCTGCTGCATCTTGACCTTGTCGTCCTTGTACCGCTCCTGGATGGCCTTCATCTTGGGCTGGATGGCCTTCATGCGCGCCATGGAGGCGAACTGGCGCTGGGCGATGGGGAATACCAGCAGGCGTACGGTGACGGTGAGCAGGATGATCGCCACGCCGAAATTGCCCAGCGCGCCGAACAGCCAGTCGAGATAATAGAAGATCGGCTTTTCCAGCACGCGGAACCAGCCCCAGTCGATGGCGTAGTCGAGCCGCGCCACGCCCTGGTCGTCGGCGTAATGGTCCAGCGTCGCGACCTCCTTGGCGCCCGCGAAGAAGCGGTACTGCTGCGTCGCGGACGCGCCCGGCGCCAGCGTCTGGGGCGCGGCGGTGAAGTCGGCCTGGTACGCCCTGTTGGCGCCGGCGCGGAACTGGCCGTCGAAGGGGCGCGCCTGATCGGGCACGAGCGCGGTCAGCCAGTATTTGTCGGTGAAGCCCAGCCACCCGCCCGTAGACGAGAAGCGCTGTGCCCCTTCGTCCACGTCGTCGAAGTCGACGCCGTAGTCGGCGGTGCCGCCGTGCGCCGACACGGGGCCGGTGTGGATGGTCCAGCTGGTCGGGTCCTTGGACACGCCCACCCGGTTCACGAGGCCGTAGGCGGCGACGGGCACGGGGGCGGGGCCTGCGTTCAGCACCGTCTGGCGGACGGTGAACATGTAGGCGTCGTCCACCGACAGCGTGATGCGGAAGCGCTGGCCCGCCGCGTTCGCGGCGTCCAGGTTCACCGGGCGGCCGGGCGCCAACACGGTCGACGAAGCGGTCCAGACGGCGTCGGCGGCGGGCGGGTTCAGCCCCTGCGCACGCCAGCCGAAGCCCGCGAAATAGGCGTCGGGCGCGCCGGCGGGCGAGAGCAGGCGGATGGGCGGCGAGTTCGCGGCCACCGTTTCCTTGTAGCGGACGAGCAGCAGGTCGTCGATGCGGGGGCCACGCAGGTTGATCGAGCCGCGCATGGTTGGCGTCTCGATGCGGACGCGGGGGCTGTCGGCCAGCACCTGGGCGCGGGTGCGCGTGGCGGCGGGGCCGTCGGCGGTGGGATCGGCCGCCGGGTTGGCCACCGCCTTCTCCTGCCCGCCCGCGATGCGCGTGGCGGGCGGGTTGGCGGTGGGGAAGAAGCGGTTCTGGATCGGTTGCCAGGCCAGCAGGATCAGCGCGGCGATGACCGCGAACAGCACGAAGTTGCGGCGGTCGTCGTTCACGCGTGTTCCTTAAAGTACAGCCGGCCTCACGGCACCGGGTCCGGCCCGCAGCCGCCCCAGGGCGCGCAGCGCGCGATGCGCTTCACCGCCAGCCAGCCGCCCCGGAGCGCGCCATAGCGCCGGACGGCCGTGATTGCATAGGCGGAACACGACGGCTGATAGCGGCACGACGGCGGCAGCAGCGCGGACGGGCCGAGCTGCCACCCGCGCGCCACCAGGATCAGGAGGCGCGCCGGCAGTCCCGGCCGCCCCTGTTCGTCGGCGCTCACCGGCGCCGGCGGCCGTGCGCGCGCGCCGCGGCGGGGTCGGGCGCCGGACCCTGCACGCGGGCCAGCGCCTTCTCCAGCTCGGCGCGCAGCCGGTCGAAGGGCCGCTCCACGCCGCCCGAGCGCCCGATCAGCACATGGTCCGCGCCCGCCACGCCGTGCACCGGCAGCAGCTCGCGCGCCAGCGCGCGGAAGCGGCGCTTCATGCGGTTGCGGACCACCGCGTTGCCGATCTTGCGCGTGACGGTGAAGCCGACGCGCATGGCGGGGTCGCCGTCGTCGCGGTGGCGCATCAGCAGCACGAAACCCGGCATGGGCGCGCGCCGCCCGTCGTTCGCCCGCAGGAAGTCCGCGCGCCGCGCGATGACGGCTGGGGCGGCGGCGGCGGGGGAGGCGACGGCGGGGGGAGCGGCGGCACCGGACGCGCCCTGCTCCGCCGAGCCGGCGGGCGCCGGGACGCCCGCGTCCGCCCCCAGGACGGTTACGCCGACAGCTTCTTCCGGCCGCGGGCGCGCCGCGCGCGGATCACCGAGCGACCGCCCACGGTCGCCATGCGGGCGCGGAAGCCGTGACGGCGCGCGCGCACGAGGTTGCTGGGCTGGAAGGTCCGCTTCATCTGTCATGATCCTATGCGACGACGTATCGGGCCGCCCCCTCGGGCAGCCTGTTCACGGGGGCGGCGCATAGCGGGGAGGGCGGCGGCGGTCAAACCGCCGCGCGACACGACGGTTCGCCGCCGGCGCGGCGGCCGGCGGTGGCCCGATCCCGTCAGATGCGCCGAGCCTTCTGCGCGAACAGCGGCGGATTCTCCCGATTGTTCGGGACGACGATGGCTTGCACCTCGTCGAACTCGACGAGGTTCAGCACTTCGGCCGCGCCCGCCGAGAAATACACGACTTCGGCGGTATCGACCGTGAGGCCGTAGGCACCCTTTCCCTCGTCGCTGGATGTTATGATGACATTCACGATCCTGACCATGTTCGTACTCATAATGTGTTGTGGGTATCGCCGCCCCGGCCGTGCCGGACGGGCGACGGACAGGTAATCTCGGCCGCGGTATTGGCAAGCGGCACTGTCGGGCGCGCGCGACGATCCCCTCCGCCCTTTCGCCGTCCGCGCGCGCCGTTATGACACGCGGCGGGGGAACGCGATGACGGCAATCGTGCACACGGCGGCGTATCTGGGGCTGGAGGCGCGGGGCGTCGAGGTGCAGGTCCAGCTGATCGCGGGCGTGCCCGCGTTCAACGTGGTGGGCCTGGGCGACAAGGCGGTGGGCGAGAGCCGCGAGCGCGTGCGCGGCGCGGTGGCCGCCATGGGACTGTCGCTGCCGCCCAAGCGGATCGTGGTGAACCTAAGCCCCGCCGACCTGCCCAAGGAGGGGTCGCACTTCGACCTGCCCATCGCGCTCGGGCTGCTGGCCGCGATGGGGGTGGTGGACGCCGCGGCACTCGACCGTCTGGTGGTGGTGGGCGAGCTGGGGCTGGACGGGCGGGTGGCGCCCAGTCCGGGGGTGCTATTGGCCGCGCTCCACGCCGCGGCCACCGGGCGCGGGCTGGTGTGCCCGGCGGCGCAGGGGGCGGAGGCCGCGTGGGGCATGAAGGGCGAGCTGGTCGCCGCGCCGGACCTGTTGTCGCTGGTCAACCACCTGAAGGGCCACGGCCGGCTGCGCGCGCCGGAGCCCGGCGGCGTGGAGGAGGGGGCGACCGGCCCCGACCTCTCACAGGTGCGCGGGCAGGAGGGCGCGCGGCGCGCGCTGGAGATCGCGGCGGCGGGCGGGCACAACCTGTTGATGGTGGGGCCGCCGGGCGCGGGCAAGTCGCTGATGGCCGCCTGTCTGCCGGGCATCCTGCCGCCGCTCGATCCGGCCGAGGCGCTGGAGGTCTCCATGATCCAGTCGGCCGCGGGCACGCTGACGGGCGGGCGGCTGACGCGCAGCCGGCCGTTCCGCAGCCCGCACCATTCCGCCTCCACCGCCGCGCTGACGGGCGGTGGGGCCAGGGCCAGGCCGGGCGAGGTGAGCATGGCGCACCTGGGCGTGCTGTTCCTGGACGAGCTGCCCGAGTTCGGGCGGGCAGCACTCGACTCGCTGCGCCAGCCGCTGGAGGCGGGCAGCGTGTCGGTGGCGCGCGCGGCGGCGCACGTCACCTATCCGGCGCGGGTCCAGCTGGTCGCCGCGATGAATCCGTGCCGGTGCGGGCACCTGGGCGACGCGTCGCTGGCGTGCACGCGGGCGCCGCGCTGCGCCGCCGACTATCAGGCGCGCGTGTCCGGGCCGCTGCTCGACCGGATCGACCTGCACGTGGAGGTGGGCGCGGTGTCGGCCGCCGACCTGCTGGGTGCGGCGCCGGCGGAAGGGTCGGCGGCGGTGGCGGCGCGGGTGGCGGCGGCGCGCGACATACAGCGCCGCCGGTTCGCGGGCACGGGCGCGCGCACCAACGCGGAGGCGGACGGCGCGGCGCTGGAGGCGTGCGCCACGCCGGACGGGCCGGGACGCGCCCTGCTGGCGCAGGCGGCGGAGCGGATGCGGCTGTCGGCGCGCGGCTATACCCGCGTGCTGCGCGTGGCGCGCACGGTGGCGGACCTGGGCGGCGCGGAGACGGTGGGGCACGCGCACGTGGCCGAGGCGCTGGGCTATCGACGGCAGGCGCCTCGCGCCTGAGGCGACGGCCGGCGCCCCGCGCCTGAGGCGACGGCCGGCGCCCCGAGCCTGAGGCGGCACGGCGTTGCGTGCCGACGTGCGCGCGTGCAGGAGGGGGCCGTGCGCGGTGGGGACCGCGCGAACGGAGGGTTTTCGCCATGGAATGGATGCTGCTGCCGCTGAAGCGCTATGCGCAGTTCTCGGGCCGGTCGCGCCGGATGGAATACTGGATGTTCGTGCTGCTGACCGCGCTGGTGGGCATCGCCTATTACCTGCTCGCGCTCATGTTGATCGGGGGGTCGGCGGTGGCGCTGGCGACGGGCGGCGCCGCGGGCGACGCGGACGGGGCCGGGCTGTCCCAGGCGTCGGGCATGGCGTTGGGGGGCGCGATGATGGTGTTCACGCTGCTCTACCTGCTGATCTCGCTCGCGCTGATCCTGCCCAGCCTGTCGGTCGCGGTGCGACGGCTGCACGATACGGATCGTTCGGGCTGGTGGGTGCTGGCGCCGCTGGCGGGCTATGCCGTGGCCGGGCTGGGCGTGGCGGCGCAGTCGATGGGGCTGGCGATGCTGGGCGTGACGGCCGGTCTGATCCTGGCCATCGTGCTGATCGTGTTCATGGTGCTGGACGGCACGCCCGGCCCCAACCGCTTCGGCCCCGATCCCAAGCGGCGCGAGCCGGGCGCGCCGTCCGACACGCAGTTCCCGCCCGCCATGTGAGGCTGGCGCAGCGCGCCCGCCTTCGCTAGAGGGCGGGCGCGCGCACGCGGGTGTGGCGGAATTGGTAGACGCAGCGGACTCAAAATCCGCCTCTGGCGACAGATTGTCGGTTCGAGTCCGACCACCCGTACCACCGGCCGGCACGGTGGGGTCGTGCCCGCGATCCCGCCGCGTCCGACGTCACGGCGCCGGCTGTGCGCCCGCCATGTAGTTGGTCTGGACCGGATAGGGCAGGTCGATCCCCTCCGCATTCATGCGGCGCAGGATCGCGATGCCCACCGCGTGGCGGCGGTCGTAGGATTCCTGGAACGCCGCGGACGGGCTGTCGTATTCCAGTTCGAAGTCGAGCGTGTACGCGCCGAAGCCGACGAACCCCGCGCGCACGAACTCGCCGCCGTTGCCCTCCACCTCCTCGCGCAGCATCCGAGGCACGTCGGCCAGCACGTCCGGCGACGTCTCGTAGGCCAGGCCGAGCGCGAACTTTGTGCGGCGGCGGTCGCGGCGGGTGTTGTTCTGAATCTCCTTGTCGAGGAGGTTCTTGTTCGAGATGACGCGCTCCTCGCCGTTGATCCCGCGGATGCGCGTGGACTTCAGGCCGATCTCCTCGACGGTGCCGGACGTCTGGTCGTAACTGACCGCGTCGCCGCGACGGAACGGGCGGTCGAAGATGATGGCCAGCGCTGCGAACAGGTCGGCGAAGATGCCCTGCGCCGCCAGGCCGATGGCGATGCCGCCGACGCCCAGCCCCGCCACCAGCCCGGTGACGTTGACGCCCAGATTGTCCAGCACCACCACGAGCGCCACCGCGAACAGCACAAAGGTGACGAGCAGCCGGATGAGGCCCATCGCGGTCGGCAGCGCCTCGCCCGAGTAGTTCTCGGCGCGCGTTCGATGCTCCACCGCGCCCAGGATGATCTCGCGCGCCCAGATCGCGGCCTGGAACACGGCGGCGACCGTGAACAGGAACGTCACGGTGGCGGCCACCGCGGGCGGCGCGCCCGCGTATCCGGCGACCAGCTTGGCCGCCAGCATCACGATGAAGAAGTTGTTGGTGCGCACCACCGCGCGGCCGGCCACCACGCCCCATCCGCCCAGCCTCCGGTCGGCTTGGCACAGCCGATGGCCGAGCCGGCGGACGCCGTGCAGCGCCAGCACGATCAGCGTGCCGGCGACGGTGCCGATCAGGATGTTGAGCCAGTGCTGCTGGACCCACAACGCGCTGTCGCCGACCAGCCGCCCGGCCTGGCGCACCGCCGCGTCGCCGTCGAACGCCGGAAGCACCGGCGCGCTCTTGTTCGCCATCGTCGTCGTCCTCAGGCGGCCGCCGGCGTGCCGGCTTCGAGGAAGGCGATCAGCCCGCGCTCGGTGCGCGTCAGGTGACGTGCCCGCCGGGGCAGGCGAAGCGCGCGGCGGAACGCGGCCTGACCGTCCTTCACCAGCGCGATCAGCGCGGGGTGGACGTAGCTCTTGCGCGCGACCGCGGGCGTGTTGTTCAGCCGCGCGGTCACGGGCTCCAGCAAGGCCTTCAGGCTGAGATCGTCCTCTGCCTGGGCCAGCGCCTCGAACGCCATCAGGCTGGCGCCCCAGGTGCGGAAATGCTTGGCGGTGAAGTCGCCGCCCGTGGCCTCGCGGATGTACGCGTTCACGTCGGACGAGGTGACGGGCCGCGCCGCGCCGTCGGCGTCCAGCCAGGCGAACAGGTGCTGATCGTCCAGATCGCCGCACGCGCGCACGAAGCGCGACAAGGAGCGGTCGGTGATCTTCAGGTCGCACTCCTTGCCCGACTTGGCCTTGAAGCGCAGGCGCAGCGTCTTGCCCGTCACCCGGCCGTGGCGCTTGCGCAGCGTGGTCGCGCCATAGCTCTTGTTCGAGGCGGCGTAGCCCTCGTTGCCGACGCGGACGTGGCCCTGGTCGAGCAGGCGGACCACGGCGGCGACCGCGCGCTCGCGCACCAGCCCGCGACGGCGCAGGTCCGCCTGGACACGTTTGCGCAAGCTGCCCAGCGCGTGGCCGAACTCGGCGCAGCGCTCGTACTTGGCGGCCTCCTGCGCCTCGCGGAAGCCGTTATGGTAGCGGTACTGTTTGCGCCCCTTCTCGTCCCACCCGATCGCCTGGATGTGGCCGTTCGGGCGGGAACAGTACCAGGCGTCGCGATAGGCCGGCGGCAGGCCGATGCCGTCGAGCCGGGCCACCTCGTCCGCGTCGGTGACGCGGGTGCCGCAGGGGAGGAAATACTGGAAGCCCGTCGCGGCCCTTCGCCGCGTGATGCCGGGCTCGGTGTCGTCGGCGTAGCGTAGTTTGATGGCGGCCATGGCCGGGCAACCCGCGGCGGGCGGGACCGGTTCCCCGGGCGGGACGCCGCCGCCGGGGGTTAACCGGCTGGAAACCAAGCGCCCCTAGCTGAGGGCGACACCGTCCCAGGAGCATGAACCGTGCGATCCGATCCTTCTTCCGCCGCGCCCGATTTGTCGCTCGCCGCCTGCGTGGTCGCGGGGCTGGCGGTGGCGGCCTTCGCCGCGCTGGTTCCCGCCGCGGGCGGCGTCGCCTCGCCGCTGGGCGGCACCGTGCGGCTGGCGCTGGCGATCCTGGCGGGATCGGGCGCGGCGCTGGTCGCCTGGTCCGCGATGTTCCTGACGGGCGGGGAGCGTCGCCCGGCACCGGCGCCAGCCCCCGCGCCGCGCCGCCGGGTCCACGCCCCGGACGCCCGGGCGGACTGACGCGGACCCGACCCCGTCAGTCGGGGTCGAGCAGCAGCGCCTCCACCTCCATCACGCCGGGCTCGGCGGGACGGGCCACCACGTCGGCGACAAGCTGGCCCAGCACCGGGAAGTCCGCTTCCGACAGCGCGGCCACCCAGGCGGCGGGCGCGTCGGCGCGCAGCCGCACGGTACAGCGCGCGCCGGTGAAGGTGGCGCTGGCCCAGTCGCGCGCCTCCGACGACAGTACCGTCGCCGGGATGTTCGCCGCCGCCGCGTGCGCCAGCAGCGCCCGGCGGAAGCGCGCCGTATGCGTCGAAACCCGGTCCGGCCGCTCGCGCCCGCAGACCTCGCCGACGGATCGCGCGCGACGGTGCGCGACGGCCATGCCCGCGGCGATCATGCCTGCCCCCGGTCGAGGAACGCCTCGACCCGCGCGCGTACCGCATCTCCCAGCTGCCGCCCCCGGCCAAGGTCGCCGACGAGGCGGGGGTCGTTGATGGCCATTCGCCCGAATCGGGTCGGGCGCATGGCGTTGACCCGGAGAAAGCGGTTGATCCTCGTCAGCAACGTATCTGCGGTCATGTCGGCGGCTCCCCTCGCTCAACCGTTCCTGATATGTTCTGTTCCGCGATCTCCAACTTGTCTAGGAAAAATACGAAGCTAGAACCGGAGCCGTGATCGCTCCCGACCCGCGCACGGTACTGGCTCGCGCGGCGGCGGCGCGGGGGCTGAGCCTGGCCGCGTTGTCGGCTGCGATCCGCCGCAATCCCGCCTATCTCCAGCAGTTCGTGGCGCGCGGATCGCCCCGGCGGCTCGCCGAGCGCGACCGGCGGGTGCTGGCGGCGATGCTGGGGGTGGAGGAGGCGGCGCTGGGCGGCGATCCGGCGGGCGAGGCGGCGGTGGCGCTGCCCCGGCTGGACGTGGAGGCGTCCGCCGGCCCCGGTGCCGAGGTCACGGGCGAGGCGGTGCTGTACCACGTCGGCATCGACGCGGGGCTGGCCCGGACGCTGGGGCTGAACGCGGGCCGGGCGGCGGTGATCGGCGTGCGCGGCACCTCCATGGTGCCGACGCTGGCGGACGGGGACCAACTGGTCGTGGACACCGCCGACCGCCAGCCGGGGCGCAGCCCGCGCGTCTACGTCGTCCGGATCGACGGCGCGCTGATGGTGAAGCGGGTGAGCCGCGCCCAGCGCGGGCGGCTGGTGGTGCGCAGCGACAATCCGGAAGCGGGACCGGTGCCGGCGGGCGAGGTTGAGGTGGTGGGCCGCGCGGTGTGGCGGCTGGGGGCGGCGCTGTGACCACTCGACGGGCGTCGGCGGCGCTGCGTTCCGCCGATCAGGGGGGCGGGGGCGGGGTTGGGGAGGTCAGGGGGTCAGCAGCGTCCTGAACTTCGGGTCCACGGCCGGGTAGACCACGTTCGCCAGGCTGTCGTCGGCGTAGGCGTAGCTGTTCGTCACATGGCCGTCCTCGCCCCCGGCCTTGCACAGCGTTCGGCCGTCCCGCCACACCAGCGACAGGCCGTGTTCGACTTCCCAGTCGCAGTCGCCCGACGCCACCACGTAGACGTGATCGTCGTCGGGGCCTCGCACCAGATACAACTGCTTCGGGTGGACGTGGCGCCATATCGCCTCGGGCGTCTCCGGCACGCCCATCTCGTCGTCCAGGAAGTCCTCGCCGCCCACGGCCTCGTGGAAATCCCGGTAATAGGCGTAGACGTGGCGCGTGTCGGCGAGGCGGTCGGCCGGGGTCAGCGACAGGAAGGCGGCCAGCGCGGCGGCGGCGGCCGGCTCGTCCGCCGTCAGGTCGCCCTCGACGTCCAGGTCGACCTCGGCGCCGTCGAAATAGGGGATGGCGATGCGACGCGAGGCGATCACCGCCGCCCCCGCAGCCACGCGGCGCCCGCCGCGGCACCACCCGCCGCCAGTCCCGCCAGGAAGCCCGCGGTGGGCTGGCCCAGCGCGAAACCGACGCCGGCCCCGGCCAGCGGCAGCACGGCGAGCAGGAACCCTGCGGGCGAGGGGGGATTTGGGGGGGCGCGCATCGGGCGATGTCGTGGCACGTCCCGGGGCCACGCGCCAGCCGCGTGGCATGCGGACGGAAGACGACGGATGGCGGAGCGGGTTGCACGGATCGAGCGGACGGGCGGGCCGGAGGTGATCGGCTGGACGGACACGGACCTGCCGCCGCCCGGCCCCGGCGAAGTGCGGATGCGGCACGAGGCGGTCGGACTGAACTACATCGACACCTATCACCGGTCGGGCCTGTACCCCTTGCCTATGCCGTCGGGGCTGGGGTCGGAGGCGGCGGGCGTGGTGGAGGCGGTGGGGCCGGGCGTGTCCGCCTTCGCCGAGGGGGACCGGGTGGCGACCTTCGGGCCGGCGCTGGGCGCCTACGCCACCGCGCGCAACGCGGCGGCCGGGACGCTGTTCGCGCTGCCCGACGACGTGGACTCGGCGGCGGCGGCCGCGCTGCTGCTGAAGGGCTGCACTGCCGAGTTCCTGGTGGAGCGCTGCGCGCGGGTGGCGGCGGGGGACACGGCGCTGGTGTGGGCGGCGGCGGGCGGCGTGGGGCAGATATTGTGCGGCTGGCTGACGCACGTCGGCGCGACCGTGATCGGCGTGGTGGGCGGGCCGGGCAAGGCGGCGGCCGCGCGCGAGGCGGGTGCTGCGCACGTGATCGACCGGCGGGCGGACGACGTGGCGGCGTGCGTGCGCGAGCTGACGGACGGGCGCGGCGTTTCCGTCGCGTTCGACGGGGCGGGGCAGGCGAGCCTGGACGCGTCGCTGGGGTCGCTGGCGCGGCGGGGCCTGCTGGTCAGCTACGGCAATGCCGGGGGCGCGGTCACGGGGCTGGCGCTGGGGCGGCTGGCGGCGGCGGGATCGGTGTTCGTCACGCGGCCGACGCTGTTCGACTATTATTGCGAGCCGGAGGAACGGGCGGCGGGCGTGGAGCGGCTGTGGGCGATGCGGCGCGCGGGCGCGGTGCGCGAGCGCGTCGGCCGCACCTGGGCGCTGGAGGACGCCGCCGACGCGCACCGCGCGCTGGAGGCGGGCGAGACGGAGGGAGCGTCGCTGCTGCTGCCCTGACCTAGGAAGCGGTCCGCCAGTCGCCCGAGCGGCCGCCGGACTTGGCGAGCAGCCGAACGTCGCCGATGGTCATGCCGCGGTCCAGCGCCTTGGCCATGTCGTAGATCGTCAGCAGCGCGGCGGTGACGGCGGTCAGCGCCTCCATCTCGACGCCGGTGGGGCCGGTGGTGGCCGCCGTCGCGGTGACGGCCACGCCGTCCGCCTCCACCGCCAGCTCCACCTTGACCTCCGTCAGCGGGATGGGGTGGCAGAGCGGGATCAGGTCGGCGGTGCGCTTGGCGGCCATGATGCCAGCGATCCGAGCCACCGCCAGCACGTCGCCCTTGGCCGCGGCCCGGTCGCGGATCGCCGCCAGCGCGTCGGGCGCGACGGCGATGCGGCCCGCGGCGGTGGCGGAGCGGCGGGTGGCGGGCTTGTCGCCCACGTCCACCATGCGGGCGGCACCGCCCGCGTCCAGGTGGGTGAGGCCGCTCATGCCGTGCCCAGCAGCTCGCGCGTCGCGGCGGTCAGGTCCGGTCGCCGCATCAGCGCCTCGCCCACAAGGAAGCGGCGCACGCCGCGCGCCGCCATGGCCGCGAGGTCCGCGTGGCCCGTCAGCCCGCTCTCGGCCACGAACACGCGGTCGGCGGGCGCGCGCGCGATCATCTCGTAGGTGCGCTCGAAGCTGACGGTGAAGTCGCGCAGGTCGCGGTTGTTGACGCCGATCAGGCGCGAGGAAAGGCGCGACGCCCGCTCCATCTCGGCGCCGTCGTGCACCTCCACCAGCACGTCCATGCCCAGCGCGTGGGCCTGTCGCTCGACGGCGGCGGCGGCGGCGTCATCCAGCGCGGCCATGATGAGCAGCACCGCGTCGGCGCCCAGCGCGCGCGCCTCGCGCACCTGCCACGGGTCGACCACGAAGTCCTTGCGGATCACGGGCAGCGCGCAGGCGGCGCGCGCGGCCACCAAATGCTCGTCCGCCCCCTGGAAATACGCGACGTCGGTCAGGACCGACAGGCAGGTGGCACCACCCGTCTCGTAGGCGCGGGCGTGGGCGGCGGGGTCGTAGTCCGGGCGGATCAGGCCCTTGGACGGGCTGGCGCGCTTGATCTCGGCGATCAGGCCGTGGCCGGGCGCAGCCTCCAGCGCGGCCAGGAAACCGCGCGGCGGGGAGGCGTCCGCGACGCGCCGGTCGAGCTCGGCGCCGGGGAGCGCCGCGCGGCGCTCGGCTACCTCACGGCGCTTGGTGTCGAGGATGCGGGACAGGATGGTCATCGGTACGCGATCCAGGCGCGGAGCAGGCGCGCGGCCTCGCCCCGGTCGAGCGCGGCGGCGGCGGTCTCCGCCCCGGCGCGCAGGGTATCGGCGTGGCCGGCCACCACCAGCGCCGCGGCGGCGTTCAGCAGCACCGCGTCGCGATAGGCGCCCCCCTCGCCGTCGAGCAGGCGCGTGAGGGCCGCGGCGTTGTGCGCCGGGTCGCCGCCGCGGATGGCGGACAGGGGATGACGCGCTAGCCCGGCGTCCTCCGGCACCACACGCGAGGGCAGGGCGTGGGGGGGCAGGGCGGCGGCGCCGACCGACACGACCACGCTGGCGCCGGCGCAGGACAGCTCGTCCAGCCCCTCCTCGCCCGAGACGATCAGCGCGGCCTCCGTCCCCAGCTGCTTCAGCGCCTCGGCGTAGAGGCCGGCATAGTCGGGCCGCGCGATGCCCAGCAGCTGGCGGCCGACGCGTGCCGGGTTGGCGAGCGGACCCATCAGGTTGAATACCGTTCGCCGTCCGATGCGGCGGCGCACCGGCGCCAGCCGCGCCATGGCCGGGTGATGATGGTTGGCGAACAGGAAGGCGATGTTCAGGTCCGCCAGCGACCGTTCCGCCAGGCCGGCGGCCGCGGTCAGGTCCAGCCCCAGCGCCTCCAGCGTGTCGGCCGCCCCGCTGCGCGAGGAGGCGGCGCGGTTGCCGTGCTTGGCCACCGGCACGCCGCACGCCGCCACCACCAGCGACACGGCGGTGGAGACATTCAGCGTGTGGTGCCCGTCACCGCCGGTGCCGCACACGTCGACGGCGCCCGGCGGGGCCTGGACCGGGATCAGCCGGGCGCGGAGCGCGCGTGCGGCCTCCGCCACCTCGACCGAGGTCTCGCCCCGCTCGGCCAGCGCGATCAGGAAGGCCGCCACCGCCTCGTCCGACGCGCGGCCGTCGAGCATGTCGGCGAAGGCGAGCGCCGCGCTCTCGCGCGACAGCGGCGTGGCGGGGTCGGGCAGGGGGGCGTAGGCGCTCATGCCGGCCCGGCCTTGTCTGATCCGGCGGCCACGTCGCGCACGGGCAGGCCGGCCGCGCGCAGGAAGTTCGCCAGCATCGCGTGGCCGTGCTCGGTGGCGATGCTCTCGGGGTGGAACTGGACGCCGTGAATGGGGAGGGTGGCGTGGCGGAAGCCCATCACCGCGCCGTCCGCGCTGCGCGCGTTCACCACCAGCGCGTCCGGCACGTCGTTCACCACCAGCGAGTGGTAGCGCGTCGCGCGGAAGGGGGAGGGCAGGTCGGCGAACAGCCCCGTGCCGTCGTGGTCCACCGCGCTGGTCTTGCCGTGCATCAGGTGGCCGCGCTCCACCCGCCCGCCGAAATGCCGGCCGATCGCCTGGTGGCCCAGGCACACGCCCAGCAGCGGGCGGCCGGCGTCCGCGCACGCCGCCACGAGGTCCAGGCTGACGCCCGCCTCGTCCGGGGTCTTCGGCCCGGGCGAGATCAGGAAGGCGTCAGCGCCCGACGACAGCGCCTGGCCCGCCGAGATGGCGTCGTTGCGCACCACCTGCACCTCCGCCCCCAGCTGCTGCAGGTAGTGGACCAGGTTCCAGGTGAAGCTGTCGTAATTGTCGATGACGAGGATCACGGAGGCGGCTCATACCCGTTCGCCGCGCCCGCGCAACGCCGCCGTGACGCGCCGACATATGCCGGACGCATCGCGCGCGCAGCGCGGGAGACGGCGGCGCATCCGGGCGTTGTGCCGGTGAAGCGTGGAGGACGGTGTGATGTTCAAGGTGGCGACGGTGACGGCCCCGGTATTGATGGCGCTGGCGTCGATGGTGCCGGCGGCGTCGCCGGCGTTCGGGCAGGAGGGCGGCGAGGCGAAGCCCCAGCGCATCCGGTCCGTCACGATCCAGAAGGGCGAGCGCTGCCCGCCGTCCGTCGGCAACGAGGTGGTGGTCTGCTCGGTCCTGGGCGAGCCTTATCGCATCCCGGCGCCGCTCAGGAGCCAGGGGCCGATCCCGGCCGCCAACCAGGCCTGGTCGAATCGCGCGTCGTCCATGGCCGAAACCAGCCGCGTGGCCGCCGGCCTGCCCGACACCTGCTCGCCCGTCGGCACGGGCGGCCAGACCGGCTGCGGTCTGATGCGCGCGCGCGAATGGGCGGCGCAGCGGCGGCTGGAGAAGAACGGGACGGACGGGGACTGAGGGGCGGGGGCGGACGCGGACGCGTCCGCCGGCAATCAGCCGAGAATGCTCGATACCTCGTAGCCCCCGGCCTCCAGCCGGCCCATCGCGTAGGTCGCATCAACCAAGGAGAGATAAGGCAGCTTCCGAGCCGAACCGGCTCTCGGCAACTCCAGACCCCGAACCGGAAACAGGAAGCTCTCGCCGTTATGGAAGTAACGATCCCCGCCCGCCGCCAGCCACGCGAGCGTGGCGTGTCGGTCCCGTGCGAACAGGTCGGTGCCGTCGAAGGGGAAGGGACCGCCCGCGGCGAACAACGTGATCGTCGTCAGTCGGTCGGCGTCGAATGTCAGCTGGGGAAAGCGGTGATCCGCCCGCGTCCCGAGAAACTCCATGCACATGATGCCGGCATGATCGGCAGTCATGTCGTCCGGCAGCGGAATGCCCTCGAACGGGGAGCGGAACGAGGCAGGCTCGCCCAGCACCGCGCGCGCTTCGGCCGGGATCATGCCGAACCGCAGAGGGCCGTATCCCCGGTTCGGCTCGTAGCGGAACGGTTCGGACCGGCTTTCCTGCTCGAGCGGGCCGCCGCCCCTACTGCCCATAACCCGCATCCCTCGCGCGCGCCGCGGCGTCGCGGGCGGCGGCCAGGATGGCCCCGGCCTTGGCCTCGCACTCGCGCTGCTCGGCGGCCGCGTCGCTGTCGGCGACGATGCCAGCGCCCGCCTGGGCGTGGATGACGCCGTCCTTCACCACGGCGGTGCGCAGCACGATGCAGCTGTCCATCGAGCCGTCAGGCGAGAAATAGCCGACACCGCCCGCGTACGCCCCGCGCCGCTCGGGCTCCAGCTCGGCGATGATCTCGCACGCGCGGACCTTGGGCGCGCCGCTGACGGTGCCCGCGGGGAAGCCCGCGAACAGCGCGTCCAGCGCGTCGCGGTCGTCGGCCAGCCGCCCGGACACGGACGACACGATGTGCATGACGTGGCTGTAGAACTCGACGCCGAACCGCTCCGTCACCTCGACGGTGCCCGGCGCCGACGCGCGGCCGGCGTCGTTGCGGCCCAGGTCGAGCAGCATCAGGTGCTCGGCCAGCTCCTTGGGGTCGGCAAGCAGCTCGGCCTTGTTGGCGGCGTCCTCGGCCGCGGTGCGGCCGCGGGGACGGGTCCCGGCGATGGGGCGGATCGTCACCTCGCCGTCGCGGACACGCACCAGGATCTCCGGCGACGAGCCAGTCAGCGCGAAGCCCGGTAGATCAAGGTGGTAGAGGAAAGGCGAGGGATTGATCCGGCGGAGCGAACGGTACAGCTCGAACGGCGGCAGCGGGAAAGGCGCGGAGAAGCGCTGGGCCAGCACCACCTGAAAGATGTCGCCCGCCACGATCAGCTCCTTGGCGCGCGCCACCATGGCGGCGTAGCGGCCGGGTGGCAGCGCTGGCGTATAGGCGGGCTCGGGCACGTCGGCGCGCACCGGTGGGGGCAGGGGCGCCGACGCCAGCCGCGCGGCGGCCGCGTCCAGCCGCTCCTCCGCCTCGGCCAGGATCGCGGCGGGCGCACGCGCAGCGTCGGGCCAGGCGGGGGCCACCAGGAACAGCCGGTCGGCCAGCCGATCGAATGCCAGGATCACGGTGGGCCGCACGAACACCATGTCGGGCAGGCCGAGCGGGTCGGCGTCGGGAACGGGCAGCCGCTCCACCAGCCCCACCGTCTCGTAGCCGAAGTAGCCGACCAGGCAGGCGAGCGCGCGGGGCAGCTCGGCCGGCACGTCGGCGCGGCACGCGGCCACCAGTGTCCGGAGTGCTGCCAGCGGCGGCTCGGCCAGCGGGGTGAAGGCGTCGCGGTCGGCGCGCCAGCGGCGGTTCACCTCCGCCCGCCCGTCGCGCGCGCGGAACACCAGGTCGGGGGCTAGCCCGATCAGCGAGTAGCGGCCGCGCGTCGCCCCGCCCTCCACCGATTCGAGCAGGAAGTCGCCGCGACCGGGCTCGAACAGGCGGAGCGCCGCGGCCACCGGCGTCTCCGTGTCCGCGACCTGCGAGCGCCAGACCAGAGCGGGACGTCCCGACGCCAGCAGCGCCAGGGCGTCGTCGGCCGCCGCGTCCGCCGGGCGGGGGGCGTCAGTCAGCGCCGCCACCGCCGGTCAGGTCGCGCCGCACGGCCGCCACGGCGGCGGCGTTGACGCGGGCGTTCACCGCGGCGCGCGCGGCGCGGGCGAACTGCTCGGCATACTCGCGGCCGACCGCGCGGCCCAGGTCGGCGCGCGTGGCGCGCACGAGGTTCGCGTCGCCGGCGGCGGAGGCGCGCTGCACCCCTTCCAGCTTCACCACCGTCCAGCCCCGGCCGTCGGGGGAGGGCAGCACCTTGGCGGTGCCGGGCGCCATGGCGAACAGCAGGGCGAGCGCCGGCTGCGCCTCGCGCGGGGCGGACGCCAGCTGCGATCGGGGCACGGAGACGGGGCGCGGCGCGGGCAGCGCCACGCCGGCGGTCTTCACGGCGGAGGCGAGGCTGGCGGGACCGCGCGCGCGCGCCGCGATCCCGTCCGCCACGCGGCGCGCGGCGTCGCGCGCACGGTCGGCGGCGAGATCGGCCGCCACGCGCGCGCGCACCTGCGCCAGCGGGCGCGGTGCTGCCGGAACCACGGAGCCCAGCGCCGCCACCGCGAAGCCGCCGTCGGCGCCGATCGTCACCACCTGGGGCTGGTCGCCCTCCTCCATGGCGAAGGCGGCCTGGACCGCGGGCAGCACGGCGGGGTCGGCGCTTGCCACGGGATTGTCCGGGTCGGTGCCGTTGGCCAGCAGCGGGCGCGTGGTGGCGGCCTTCAGCCCGCGCTCCTGCACCACCTCGTCGAAGGTGGCGCGGTTCGACAGCGCGTCGTCGGCCGCGTCGCGCGCCTTGACCAGCAGGTCGGCGGTCTTCTGCTTGGCGGCGGCGGCGACCAGCTCGGGGCGCACCTGCTCCAGCGTGCGGCCGGCCACCTGCTCCACCTTCTCGACGCGGCCGACCAGCCAGCCCAGCGGCCCGCGCACGGGGCCGATCACCCCGCCCCGGGGCGCGGCGAAGGCGGCGTCGGCCGCCGCCTGGCCCGAGGAGGCGGCGTAGGCGGCCTTGTCCGCACCCGACTGGGTGGAAGCCTCCAGCCCCGCCGCGCGCGCGGCGTCGGCCACCGACCGCCCGCCGCGCACGGCGGCGGCCAGCGCGTTCGCGCCCGCCTGATCCGCCACGATCACCTGCGCCACCGTGCGCCGCTCGGTGGCGGCGTACTGCGCACGGGCGGCCTGATAGGCCCGGGCGATCTCGGCTTCCGTCGGCACGGCCCTTGCCGCCACGTCGGCGGGCGTCAGCGCGGCGTAGCGGACCACGCGACGCTCGGGCACCGAGTAGCGCGCGATATTCTTCGTGTAGAAGGCCTGCACCTCCGCGTCGGTGGGTGCCGGGCCGGCGGGCACGGCGTCGAACGGCACGGCGACGTAGGAGCCGCTGCGCTTCTCCAGCAGCAGCGAGGCGTAGGGCAGCGCCACCTGCGCCGGCACGAACGACACGCGCTGCTGCGGCCCCGTCATCCAGTCGGCGATCAGGCCGCGGCGGATGGTGGAGCGCACCTCGGCGTCGGTCAGGCGAAGCGCGGCCAGCCGCTGCTCGTACAGGTTCTGATCGAACTGGCCGGTGGGCCCCCGGAAGACGGGCAGCCCGGCGATCTGGCCGCCCACCGAACGCTGGGACACCACCAGCCCCTGTTCGGTGCCGAAGAGGTCGAGCGCCAGGCCGGTCGCCATCCGCTCCACCGCGAAGTCCAGGCCGCCGGCCGCCGCGTACTGGGCGGGGTCGAGGCCGGGCTGGCCCTGGCGCAGCGACTGGATCTCGTTGTTCACCTGGTCGCGCAGCTCGGCGGCGGTGACGCGGCCGCCGTCGGCCGTGACGGCCGCGTCGCCCTGCCCGCCGCCGGCCCCGCCCCCCGTCAGCCCGCTCACGTCGCCCATGACGAAGGCCAGCGCGATCAGGGCCAGCACCAGGAAGGTCACGACCACGCCGACGCGCGAGTTGGTGAAACGGCGGAAGATGCTCAGCATGGGGTCGCGCCATAGCAGGGGTCCGCACCGCTTCAAGCTCGCGCGAGGGGGCGACGCGCGCTATTGGCTCCGCCGGAACGAGAGGGGACACGGGACATGCGGCGCAGGCTGATCGCGGGCAACTGGAAGATGAACGGCAACCTGTCCGCGCTGGTCGAGCTGGACGCGGTGGCGGATGCCGCGGCCGCCGCCCCGGACGTGGACGTGGAGGTGGCCGTCCCCTTCACGCTGATCGCGCCCGCCGCGCAGCGCGCGCCGGCCCTCGCCGTCGGGGCGGAGGACGTGCACGAGGCGGACAGCGGCGCGCACACGGGCTGCGTGTCGGCCGCCATGGTGCGGGAGGCCGGCGCGCGCTTCGCCATCGTCGGCCATTCGGAACGCCGCGCGGACCAGGGCGAGACCAGCCAGGATGCCTGGGCCAAGGCGGCGGCCGCCAGGCGGGCGGGCCTGCGCGTCATCCTGTGCTGCGGCGAGACGGAGGCGGAGCGCGACGCCGGCCGCGCCGAGCGCGTGGTGCAGGCGCAGATCGAGAAGTCGGTGCCCGACCACGCGGCGGGCGACTGGTTCACGCTGGCCTACGAACCGCGCTGGGCGATCGGCACCGGGCGCACGCCGACGCCGGAGGAGATCGAATCGATGCACGCCATCGCGCGCGCCAAGCTGGCGACGCTGGTGGGATCGGCGGCGGCGGGCATCCGCATCCTCTACGGCGGGTCGGTGACGGGGGCCAACGCCGCCCGTCTGCTGGGCTGCTCGGACGTGGACGGCTTCCTGGTCGGCGGCGCCAGCCTGACCGCGGAGAAGTTCGTGCCGATCATCCGCGCGGCGGCGGGGGCCTCCTAGCCGCGGGCGGGCGGATAGCGCTTCCTGAGCATCGCGTAGGCGGCGCGCAGGCCCAGCGCCTCGCCCCCCTTGGGCCGGCCGGGCCTGGGGGCGGGCCGCCAGGCGAAGGTGTCCAGGTGCGCCCAGGGCACGCCCGCGGGCGCGAAGCGGCGCAGGAACAGCGCGGCGGTGACGGCACCCGCGAAGCCGCCGTCGGGGGCGTTCACCATGTCGGCCACGTCGGATTTCAGCATCTCCTCGTACCCGTCCCACAGCGGCAGGCGCCACAGCGGATCGCCCACCGCCTCGCCCGCCGCCATCAGGTCCGCCGCCAGCGCGTCGTCGCTCGCGAACAGGGCGGGCAGGTCGGGGCCGAGCGCCACGCGGGCCGCGCCCGTCAGCGTGGCGAAGTCCAGCACCAGTTCCGGCGCCTCCTCCCCCGCCCGCGTCAGCGCTTCGGCCAGGATCAGGCGGCCTTCGGCGTCGGTGTTGGTGTTCTCCACCGTCAGGCCAGCGCGGCTGCGCAGCACGTCGCCGGGGCGGAAGGCGGCAGCAGACACGGCATTCTCCACCGCCGGGATCAGCAGGTGCAGCCGCACGGGCAGGCGGGCCGCGATTACGAGGCGCGCCAGCATCAACGCGTGGGCGGCACCCCCCATGTCCTTCTTCATGAGGCGCATCGCGGCCGACGGCTTCAGGTCCAGCCCGCCCGTGTCGAAGCACACGCCCTTGCCGATCACGGCCACGCGTGGGTGGGCGGGGTCGCCCCATTCCAGCTCGATCAGGCGCGGCGCTCGCGCGCGCTCCGCCGCGGCGCCGACGGCGTGGATCATGGGATAGCCCTGGGCCAGCGCGTCGCCGCGCGTGACGGCGGTGGATGCGCCGTGCTCGCGAGCGGCATCCTCGACGGCGGCTTCCAGTTCGGCCGGTCCCAGGTCGCCTGCGCCGAGGTTCACCAGGTCGCGCACGCCAGCGACGGCGGCGGCGAGGCGCACCGTCTCGTCCAGCCCAGCGGCGTCGCGCGTCAGCAGGACGCGCGGCTCTGCGTCGTCGGCCTTGCGGTATCGGTCGAAGCGGTACTGGGCGAGCAGCCAACCGAGCGCGGGTGGCTCGTCGCCCGCCAGGCGATAGGTGCCGGGCGGGAGCGACGCGGCCAGTTTCGCCAGCGCCCAGGGCGAGGTGCGGTCCTTGATCGAGGCGACGACGCGCCAGGGCTCCGTCCCGTCGGCCGGCACAAGCAAGTGCTGGCCGTCCTCGCCGCGGAAGCGGTGCATCCCGGCCGCCTCGCGCGTGTGGGCAGGCTGCGCGGCTACCCAGGCGTCGTGTTCGGCCGGACGGATCAGGACGATGGAATGCGCGGGCTGGCCGCGGTCGGGGAGGAGCAGGGGGGCGAAGTCGGTCACGCGGACCTCTTCGCGCGGCGGCGGCGCTTCCGTCAACGCGTCAGCCCGCCAGCGGCACCCCGTACAGATCGTGCTCGTCCGCGTCCTCGACCGTCACGGCCACGATGTCGCCGACCTTCAGGTGCCCTGCGTCGCGGAGCAGCACCTGACCGTCGATGTCGGGCGCGTCGGCCTTGGACCGGCCCGTGGCGCCCTCCTCGCCCACCTCGTCCACGATCACGTCCAGCGTGCGGCCGACCTTGGCCTGGAGCTTGGCGGCGCTGATGGCGGCGGTACGCTCCATGATCCGGGCGTAGCGTTCCTCCTTGATCTCCTCCGGCACATGGTCCGGCAGCGCGTTGGCGGCGGCGCCCGCCACGGGCTCGAAGCGGAAGGCGCCGACGCGGTCGAGCTGCGCCTCGTCCAGCCAGTCGAGCAGGTACTGGAAGTCCGCCTCCGTCTCGCCCGGGAAGCCGACCACGAAGGAGGATCGCACCGCGATGTCGGGGCAGATCTCGCGCCACCTGCGCAGGCGTTCCAGCACCTTGGCGTCGTTGGCGGGTCGCTTCATGCGCTTCAGCACCGAGGGCGCGGCGTGCTGAAACGGGATGTCGAGGTAAGGCAGGACCAGCCCGTCCGCCATCAGCGGGATCACCTGATCCACGTGCGGATAGGGATAGACGTAGTGGAGGCGCACCCAGGGCGCGATCCGCCCCAGCTCGCGCGCCAGGTCGGTCATGTGCGCGCGCACCTCCCCGCCCTTCTTGAGCGGGTAGCTCGCGTGGCGCAGGTCCAGGCCGTAGGCCGACGTGTCCTGGCTGATGACCAGCAGCTCGCGCGTGCCGGCGGCTACCAGCTTCTCCGCCTCGCGCAGGATCGCGTCGGGGCGTCGGCTGGCGAGGTCGCCGCGCAGGGAGGGGATGATGCAGAAGGCGCAGCGGTGGTTGCAGCCCTCGGAGATTTTCAGGTAGCTGTAGTGGGCTGGCGTCAGCTTGAGATCGGCCTGCTCCAGCGCGCCGCCGGGGATCAGATCAAGATAGGGGGAACGCGCGGGCGGCGCCGCCTCGCGCACCGCGCCCACCACCTGCTCGTACTGGTGCGCGCCCGTCACCGCCAGCACGTCCGGAAAGCGCGCGCGGATCGCGTCCGCCTCCGACCCCATGCAGCCCGTCACGATGACGCGGCCGTTCTCGGCCATCGCCTCGCCGATCGCCTCCAGGCTCTCCTCCTTGGCCGAGTCCAGGAAGCCGCAGGTGTTGACAAGCACCACGTCCGCGCCCTGATAGTCGGCGCTCATCGCGTAGCCGTCTGCGCGAAGGCGCGTGAGGATGCGCTCGCTGTCGACCAGGTTCTTGGGACAGCCGAGCGACACCATGCCGACACGCGGCGGGGAGGGGAGTTGGGTTGCCATGGGAAGGCAGCGACATAGCGCATATCGGCGACTTTTTCCACCGCTCGACGCGGGCTGGCGAAACCGGCAGGGGAGCGGGCATGACGGAGACCATGCTGGCCATCGGCCTGATGTCGGGCACCTCGCTGGACGGCATCGACGCCGCCCTGATCGAGACGGACGGGGAGGGCGTGGCGCGGCCGCTCGCGTTCCGCGGCACCGACTACTCGGACGCCGAACGCGCGGTGCTGGGCGAGGCGGCGCGCGTCGCGCTGCTGCGTGCGCGACCGGAGCCGACGCCGGAGACGGACGCCGCCACCGCGCTGCTCACCCGCCTGCACGCGGCGGCGGTGCGCGACCTGCTAACCGAGGCGCGTGTGGGCGCCGAGGCGGTGGGCGTGGTCGGCTATCACGGCCAGACGGTGGCACACCGGCCCGACCGCGGTTGGACGTGGCAGCTGGGCGACGGGGCGGCGCTGGCGCGGGCGACCGGCATCGCGTGCGTCCACGACTTCCGTTCCGCCGACGTGGGCGCCGGCGGGCAGGGCGCACCGCTGCTACCCGTCTATCACGCGGCGCTGACCGCCGGGCTTGAGCGGCCGGTGGCGGTGCTGAACCTGGGCGGCGTCGCCAACGTCACGTTCGTCGGGGGCGACGGCGCGCTCGTGGCGTTCGACACCGGACCGGCCAACGCGCTGGTGGACGACTGGGTGGCGGCGGAGACGGGCGCGCGCTTCGACGACGGGGGCTCGCTGGCCGCGACGGGACAGGTGCACGCCAGCGTGCTGGACGCGATGATGGACCACCCCTTCTTCGACCAGCCCGGCCCGAAGTCGCTCGACCGCGCCGACTTCACGATCCAGCCGGCGCGCGGCCTGTCGGCGGCGGACGGGGCGGCGACGCTGACCGCCTTCACCGCCGCCTCCGTCGCGGCGGGGCTGGCGCTGCTGCCCGAGCGGCCGCGACGGCTGATCGTCGCGGGCGGCGGGCGGCGCAACCCGGTGATGCTGCGGATGATCGCGGACGCCACGGGCATCGCGCCCGAGCCGGCGGACGCGCTCGGCTGGAACGGCGACGCCACGGAGGCGGAGGGCTTCGCCTATATGGCGGTGCGGACGCTGCGGGGGCTGCCGATCAGCTTCCCGGGCACCACGGGCGCGAGGGCGCCGATGGTCGGCGGCGTCGTCTCGCGGCCCTAGCGGCCGGGGGCGAGAGCATTGGTTCCTCTCACTGTCGGCGGTCCTCGGTTTCGCGTTCGGCCCCGGCGGACTACCGCCGTCGCGTCAGCTCGCGCGTCGCCTCGTCCAGCCCGGACAGCGTCAGCGGGTACATGCGGTCGTCCATCAGCCGGCGCATCATGCCGATGGACTGGCTGTAGTCCCAGTGGTCGCGCGGCACGGGGTTCAGCCACGCGGCGGCCGGATAGGCCGCAGTCAGGCGGCGCATCCAGGCGGCGCCCGCCTCCTCGTTCATGTGTTCCACCGATCCGCCGGGCTGCGTGATCTCGTAGGGGCTCATGCTGGCGTCGCCCACGAACAGCAGCTTGTGGTCGCGGCCGTAGCGGTTGAGGACGTCGGCGGTCGGCGTCCGCTCGCGGTGGCGGCGCGCGTTGTTCCGCCACAGCCCCTCGTACGGGCAGTTGTGGAAGTAGAAGAACTCCAGGTGGCGGAACTCGGCGGTGGCGGCCGAGAACAGCTCCTCGCAGAGCGCCACATGGGGGTCCATCGAGCCGCCCACGTCGAGCAGCAGCAGCAGCTTCACCGCGTTGCGCCGCTCGGGCCGCATCGCCACGTCGAGCCAGCCGATGCGCGCGGTGGCGTCGACCGTGCCGTCTAGGTCCAGCTCGTCCGCCGCGCCCTCGCGCGCGAAACGGCGCAGGCGGCGCAAGGCCACCTTGATGTTGCGCGTGCCCAGCTCGCGCTCCCGGTCCAGGTCGCGAAAGGCGCGCTCCTCCCACACCTTGACCGCCCGGCCGTGGCGCCCCGGCCCGCCGATCCGAACGCCCGCGGGATTGTAGCCACCGTGGCCGAAGGGGCTGGTGCCGCCCGTGCCGATCCATTTCGAGCCGCCCTGGTGGCGTTCCTCCTGCTCCGCCAGGCGGCGGCGCAGCGTTTCCATGATCTCGTCCCACGAGCCGAGCGCGCGGACGGCGGCCATCTCGTCCGCGCTCAAGTAGCGCTCGGCCACCAGTCGCAACCAGTCCTCGGGCACCTCGCCCGCCGCGCCGCCGTCCCCGAGCGCACCACGGAACACGGCGGCGAACACCCGGTCGAACCGGTCCGCCAGCGCCTCGTCCTTCACGTACACGGCGCGCGACAGGTAGTAGAACTGCTCGGTCGTCCGCTCGATGACCTCGGCCTCCATCGCCTCCAGCAGCAGCAGGTGCTCCTTCAGCGAGGCGGGGATGCCGGCGGCGCGCAAGGCATCCAGGAAGCGGAGGAACATGGGGCGTGTCCTAAGGTCGTTCGGCCGTACACCGGCACGGCGGCGCGCGCGAAGCAAGCTCTGTGGACGCGACAGGCGGGTCGCGATAGGACGCCGCGCCATGATACCGCTACGTGACCTCGGGCGCCTGCGGCGGCTCGCGCATCAGCAGGTGCCGGCGCGCGGGCCGGCGGGGCACGTGCGGCGGTCGATCTACCTGTGGAACGCGGTGCGGCAGCACCGGCTCCTGCGGCCGATGCTGGAGGCGCCTGCCGGCACCGTCCTGCACGCGCTGGTGCGCGACCGGCCGGACGTGCTCGGCTTCTTCCGCGCGCCGTACATCAGCGCCGGCTGGGACGCGCAGCGGAGGGTGGACGCGGTCCGCGCGCACGCCGCGGTGCTGGACACGATGCCGCCGCTCGCCTTCGACCTGGACCACGGCATCGAGCTGATGGACCTGCCGGAGATCGGGCCGGACTGGCACGTCGTGATCGACAAGCCCTGGTGGTTCCACCGCGAGGGGCTGCTGGTCTTCAACATCTTCCGCGCGAACGTGCGGCTCTTCAGCCTCGCCTTCTCCCTGTCGCGCGGCGACGACGGGCTGGAAGCGGTGATCGGCGGGATCCAGGGGCGGAACCTGCCGGCGGTGCTGGACGCGTACAAGGTCGTGACCAAGACCGCGCACGGTTATCGCATCAGGGACTTCATCATCGACCTGTTCCGGCTCTACGCCTCCGCCATCGGGGTGGTGCGCGTGCGCGCGGTGGACGACGCGAACCGCCACCACCGGTCCGCCTATTTCGGCGCCGACACCGGTCGCGTGCTGCCGATGAACTACGACGAGGTATGGGGGGATCGGGGCGGCCGGCGCGAGGACGGTTTCTTTCTCCTGCCCCAGCACTCCGTCCGGCGCACGGGCGCGGAGATCCCGGCCCGCAAGCGCGCCATGTACCGGGAGCGGTACGCCATGATGGATCGCATGGAGGAGCGGGTGAAGGCGGCGTGGCGGTCCGCGCAGGCGGTCCCGCGCGCGGAGGCGGAATAGCATGGCCTATACGCGGTCCGCGCGCGCCGTGATCGCGCTGGCGGTGACGTACAAGCGGTGGGAGGGGCGCGACGGTCCGGCCGCGGCGGCGATGCGCCGGCTGATCCGGCTGCGGCATCGCTTCTGGAGCATGGTGACGGGCTCGGACCTGCTGTTGGGCGTCACGGTGGCCCGCGACCTGAAGCTGCCGCATCCGAACGGCGTCGTGATCCACGAGGACGCCGTGATCGGCACGGGATGCATGATCATGCAGCAGGTGACGATCGGCATGATCGACGGCCCGGCGCCCAGGCTGGGCAACGACGTCTACGTCGGCGCCGGTGCCCGGATACTCGGCGGCGTGACGGTGGGCGACGGCGCCAGGATCGGGGCGAACGCGGTCGTGCTGCGCGACGTGCCGGCCGGGGCGACCGCGGTGGGCGTGCCGGCGCGCATTCTCTCTCGGGCCTGATCGTCCGGCCCGCTCACCCCCGTCAGCGGCCCGGCCGTCCCGCGCCCGGCACATAGGCGTCGATTAGGGCCGCCACGTCGTCGGGCGCGCGGCCGGACAGGCCGGGGCGGGGGCCGTCACTGTCCGGGTAGATGAAGCCGTGGACCCGGTACACGGTGGTCCCCAGTCCGTCCGAGTCGCGATACCAGACCTTGACCCGCGACCAGTCGTTTGCCTCCGACACGTCGAACAGCGTCACGTCCTGTTCCGCGTGGCCCCGCTCGCCGCCCTGGAGCGACCAGTTGGCGTGGGTGAGCATCAGCACGCGCTTCTCCACCACGCGGCTGACGACCGCGACGTGGCCCAGCGGCAGCCGGTCCTGGCGCGCGAAGGCGATCACCGATCCCACGCGCGGGCGGTCCCCGCGGCGGTAGCGGCCGTCCGCCTGGTCCCACCAAGTCCAGGCGTCGCCGTAGATGGCGATGCCCGACGCGGTCCGGGCGAAGGGCACGCACTGGCCCACGTAATCGAGCAGCGAGCGGGCGGGCGGCGCGGCGAGGAGGGGCGCGGCGCAGGGCACGGCGGCGAGCAGGAGGGTGGGCAGGAGAGCGAGGATCGGCGTTGCGCGCATAGTGTTTTCCGCTGTCCCGCCCCCCGGTTAACGGACCATGATCGTGACGCACGCGCGGGCGCCGGTCAACCGCGCCCGCGGGCGCCCCGCGCCAGGAAGGCCAGCCGCTCGAACAGCATCACATCCGCCTCGTTCTTCAGCAGCGCGCCGTGGAGCGGCGGGATCGCCCTGGTGGGGTCGCGGTCCTGCAGCACCTCCAACGGCATCTCCTCGTGGAGCAGCAGCTTCAGCCAGTCGAGCAGCTCGGAGGTGGACGGCTTCTTCTTCAGTCCCGGCGTCTCGCGGACCTGATAGAAGACCTCCAACGCGCGACCCACCAGCGTGCGCTGGATGCCGGGAAAGTGCACGTCGACGATGGCGCGCATCGTGTCGGGGTCGGGGAAGCGGATGTAGTGAAAGAAGCAGCGGCGCAGGAACGCGTCGGGCAGCTCCTTCTCGTTGTTGGACGTGACGATCACGACGGGCCTTTCCACGGCGCGCACCGTTTCGCCCGTCTCGTAGACGTGGAACTCCATCCGGTCGAGTTCCTGGAGCAGGTCGTTCGGGAACTCGATATCCGCCTTGTCGATCTCGTCGATCAGGAGCACGGGGGGCGAGGGGCGGGTGAAGGCGTCCCACAGCTTGCCGGGGCGGATGTAGTTGGCGATGTCGTGCACGCGCGCGTCGCCCAGCTGGCCGTCGCGCAGGCGCGCCACCGCGTCGTACTCGTACAGCCCCTGCTGCGCGCGCGTGGTGGACTTCACGCTCCACTCGATCAGCTCGGCGCCCAGGCTGCGCGCGATCTCATGCGCCAGCACCGTCTTGCCCGTGCCGGGCTCACCCTTCACCAGCAGCGGGCGGCGGAGCGCCACCGCGGCGTTCACCGCCACCTTCAGGTCGTCGGGGGCGACGTAGCGCCCGGTGCCCTCGAAACGCTGCATCGTCCCACCTCCGCGCTCGCCCTGCGGCGGCCGAGCGGGGGATGCAAGCGGGGTTCAGCCGGCCCGCCGCGCCCCGGCGCGCGCTTCCAGCAGCGACCACAGGCCGCGCTGCTGCGCCAGCAGCTGCTGCGCCCCGAACATCACGGCGCGCGGGCTGGCGCCCGCCGCTTCCGCCCGGTCCAGCGCGTCGCCCAGGCCCCTGGTGGTGCCCAGGGAGGGCGGATCGATCCGCTCGCCCCAGGCCTGGGCGGCGGCGGCCAGCACGCCGCGCACCGCGATCCAGTCGAGCGCCAGCGCCGCCAGCAGCCCGGCGCCGCAGCCCGCCCGCTCGGACGACGCCATCACCCACAGCGCGCGCCGCTGCCCTTCCAGCGCGGCGGCGGTGGCCGCCTGACCGGGCGTGGAGGGAAGCGGACCGGCGGCGGCGGCCAGCCGCGTCAGCAGCGCGCGCTCGGCCGCGAAGCCCAGCGCCGCCGCGTCCGCCCAGGGATCGCCCAGCCGCGCGGCGGCGGCGTCGGCCGCGCCCGGCCGCGTGCCGTGCACGACGCACAGCGCATGCACGGCGTCGGCCAGATCCACCCGCCGCGTGTCGGGGGCCGGATCCAGGCGGTGCGCCTCGGATGCCAGCAGGTGTCGCGGCCAGGAATGACCGCGCGTGCCCTCATGGGCCGCGAGCGCCGCGACGGCGGCGGCGGTGTCGCGTTCGTCCGCGACGGCGAGGGTGACGTTCATGCTCTTCCTCGGACGGGTCGAAGGCCGTCCGGTAGCACGGACGAGGTAAATGGGGTGTTTCCACCCGTCGGGCGCTAGGCCGCCCCGCCGCGCGCCATCAGCAGGGCGGTCGCCCCCTCCACCACCGCACCCCGGCGGCGCGGCGCGAAGGCCAGCCGGGCGGGCATCGGGTCGCCGCGGTTGACCAGCAGCCGGACGTCGAGCGCGGACGCCTCGCCGCCCAGCGCGTGTTCCAGAGCCTCGCCCGCCGCCGCACGGGAACGCACGTCCAGCAGCGACGTGAACCGGCTGGCGCTCAGCGCCGCCGCGTCCAGCCCGCACAGCGCCGACAGGCCGGCCGCCGGCGGCTCCACATAGCCCCGCAGCGAGATGTTGGCCGCGGCGGCCGCGCCGCTGGCGGACAGGGCGGTGGCGAGCGCGTTCTGCTGCGCCTCCAGGTCGCGCGCGCGTTCCTCGGCCGTCACGTCGCGCGCCAGTAGAACCGCGCCGCGATCCAGCGGCACGATATCGGCGGACAGGCGCTGGCCCGTCCCCCGCCGGCCCGCCACGTCCAGCCGCTCCGCGACGCCAGACGCCGCGACGCGCGCGGCGGCGGCGGCCACGAAGTCGTCGGGCGACGGCCAGGCCGTGGCCAGCTCCGTGCCCGCGTCCAGCGTCCCGCCCAGCAGGTCGCGCGCCGCGGCGTTCGCCGCCGTCACCCGGCCGTCCCCGTCCACCGCCACCACCGCGTCGCGCGTGGCGCGCAGCAGCGCGTCGGCGGACAAGGGCTGGGCCGCGCCCCCGGCTCCGCCGTGCGGGGCGCAGAGCGCGTCCATCAGTTCGACCGAGGTCAGCACCAGCCGTGGGCGGCCGCGATGCACAACGTAGACCGGCGCGCGGACGGCCCGGTCCTGCCACAGGCCGAAATGGCGGACGAGGTCGGACGCCGTGACCAACTGGTTCGCCGGCGCGGTGCGGGTGGGATCGATCGGCCGAATATCCATGAAGCGGATGGTCGGCATCGCCCGCCCCGTCCGCAAGGCGGCCGCACCGTTGCGGACCACGGAACCGCTCGATTCGCGTCCGGCCCCTCCGTATCGGAGAAAGAACTCGTCACGATAAGGGATTGGCCGGCAGAGGTGCGGGGCGCGATGCTCGCGGTTCGCATGGATGTCCGGGCGCCGGGCGCGAACCTTCCCGTCACCGGATCGGCACTAGAAGGGTCCGGCCGGCGGGCGACCGCCGCGCCGGTCCGGTACGGCCCTCTCCCGCCAGTGCCGGAACGATGCCGCCCCCCGATCCCAGAGGGGGGATGGCTGAGCCCCGGCCGGGACTGGTCCCCCGGCCGGGGTTCGTTCTTACGCCTAGCCGCGCATCGCGCGCACCGCGTTCACCGCGTGGCGCAGCCCGAGTATCCGATCCCAGACGCGCAGGCGATGGATGTCGGTGCGCGACGCGCGCTGGTGCGCCACCGCCGGGTCGGCGACGGCGGTGCGCAGGTCCGGGTGCGCCCGGCGCAGCCAGCAATAGGCCCCGTCGACGTGCATCGGCCCGCCCTCGGGCGAACCCGCCGGCCGCGCCAGGATCGCCTCTAGATACGGGACGGCCGCCGTAATCGCCGCCCGGTCGAAGGCGAGGCAGTGCGTGGTGCGGAAACCCTCGTCCGCGCGCGCGATCCGCAGCGGCGAAGCCCCGCGTTCCGGCGCCGCTTCCGTCAGGTCGTAGCCGCCGTAGAAGACGTTCCACGCCGCCGTCCCCAGCGCGTCGGCCACGCGGCGGAGGTCCGCGCCTGCCCGCGCGAAGGTGACGTCGTCCTCCAGGATCAGGACGGAGCCGACGTCGGCCGCGCGCGCCTCGCGCAGCACCCCCAGGTGGCTGAGAAAGCAGCCGCGCGCGCCCACCGTCTCGAAACCGCCCGCGTCGTCGGGCCGCACCGCGTCGTGCAGCGCGACGCGCGCGCCGTCCAGGGCCACGCCCATGCCGGCGAACTCGCGCGTCACCTGTCGCCGCCGGTCGGCCCGCGAGGCCAGGCTGATGACGCGCACGCGGTCGAAGCGCCCGAAAAAGGCGGCGAGGTCGGTGTCGGCCATGTGATCCCCCCTTTGCACGGCGCCCCCGCGCCGCGCCCTACTGATCCAGGAAACTACGCATCTTGCGGCTGCGCGACGGGTGCTTCAGCTTGCGCAGCGCCTTGGCCTCGATCTGGCGGATGCGCTCGCGCGTCACCGAGAACTGCTGGCCCACCTCCTCCAGCGTATGGTCGGTGTTCATGCCGATGCCGAAGCGCATGCGCAGCACGCGCTCCTCGCGCGGTGTCAACGACGCCAGCACGCGCGTCACCGTCTCCTTCAGATTGGCCTGGATCGCGGCGTCCACGGGGATCACCGCGTTTTTGTCCTCGATGAAGTCGCCCAGGTGGCTGTCCTCCTCGTCGCCGATCGGCGTTTCGAGGGAGATCGGCTCCTTGGCGATCTTCATCACCTTGCGCACCTTCTCCAGCGGCATCGACAGCCGCTCGGCCATCTCCTCCGGGGTCGGCTCGCGGCCCTGCTCGTGCAGGAACTGGCGGCTCGTGCGGACCAGCTTGTTGATCGTCTCGATCATGTGGACCGGGATGCGGATGGTGCGCGCCTGGTCGGCGATGGATCGCGTGATCGCCTGCCGGATCCACCACGTCGCGTAGGTGGAGAACTTGTAGCCGCGCCGGTACTCGAACTTGTCCACCGCCTTCATCAGGCCGATGTTGCCTTCCTGGATCAGGTCCAGGAACTGCAGGCCCCGGTTGGTGTACTTCTTGGCGATGGAGATGACGAGGCGCAGGTTGGCCTCCACCATCTCCTTCTTGGCGATGCGCGCCTCGCGCTCGGCCTTCTGCACCGTGTTCACGATGCGGCGGAACTCGCTGAGCGCCATGCCCGTCTGACGCGCGATGTCGCCGATCTCGCCGCGGATGCGGTCCACGGCCTGGCCCTCGTTGGCGGCGAAGGCGGTCCACTTCTTGTCGAGCTTGGCGACTGACGGGAGCCAGCTCTCGTCCAGCTCGCGGCCCACGTAGCGGTCGAGGAAGTCCTTGCGGTTGACCTTGTGCCGCTCGGCCAGACGCAGCATCTGCCCGCCCAGCGCGGTCAGCCGCTTGTTGAACGCGTAGAGCTGATCGACGAGGTACTCGATCTTGCTGTTGTGGAACTGGACGCTCTCGACCTCGGCCGTCAGCTCCTCGCGGAAGCGCTGGTACTTCTTCTCCTCCGCTGGCGGGAAGGGGTCGCCCGCCGACATGGCGACGAGCCGAGCGCCCTGGATCTTGGAGAACTTCTTGTAGATCGCGGTGATGTTGGCGAACCGCTCCAGCGCCATCGGCTTGAGCGTCTCCTCCATCTGCGCGAGGCTGAGCGTGTTGTCCTCCTCCTCGTCGTCCGACGGGCGGGGCGCGCGACGCTCGGTCAGGTCGTCCTCGTCGTCGGTGGCGGCGGCCTCCTCGGGCTCGGCCTCCTCCTTGAAGCTGGGGCCGGCGGCGGTCTCGCTGATCTCGGCGCCGTCGTCCTCCTCCGCGCTCGCCACCTGCTCCGCGCTCGGGCCCTTGGACAGCATGGCGTCGAGGTCGAGGATCTCGCGCAGCTGCATGGTCCCCTCGTTCAGCGCGGTGGACCAGTCGATGATGGCATTGAAGGTGATGGGGCTCTCGCACAGCCCCGCGATCATGAAGTCGCGGCCCGCCTCGATCCGCTTGGCGATGGCGATCTCGCCCTCGCGGCTGAGCAGCTCGACGGCGCCCATCTCGCGAAGGTACATGCGCACGGGGTCGTCCGTGCGGTCGACGGTTTCCTTCTTCTTGACCTCGGGCGCGGGCGAAGAACTGTCGACCTCGGCTTCGGCCGCCTCGGGCTCGGCACCGTCGTCCTCGGCTTCCGCCTCGCCTTCCTCGCCGGCGTCCTCGTTCTCGACGATGTTGACGCCCATCTCGTTCAAGGCGGACATGATGTCCTCCAGCTGGTCGCTGGACATCTCGCCCTGGGGGATCGCCTCGTTCAACTGGTCGTAGGTGATGTAGCCGCGCTTCTTGGCCCGCGCGATCAGCTTTTTCACCGACGCGTCGTTCAGGTCGATCAGGGGCGCGTCGCCCGATTCCGCCGTGTCGGTCGTATCCGCCATGTTCGCCTTTGCCGCCATCTAACCCTCGGACCCCGTCGTATCCGCGTCGGCGGAGGCCTGGACCAGGTCGGCCAGCCTCTCCTCCAACGCTTGCTTCTCGCGCACCAGCGCCACTTGGCGCTCGAACGCCTCGGCCGTAAAATCGGCCTTCACCGCCGCCGTCGCGTCCGCCAGCGCCGCGTCCACCTCCGGCCGCGTCACCAATATGGTGATAGCCTCGTCCAGATCCGCGCAGGCCTGCCCCGGCTTGGACCCGGCGCAGTTGAACGAATAGGGCGTGGCATCCGCCCGCAACAGTTCGGCGGCGATGGTGCCTAGACCGCTGGACGCCAATATGGAAACCATGGCGGCACTATCAAGCGCCGCGCCCGCCGGGCGCCGGTCCTCCAGCGCCACCTCGACCACCGCCTCGAACAGCCGTCCCAGCGCGCCGTCCGCCATGCGGAGGCTTCCCAATACCTCCGCGTGGCGCGCGATCTCGGCCGGGTGAC